>Ga0131853_10014261_pt1 | contig 14563 bp, 18 predicted proteins | sample TergutLab28metaG_FD_92764 | JGI IMG/M metagenome (GOLD analysis project Ga0131853, IMG submission 92764) | Labiotermes labralis P1 segment gut microbial communities from Petit-Saut dam, French Guiana - Lab288 P1 (version 2) (version 2) | ecosystem: Host-associated > Arthropoda: Insects >... | reverse complement strand
TTACATGGAAGAAGTTGAGACGATTTGCTCCAAAGTGGCGATTATTGATACCGGACGCATTGTAGAGGAAGGCACAATATCCGAAACAAAAGAGAAATATCAAAATGACAACTGTTATGAATGTATTTTAGAAAGCGGGATAAATGTTTATGAGGTTTTTCCAGCGCGAATTATTTCTAAGGTTTCCACTCAAACAGGAAGAACTATTATTACATTTAACCGTCGCTTTGGGCGAGTTCAAGATGTAGTTGCTGAAGCGACAAACGCAGATTCCATTGTGAGTATTGGCAAGTTTAGACCAAACTTGGAAGATATATTCTTAACTATAACCGGGAAAGCATTGAGAGATGGGGATAGTTAATGATAAGTCTTATTAGAGTTTCTTTTTTAATGCATATACGAGATAGAAGGAGTATCGCTTTGATGCTGATACTTCCTATTGTATTGACATTTTTGCTTGGAACTGCGCTTGCTCCAATTTTTGACAGGGATAGCGAAAGCACACTTATACCATCAAGCTGGCTCTACTATATAGAGGATTCTGTAAGCGGGGAGCGATTGCATGAGTTTTTAGAAAAGTATCAATCGCAGCTTAACATGTACTTAACCCCGGAAGCGGATAGAGAGGCGGCTATCGCTGCGGTATCAATGCGTATTGCAGACGCATATTTAGTATACTTTGACGGGGAAATAGTCATTTATCAAAACGAGCACGCTCCGGTATCAACAAGGTGGCTTGAAGTTGTTTTCAGTAACTATCTTATGCGCGCGGCAATCGTTGATGATATACTTGAAAATGTCCAAGATTTTACAATCCGGCAGTTTTTGCGTGACTATGCTATGGATGTAGGTGAGCATGTTTCGCCCATGCAAATAGATACGATTCGTCAGCCAAACGCGATGGGCTATTACGCTATTGCGATGATAACACTAACGAGTTGTTATGCTATGATTGTTTTGATACTGGCATTAGAATCGGAGATAAGGCGCTCGACGCTTAAAAGATATTTATTATCCGGTAAATCACTTTTCTCATTTCTTTTTAGCAAATCTTTAGGCATTTGTATTGTCTTGATTGCTAAAATCGCAATAGTCATGTTGTTTAGCACTTTTGTATACAGAGTGTATTTTGGCGCAATTGACACATGGCTTTTAGTTCTTGGAATAACGGCGCTTTTTACATTTGCGGTTATGCAGTTTGCGTCCATTTTATGCCTGATATTTAAGAACCTTTCGGCTCTTAATGTTGCTCTTAATGTTGCGTTTTTACCGGCAATGCTGTTTTTAGGCGGGGCTTATTTGGCATACTATAGGCTTATTGCAATAGGGCTTGGCGATATTATTGTATTCTCGCCGATATATCATTTAAATAGAGGAATTTTTAATGCGATATATTTGAACAGCTTTGATAATATTCGGGATTTTGCGATAATTACGGCATTAGCTTCTTTGGTAATGCTCGTTTGCACTTTTATTTTGTCAAAATGGAGAGGTAATTCGTGGGTTCAATAAAAATTTGCAAAAGATTAATGCTCCAAGCATATAAGAATAAAATATTGTTTGTTTTGGTATTAGTGCCGATAGTTGCTTTTGTGATATCTGTCCTAATCTCCTTGCCGGCAAGTAGGATAATTACACTCGGCATTATTGACGAGGACAAGACAGCTTTGTCCGAGATGTTTATCCGCGTGATGGAGGAGAATGATTCCTTTAGGCTTATCATGAGCGATGATGTGGAAGAAATGCTTGAATCGTTACGCAATCAAGACATTGAAATCGGCATGAAAATCAATTCGGGATTTTATGAGAATTTGAATGAACAAGGAGCGGTTGAGCTTTTTCAAACTAGTGATATTGAAACATTTATGCTGGTGGAACTTTACTTAAACAGTAGCTTGGACAATTTGGTTTTACTTAGAATGGTTACCGAGGATGAAGCCGAGCTTGTTGAGGGGCTCGAGGATTATATCGCTTCAAAATCAGTCACCACAAACATATTGGAAAACGAAAGAGCCAGAGGAGTATTTTCTTCAACTGCATTTGGATTTTTATTAATGTTTATGCTTTTGGTATCGGTTTTATCGTCAAAGCTTATTGCGGATGACAGATTTACGCTAACAATTAAGCGAATTTTTATGGCTTCGATACCACTTAGTTCATACGTTGTTGGTGGATTTTTGTCCAACTTTATTTTTCAGATGATTCAAATAGCGGTTATTATAGCAATCAGCTTTGCGGTTGGCTTTGAGTTTACGATTCCAATTTATGCTATGTTTAGTTTGTTTATTATATTTGCGGTTTTTGCCAGCTTTTTTGGACTATTGATTGGATTTGTGTCAAAAAATACAAATCAAATGATTATAACATCCCAAATGTTTATCCTTCCGGGAACTTTGCTCAGCGGCACTTTTTTTGACTTCCTATGGATGCCGCAGTGGTTGCAGCAAGTTGCTTTCGTTTTCCCGCAAACATGGGTAACACAAGCACCGCGCTATTTTGGAACGGACTATTTTGGCACATACTTTTTAACGATGATTGCATATTATGCTTTTGTTTGTTTAGTTATTATGACATATTTGCTCATAATGTTTAAGAAGAAGAAAGTGATGAGTTTTTATTGATGATGTTTTGCAAAGTAACTTTAATACGGTAGGTGGATCGGAGGTAATTTATCATGAAAAAAGTAATTGTAGTTGGCGGAGGCGTTGCCGGACTGAGCGCGGGGATTTATGCGAGAAGATGTGGTTTTGATGTAACAGTTATTGAAAGTCATAGCATTGCAGGCGGAGCATGCACGGCGTGGAAGCGTAATGGGTACTTGTTTGAAGGAGCTATGCATTGGCTTACGGGTTCCAGTAAAAAAGAGCCTGTTTACAAGCTATGGAGATGCGTAGGCGCACTTGATGATGATGTGAAAATTCACTATAATGATTTGTATTTTGAATACGCGTATAAAGATACTCCGATACGAATCTATCGCGACCTTGACAAGACCGAGCAGCATTGGATAGACATTTCACCGGCAGATAAAGCACATATTAAGACTCTGTTCAATTACGTGAGGAAAGTCGATAAGCTTATCATGCCGATTTTTAAGTTGAAAGGCGTTAAATATACAAAACGATTTGACCAGCCGCTGCTATTGCCTATCTTGGCATTGATTGCGGTGAGAAGAATGAAATCACTTTCAAAGCTCTCTAGCGAAGAGTTTGTTGGGAAGTTTTCTCATGAAGGCTTGCGCGATATGCTCAAAATGCACGCGGGCTCAGGTGGACACGTTAGATATTTGGTGCTTACTTTGGCATCTCTAGCGCGCGGAAGTGGAGGTTTTCCTGAAGGTGGCTCGCTCCCTTTTATTATGCGGATGGTTAAAAAGCTCAAGAGTATGGGCGGAGATATAATTTTCAACACAAAGGTAGAGCAAGTTTTGGTCGAGAATGGAAAGGCTGTCGGTGTAATCGCCGGTGGCGAGAGACTTGATGCGGATGCGGTAATAGTTACGGCAGACACGATGGCAGCTCAGCACCTATTTGACTTTCCGCTAAACGCGCCTTGGCTTGAGAGAATGCGTTCCGGCACCTTGGCGGTATCAGCGGTTTTTGTCTCACTAGGCATTAATGCTGATTTGAGAGGCTATCCTAAGTCATTTGGCTTTAAGCTCGAAGAGCCGCTTAAAGTTTTTTCGCGCTCGCATGAGTTTTTGAAAGCGAATAATTATGCAAATGACCCTAAATATTCGCCCGAAGGTAAAACCGCAATAACGTTCATAATTGGCGGGGATGATTATGATAAGTGGAAAAAGACCAGAGATGAAGGCCAATATGAAAAAGAAAAACAAAGGATAGGCGATGATGTAGTAAAAGCTTTGATTGCACAGATTCCTGAAGCGGAAGGGAAAGTTGAAGTTATTGACGTTGCCACACCTCTTACCTATGAGAGGTATTGCTCAAGCTGGAGAGGATCATGGATGAGTGCGATGATGGATGGCATGAGGCCGTTTGAATATCCATCAGTAATTGATGGATTATCGGGCGTATATTTTGCAAGCCACCGAATGTTATCACCGGGAGGATTACCGGTTGCACTGAGAAGCGGCCGCACTGCGGTTCTATATCTGTGCCGTGATACGAAGACGGTTTTTGTAACGGAGGAGTAGTTGTTTAGCTTAAAATTCTAAATAAGTATCCAAGTCCTTCCATAACTGTTAAAAAAATGTATAGGAAAAATAGAATTATTTTGCTTGATATGGGTAAATTAAGTAGGAACTTAACAGAAGAGTTCAAACGGTATAACAAAACTGTGAGAGGTTTTGGTAAGAGATTTTGTAACATGCACTACATTCGGTTTTGTGCTTTTGCACGCCGGGGCTGATGAGTTATCATCAGCCTTTTTCTTGTGGTCGACGAAACATATGTTTTTTATCGTTGTCTAAAGACTCTGCCGCCTTCAATGGGATATTCAGATTCGCTCAAAAGCTCGGTTGCTGTTACAAAAGTAACACCGCGCTCGAGAAGACTTGGCACGAGCTTTTCGATAGAATAAACAGTAACGTCGTGTACATCGTGGAAAAGCAATATGCTCCCGTCAAAAACATTATCAATGATATGATTATAGATTCTATCGACTGTTGCGTTATATTCCCAGTCTCTTGGGTCAACTGACCAAGCTAGTATGGCCAAGTCGAGCTCTTGCGATACCTCAAGGACGGTATTGTTTCTGGCTCCGTAAGGAGGGCGGTGAAAAGTAGGGACGATGCCCAGAACCCTGTAAATTTCCTCATTTGTGCGCGTAAGCTGCTCTTTTATGCCGCTCCTTGATAGTATTGTATAGCGTTGATGATTCCAAGAATGTCCGACGATTTCATGCCCGGCCTCAAAAGTTCGTATCAGCGTACTTTCGTTTCTGGCTATGCGAGAGCCAAGGACACAGAAAGTGGCCACGACATTATGATATTCCAAAATATCTAGTATTCTTTCGGTTATTTCGGATGGGCCGTCGTCAAAAGTTAAGGCGATTGTGTAAGGCAGTGATTTAATAATTTGCGTAATATTTGAATCGTATATATATTCGGTTTCATATTCGGGAATTTCATAGTAGTCAGATTCGGCTATTGCATTAAGATGATACTGAATGAAAGCCGCAGAAAACCTAACGACATCACTTATTTCAAGCGGAGGCCGTTCAAATCTTCTTGGGGCGGCTTCTTCGGCTATTAGTTCGCTGATATAATACAAATTATGCGTTGCCGGTCGGCTTATTGAGAAGATGACCAGTAGAGACGCTAGTATTATGCAAGTTCTTTGTATCATTAAAACCTCCGATAGGTGAGTTGGCTTTATGGGTTACTTTTATATTGTTCCCATACAAAAAAATAGAAAACAGCCCTAATATGGCAAGCCAAAAATTATGCAAGCGTAACTTTTGGCTTGCCCCTTTATTTTGGGAACAACATAAGTGCAGTATACACTATTCGACAAAAAAATGCACGACTTATTTTCAAAGTCATTCTATTGTAATATTGCTTCCCAACCGTCCACTAAGCGCCACATGACAAAATGCTGCGCAAATCTTTTGTCAAAGTTTAATTAGTGGAGCAACAATTAATCCCGTACAGCAAAAAAACAAGTATTTCGACACTTTCTTAAAAAATTATGTTAAAAAATGTTGACAAGTTATTAACGGAATGTTACAATAAACGTCAGGTAAGGATATTTTTAGCTTTTTTACGAGGTGTTTTACTATGAATAGTCAGCATAATAGGCTTATTACAAAGGATAAAACAATACATAGATTGACAAAAACGATTGTTTGCGGCGTACTTGTGGGCGTTATGACGCTTGGCCCGGTGCAAGTTACGGCGAGCAGCGCAAATACTGTTACGACGACTGCTAATTTAAGGATGCGCACAGGTGCGTCGCTTGATTCTGAAGTCATTAAAACTGTTCCTGAGGGCAGCGTGATTCGCGTTGTTAATGCGGAAAATCGTTACTGGTACAGAGTGGAGTTCAATGGAGTTCAAGGTTATATGTCATCAGAGTTTTTAATATCGCAAGGTATTTCGCTGATAACTGAGGCGAATTTAAGACTTAGGACAGGCCCTTCATTAGGCGCAGAGATAATTATGACAGCACCTGAGGGCAGCGTTGTTCAAATCCTTAGCTACGTAAACAATGATTGGTACAGAGTGGAATTTAACGGCCAAATTGGTTATATGTTTTCCGAGTTTCTTTCATCTCAATATGAAGCAAGCTCTGTTTCGACAGAGGTTGTAACGGAAGCTGTGCCTCCTGTTGTGGAAGCTTATCCGGTAATTGAATATTTGCCGCCTGCGCAGAGTGTTGCATATACTGAAGCTACCCAGCTTTTTGCAACGGCTAACTTGAGATTGCGCGCTGAGCCTTCAACTTCGGGTGAGATACTTAAAACGGTTAGACAAGGCAGTACGGTTTATGTAATTGGTTCTGCGAATGATGATTGGAAAAGAGTAACACATAATGGCGTTTCGGGTTATATGTTTGCGAGTTATCTTTTTGATAGAAATGAACTGAGCGCGCCGGTAGTTGGTGAGAACGGCGTTGAGCTTCTTCATTGGTCGTATGCGAGGAATAATGTTATCAGAACAGGCGTGCCAATGCAAGTTACTGATGTGAGAACAGGCATAACTTATTGGGTTAGCAGTTTCTCGAATGGCAACCATGCTGACGTTGAACCGATTACGGCGCATGATACGGCGGAAATGCTTCGTGCGTTTGGTGGTCAATGGACATGGACACCGAGACCGATTTTGGTACATGTTGATGGGCGCACAATTGCGGCATCTATAAACGGTATGCCTCATGCAGGCAGCACAAATGCCAATAACAATATGAACGGTCATGTGTGTATGCATTTTTACGGTAGCCGCACTCATAACGGTAGCGTAGGACACGAGCGTGACCATCAAGCAGCAGTTCAAGAAGCGTTGAATGCAGCGAGATAATTACATAATTAAGCAACTTGCAAGCCCTGAACGGTTTTAATGCCGCGCAGGGCTTTTTTCATGCAGAGTTGTGATGGAATCTTTTAGGTAACGTGGATATGAGGTTTGTAGGTGAATTTTTGCGCTTGATTTTTGCCAACATAACCACAAAGATTTGACAAAATCCAATTAGTGAAACAATTCATGCGAGGGATGACGGAAAATCAACCGAAAAGACGCCTACAATAACTCGTATCTATGCTACTTAACATGCCAAATATCTGCGCCTAACGCCCTTAAATCCTCTTCGATTCTCACGTAGCCGCGCTCGACAAAACCGGAGTTCTTTACAATTGTTCGCCCTCGCGCTCCGATTCCTGCAAGTATTAATGCAGCTCCGCCTCGTAAATCCTTGCATTCAACGCTTGCGCCCCTTAGCTCGTTTGGGCCGTTTATAAGCGAGGTAACACCATCTGAGAGTAGCGTAATATCCGCACCCATTCTGTTAAGCTCGGGGACATGCTTGTTCCTGGATTCAAAAAGCGTTTCCTCGATTATGCTTACGCCCCATGCTTTGGAAAGCAGTGCCATGAGCTGCGGCTGCATATCGGTTGGGAAACTGAAAGGCAATAAAGGATAGTAATTATATAAAATAAAAAAAGTCGTAATTATTATTATACTTGTCAATAACAATCCTATCTATAATCGGCTTTATAGCGTTACTCTTTTGCTCTATCGTTTGCGCATCAGATAGCAATGTTTCAATAAGATTTTTTACGGTTTCCTTAAAATGATCAACTTTTTCATCGGCAATTTCGTCAGCTGACAGGGTTTTTATTTGCTCTGAAATAATAATCTCTTCATGAGCGCATTTTTCTTTGTTCGCTCGATATTCTTCTAACGAATCAACTCCATTTGAATATGCTACCTTGTGGCGCTCTAAGCGATTTTGAATCTTTTTTAACGCGATGTTCAGTGATTCAAGTTGCGATATGTCATTTTTTTTTGTGAAATTCGTATACTCGGATAGGTTATTGTTTTTTGTTATCATTTCAAGCGACTGAATAGCAATTAGCTCGAGCTTTTTTATACCTAGGCAATTGCTGTAGTTGCAACATCCATTAGAGTTTTTGCTGCAACGATAGAAAGCGTTTTTGTTTTTATCATAAAAATGATTCATCCCTCCACCACAGTAGGCGCACTTCATTATACCCGACAGCCAATGCTTATAAGTTGAGGATGGTCTAGTTTTTCTTTTTGGCTTATTTTCAATTATATTTTGGACATTTTCCCATAAATCCAAATCAATAATAGACTCATGCTTACCATTATAAACCACACTATCATAGGTTAGTTTGCCTATATAAACTGGATTCTGCAACATCCTCTTAATATCACGCGAATACCAGCCGTAAGCATTTCTTTTGTTGATACCCATATTATTTAACTGCACGGCCACACTATGCCATGATGAGCGTTCGATAAAAAGTGAAAAAATTAACTTTATTATTTTCGCTTCTTCTGGGACAATGGCAAGGCTTACACCATCTTTTTTATAGCCAAAAGGTGGAGGGGTTTGATAGTTCCCCTGCATGGCTTTGTCAACCATGCCACGCTTAACTGCTCTTGATAGCTTGCGAGAATGCATCTCGTTCAGTGCGCCGAGCATTGCATCGGTTATTAATGCGCTATCATCGTCGAGAGTGGGTTCGGTAATAGAAACAAGAGCTACGCCGTTTCGTTTCAACACAGACTTGTAAACGATAGATTCTTCAAGATTGCGCGCAAACCGCGACGAATCATAAATCAAAACAAAATCAAACATATCCCTGCCACTATCTTCTATCATGCGCATGAACGCAGGACGCTTCTCGGCCTTCTTTCCGGACAAGCCCTCGTCTATGTATGAATCTATTATTTTGTATTGGTTTTTGGCAGCATACTCCCTCAATACGCGCTCTTGTGACGCTATCGAGCTTTCTTGCTTGTCCGTGGACATTCGCATGTATAATACGGCTTGAAGCATAAAATCACTATCCTATGAGAGTTTTTTGTTATCCATAGCATCAGCAAATAACATTTGCATAACAACCCGTTTTCTAGGCGCAGAAAGAGCTCTGAAAAAGGCTATAAGCTCACATTCCATTTCTGATAATGTGTGTTTTTCCTCAGGGTCGAGAAAGTCATGTTTGCCTTTTTTCATAATCGGACCTCCATCTCTGTATTAGATAGTGCGATTATTTTTTCGCGATCCCACAAAACAATGCCTGTCCGCTCGGCGGCTTCTTTAGCTGCTAGAGTAAAATATTGGTTTGTCATAACTACTCCAATATGTTTTTTGTAAAACTCTTTTCCCGAAAAAATTTCTTGAACAGCTTTGTTGCCGATATTAGAAGATGACCGTTTACATTGGATTGCATATGTAATTCCGTCTTTTTCGGCTAGAATATCCACTCCGTGGTCGCCGCTACCCGATGTGACATCTGCATTGCTAAATCCATCTTTTAATAATAGTGCGGCGCAAAAGCGTTCAAATTCGTGCCCATCCATTAAGTCGTAATTTTCCTCAAATATTTGCATTTGCACATCGTCCGTCATCGTAATATTTTCAGTATTGATACTTTCATCAGTTGTAAGCGGTGACATTGGGGCGGCATCTCGCTTCTTTTGCAGATTAAAAAAGTAGTATCCGCCTAAGCCAAGAGCTACGGCGGCTATTATGGCATATAATATGTTACCCACGCCTGAAGTTCCCATAATTGACAAAACGGCAAGAATCCACATTGCAATAGCGGCGATTAGAGGAGATTTTGACTGTTCGCCGAAGTGCCTCTTTTGTTTGTCTTTGATGTATAAGTGGTAAAAGAAGTTGCCCAAGCCCAAAGTGAAAAGCCCTAGCATTATATGTACCCACGTCTTGGCTCTGGGCGGTGGATTAACCGTTATGACTATTTCGTAAGGGTTTCGTTTCATTGATGTACACTCCTTATCTTGCATTTTTTGCTCCGGTTCCTTCGCTGCACCAGTCCCTACTCGGGAATTTTAAGGAATAGCCCTTGTGTCTTATAGTATTCGATTGCCCTATGAATAAAATCTATCGGCAAACAAAAGTATTCCGAGAGTTCACTTAAACCACAATACTTATTTACAGCTTCTTGCAATTCCTCGAACGGCATTCGGTTTTTGTAAGACCAAGACTTAGCCCTGGCTTCATACTTTATGCGATTATTGCGTGCTATCCGAGAGTTGTAGCCGGGCTCCAAAACATAAAGTGAATGCGTTTCATAATGACCGATTTCTTCGGCAAGTACGGCGTTTTCCTCAGCATCTGAAGCCATTGCTTGCTTGTCCACGACTATCATTTTGCATTCAGCAAGCAAACAGGCTGCCTTTTTTGTGTCGCTAAACTTAGCGTTGATTATATGTATATCATTTTTATAAGCTATATTCTCGAGGTTTTCAATTGCTGATAGAATAACAATCCTCCCCTTTTCTTTAGCACTTTCCTGTCGAATGTTAAGCTGCTATGGCTATAAATAGAGCTATTTCACTTGCCATTTCTACGTCAAAATCAAACATTTGAGCAAATTGTTTTAAAAACTGTAAGTCGTGGCGAGTGTTACCGTACTTGGCTTTAAATTTATCCCTTCGAGCAAAATCAGCAGCTCTAATACTTGCTGCCTCCATGGACACATCGCAAGCCGTTGATATTTCCTTCGCTGTTCTTGCACCGAGCTTGTCCAATGTTGCGAGGGGCATCAATAATTGTTTTGCAAAATAGTTAGCTTCGGCCTCTTCCGCTTCATATTCTCGCTTTTCGTTTAGCAAGTGCCCTAAAAGTATATGCCCAAGCTCATGGGCAATTGTCCATCTTGTGCGTGTTGGGTGCGCTTCATCATTATATAATATTCTGTATTTTCCGCCTATATATGTAACATATCCGTCTTCTATACCAAAGGTATCTATGCCAAGACTTTTGGCTTTGGTGTAAGTTGCAAGTGTTATGTTGTGCGCCATGCAAATTGACTTTAAATCAACAGGCAGAGCGCCTACTTTTGCTTTCATTAGTGCGTCAATAGCCTTGACCTTAATATATCCTCGTTGTTCAGGACGTAATTTAGCTTCGTAACTCATGGCGATTAGCCACCAACTTTCAATTTTTATTACTCAACTTCATCTTCATCTAATTTGTGATATAGTTCTGCTTGCTCAGGGCTTACTCTGATATTTTTGCTGCCCAAAGAAGGATTATTGGGATTAGGGCGAGCAGCGATCTTCGTCATCTCATTCGTACTACCTTCTCTTTGTGTCTTAAATGTCTTGGCTATGTTAGCTAATGCATCAATCTCACCTTGCGTCAAATCCTCAAATTCGCCACGATTGAATGCTACAAGCGCGCCCTTGATTTCATCGGGTATGGTTAGGTGTGGGGTTGGGTCGTCGGTTCGGCCGTGCAAATAATCCGTCGAAACGTCAAAATATTCAGATAAAACAAACACCTCGTCCGTTGTTGGGCTACTTTTCCCTTTTTTCCAATCATCAACCTTGTTGCGATTTTCGTTAAGTAGCCTACAAACAGCTTGATTTGAAACTTTTCTCTCTTTTGCAGTTATAAGTATTCTCTTTACTACCTCTTTCATTTTTCACCTCTTGCATTTTCAGAAAAATTCTGATATTATATATTTATAAATCTCGCCATCTCATTTGTACTACCTTCTCTTTGTGTCTTAAACGTCTTGGCTATGTTAGCTAATGCATCAATCTCACCTTGCGTCAAATCCTCAAATTCGCCACGATTGAATGCTACAAGCGCGCCCTTGATTTCATCGGGCATGGTTAGGTGTGGGGTTGGGTCGTCGGTTCGGCCTAAAAGATAATCAGCTGAGACATTGAAATATTCGGCGAGCTTCGCAAGATTCTCCCCCTTTGGATACGCTCCACCCTTCCAAGCCGTGCCTTTCGATGTGCTCATGTTTAATTCTTTTAGCACATTGGTAATGTTCGTGCCTCTTTTTTCACAAAGTGACGTTAATAGTTCGTAAAAAATAAAAATCATCCTTTCTATTGACTAATTCCGAAAACGGAACTACAATATATCTATAAACTAATTTAGGAGGTGCTTCTATGTACGAGCGTGATAAGGCTGGTGAAAAAATGAATCTTTTTACCGTGTCCAGCACAATCGAATTACAGGGCGTCGAGAAAATAAATGCTCAACTTGATGAGATAATTAAAAAGGCTGAAAGGTTGGCACATCTTATAACCGTAATAAATATCTTGCCCTCCAACTCAAGAGGCACTCCTATGGGCAATAACACCGATGAATCATCAATTGAACATCATATGAAAATAGCCATGTTCGATATAACGGACTGGGAGGCGACTAAGGAAATTGCCCTAGGCGTGGACGCTGACGGTTATTTGATATTGCCTGACCGCAAGGCATCAATAAACTATATCTTACAATGGCTTGGTCGCAGTGAGGCTAATGTAGTTAATTAGCATTTAACTTCTTCGCGACAGCATCACGCAAAAGCTTTTGAAATGTTTCATCAAGAAAAGAAGGGGTGCTCGTTTCAATTTTGCTAGTTATCGAGCACAATTCTTTTAGCTGAGAGCTATACGTGCCCTTATGTATAGGATTCGGCGAGACATTGCTATATGTCTCAATCTCAATTTCTTTCCCTTTGAAATGGTTGTAAATCATAAGAATAGCTTGCTCTGTAAAATCAATGCTCATATTCATTCTCCTTTCGCGCCCTGTAAGGACAGGGCGCTTTTCTTTTGTTTTTATGTACAAGTTGCACAAAATCGTTATATGTCTGTGTGAATAGGTGTGTGAAAAACAACAATATCAGAAAATATCTGAAAAAAAGATTGATTTCAGAATAAATCTGAACTATACTAATAACTAAGAAAGCCAATCCGCAAACGCGGATCGCCCTGTACGTGCAAGCATTATATCAAATACTAAGAACAAACACAAGAATAATTTACGGGAGGTGATAAAAAATGTCAAGAGTGAAATCAGGATTTGGAGATGAGGAGCGTAGGTTGAGACAGCGCATGATTGAAATGGGAGTGCGACAAACAGATATAGCGGCCTCTATCGGGATAACGATACAAGATGTGAGTCATGTAATCAGAGGGTCTAGCCGCTCTCCTAAATACATTGCAGAAGTCTACAAGTATTTAGGGCTCACGCAGCCTAACGCATAAGGCATCTATTCCGATTAAGGGTTTGATTAAGGGCATGAAAGGACAGCTTTTCATATTCTCATCTCCTCATGCGGTGATTATAGCATAAACTTACATAAGACATCCATTTACAAACATAGTTTTCTTTGAGGTGATATTATGGGCAATCGAACGCCGATCCAAGTCGGCAAAGAAATAGTTTACATAGGATTCGTAGGGGTTGACCGTAAGACGGGGGAAGCTATAACGGACGTTGAGCCAATGCCGCGCGATGAAGGGCGCGATGAGCGAACTGCTCTATTTGCGGCGGCGTTCGGACTGATTAGACAAGCATGAACTATTAAGACCGTACTTAGCGGTTGGAGTGGACAAACTGAAAGGAGGATGAAATGCGATATAAAACATGCAAAAACTGCAACGCGAATCTTGATGTCGGAGAGAAGTGCGATTGCGAGAAAGGGAAGAAGGGGTAAAGCCGGTGAATGAGACAATTGTTCTTGTAGCGTGGAGCAGCGTAATACTGTTCGGGTTTGGTGTGATGCTTGCGAGTTTGTGGAGGGAGGTTTTAGGGATGAAAAGGATTAAACGCTATGATTTCAGCGGCATGCATAATGCATATACTGATTACTTTATCTACGAGCGGTATGGAGAATATTATATTTGTATTTATGGTGAAAAGCTTGATGATTGCGGCAACTATCTACTGCTATTTACTGGGAGTTTGGCGCTATGCATAGAGTACTGTGAGGCTCTAGAAAAGCAACTAATAGGTATCTTGAATTGCAGCTTTGCCGTGTCATCTTGCGAGTGCGAGGAGTGCATAGTATGCGCTCCTGAGCATTACGGGCTAAAAATATGTGCTTAAATAAAAAAAGGAGGGGTGCAAAATTCACATACTGCATTATAAAGAAGAAAAAGAGCCGACCTACGCTACCAACATAGAAAACGGCTCAAGCTAAGTGCTTATTATAATTCACTTGCCTTGATTATAGCATATCGGCGGGTAGAAGACAACATAAAATTATTAGGAGTGAGGCGAAAATGCAAAATAAAAAACTTTTTGAAGCGAACGGAAAGCAATCAGCATATCCGCTTGAACTAGATATTGTCAAGTCAAATGGCGATTTTGAAGATTATTATTTAATATCAAGAGATGTAAAAGACAAAATAACATTGGGCGATATGGTTAATGAACAAGTAAACATCATCAATATTGAAACGGCACAAGGCTCTGGGGACTACGCGCAGAATGCCAGCTCTGGGGACAACGCGAAGAATGCCAGCTCGGGGTACAACGCGAAGAATGCCAGCTCTGGGTACAACGCGAAGAATGCCAGCTCGGGGTACAACGCGCAGAATGCCAGCTCTGGGGACAACGCGAAGAATGCCAGCTCGGGGTACAACGCG
>Ga0131853_10014259_pt1 | contig 14565 bp, 4 predicted proteins | sample TergutLab28metaG_FD_92764 | JGI IMG/M metagenome (GOLD analysis project Ga0131853, IMG submission 92764) | Labiotermes labralis P1 segment gut microbial communities from Petit-Saut dam, French Guiana - Lab288 P1 (version 2) (version 2) | ecosystem: Host-associated > Arthropoda: Insects >... | reverse complement strand
GTCACCATATCAGTAACCAGTTACCATACTATGCCGCGGTCAACACATCAGTAACCAGATACCATAATATGTCGCGGTCACCACATCAGTAACCAGTTATCATACTATGTTGCGGTCACCACAACAGTAACCAGTTACCATACTATGTCGCGGTCAACACATCAGTAAGCAGTTACCATTCTATGTCGCGGTCACTACAAAAATAACCAGTTACCATACTATGTCGCGGTCACTACATAAGTAACCAGTTACCATACCATGTCGCGGTCACTACATAAGTAGCCAGTTACCATACTATGTCGCGGTCACCACATCAGTAACCAGTTATTATACTATGCCGCGGTTACCACATCAGTGTCCAGTTAACAATACTATGCCGCTGTCACCATATCAAAAACCAGTTACCATACTATGTTGCGGTCACCACATCAGTAAACAATTAACATACTATGTCGCGGTCACTACAAAGTAAAAAATGACCATACTAAGTCGCAGTCGCCATATCAGTAGCCAATTACCATACTTTGATTTTGTCACCACACCATTAACCAGTTACCATACTATGCCGCAGTCACAACATCAATAACCAGTTACCATACTATGTCGAGGTCACTACATAAGTAACCAGGTACCATAGTACTTCGCGGTCATCACATCAGTAACCAGTTACCATACTATGTCGCGGTCACTACATAAGTAACCAGTTACATTACTATGCCGCGGTCAACACATCAGTAACCAGTTACCATACTATGCCGCGGTAACGACATCAGTAACCAGTTACCGTACTATGCCGCAGACACCACATCAGAAACCAGATACCATACTATGTCGCGGTCACTACATAAGTAACCATTTACCACACTATGCCGGGGTCACCACATCGGTAACCAGTTACCAGACTATGTCGCGGTCACTACATAAGTAACGAATTACCATACTATGTCGCGTTCACCACAACAGTAACCAGTTACCATAATATGCCGCTGTCACCACATCAGTAACCAGTTGCCATACTATGTCGTGGTCACTACATAAGTAACCAGTTACCATATCTTTTCGCGGTCACCACATCAGTAAAGAGTTAACATACTCTATCGCGGTCACTACCACAGTAACCAGTCACCATACTCTGTCGCGGTCACCACATCAGTAACCCGTTACCATATTATGTCGCGGTCACCACATCAGTAAACAGTTTCTAAAATATGCCGCGGTCACCACATCAGTAAACTGTTACCATACTATGTCGCGGTCACTACTTAAGTAACCAGTTACCATAGATTGTCGCGGTCATCACATCAGTAACCAGTTAACATAATATGTCGCAGTCACTAAATAAGTAACCATTTACCATACTATGTCGCGGTCACCTAATCAATAACAAATTACCACACTATGCCGCGGTCACCACATCAGTAACCAGTTACCATACTATGCCGAGGTCACCACATCGGTAACCAGTTACCATAATATTTCGCGGTCACTATATAAGTAACAAATTACCATAATATGTCGCGGTCACCACATCAGTAAAGAGTTACCATACTATGCCGCGGTCAAAACATCAGTAACCAGTTATCATACTATGCCGCGGTCAACACATCAGTATCCAGTTACCATACTATGCCGCCGTCACCATATCAGTAACCAGTTAGCATACTATGTCGCGGTAATTACATAAGTATCAAATTACCATACTATGCCGCGGTAACCATATCAGTAACCAATTACCATACTATGCCGCGTTCACCCCATCAGTAACCATTTACCATACTATGCCGCCATCAGCATATCAGTAACCAGTTAGCATACTATTTCGCGGTCATTACATAAGTATCAAATTACCATACTATGCCGCGGTAACCATATCAGTAACCAGTTACCATACTATGTCGCGGTCACCCCATCAGTAACCAGTTACCTTACTATGCCGCCGTCACCATATCAGTAACCAGTTAGCATACTATTTCGCGGTCATTACATAAGTATCAAATTACCATACTATGCCGCGGTCACCACATCAGTAACCAGTTACCATACTACGTCGCGGTCACTCTCTAAGTAAAAATTACCATACTATGCCGCGGTCACCACATCAGTAAGAAGTTACCATACTCTGCCACGGTGAACACGTCAGTAACGAGTTACCATACTTTGCCGCGATCACCACATCAGTAACCAGTTACCCTACTATGCCGATGTCACTACATCAGTAACCAGTTACCATACTATGCCGCGGTCACCACATTAGTAACGAGTTTCCATACTATGCCCCGTTCACCCCATTAGTAACCAGTTACCATACTATGCCGACGTCACCACATCAGTAACCTGTTACCATATCCTGCCGCGGTCACCATATCAGTAACCAGTTACCTTCCTATGTCGCGGTCACCACATCAGTAAGCAGTTAACATACTATGCCGCTGTCACCACATCATTAACCAGTTACCATACTATGCCGCGGTCACCACATCAGTAACCTGTTACCATACTATATCACGGTCACCACATCGGTAACCAGTTACCATACTATGTCGCGGTCACCACATCAGTAACCAGTTACCGTACTCTTCCGCGGTCACCACATCGGTAACCAGTTACCATACTATGCCGCGGTCACCACATCATTAACCAGTTACCATACTATGCCGCGGTCACCACATAAGTAACCATTTACCTTACTATGCCGCGGCCACCACATCAGTAACCAGTTACCTTACTATGTCGCGGTCACCATATCAGTAACCAGTTACCATACTGTGCCGCCATCACCTCATCAGTAACCAGTTACCATAATATATCGCGGTCACTGCATGAGTAACAAATTACCATACTATGTCGCGGTCACCACATCAGTAACCAGTTACCATACTATGCCGCGGTCACCACATCAGAAACCAGTTACCATACTATGCCGCGGTCAAGATATCAGTGACCAATTACCATATTATGCCGCGGTCACCACATCAGTAACCAGTTACCGTACTATGTCGCGGTACCTTCCGGACGATCACAAGTTTTATGTACAAATTTCTATTTAACTGCCCATTACTTTTCGTTCCATAAACATCTTTAATGCCTACTGGAACATATTTGATTAGTGAAGTATCGATGTAATAATTAAGAAAAAATAATTATTAAACTTGATGAAACAGGTCATATATGCTGATCGACTGGATAGTACTATAGCTCCATGTGTAAGGTTACATGTGGGAACAGACTGAGTTTTCTGTGGATTTATTCAGTACATCCTAAAAAAAGTCCAGATATTTGCTCCAACTGAGTCATAATAACCTACACCAAATCTCTAAAAAATTATTCATTTATCATTTATTCTATTGTAGACGATTTATAGACCGAATTTCTGGCAGGGTCGCTAATTAGAAGGTAACTGGATAAAGATCCATTAACATTAACAGTAACATTTTTTGTTGGATTATTGATCCCTGAAGATGTGACCAATAACCTGTCCCGAAACTTCGGTATGCTATTACCACTATTCGCCGCTTAACAGCTCAGAAGTGCGCAGTTCTTATCTACTTAGCGACGGAAGCCTATAATCACACAAATATAATCCATCTTACGACAGTGACAGTAGCGGATATAGTCAATAAATATACGGCCTGCTATGGAAGCCAGAGGCTCGTCGCCGTGTCCACAAGACCCCCCCCCCAAACTCCCTCAGTCTGAGCCTGTTAAGTGCAGTCCAGTTCCTCACGCTGTTTTGCAGCAAATGTCCTCTTGTTATTGCATTTCCTCTTCGTTTGGATACACTAGAAAGATAAATGGTGCCTTGTTAACACAATACATTATATCTACGGTGACAGATAATAATAATAATAATAATACTATTTTCTTATTTGGAATATAACGTGCTTACAGAGTCTAATTGGCACTAATTGGATTTGAGTTTATATACGACATTCTCCCGTCATTAATACTGTTGACATTTTGTAGTTTAATGATTGTATTAAGCAAATAGTGCCAAGAAAAGGCTGATAGTGTCTCTGTGTTGAAGAGAATATTGCAGTTTGGATTAGACTTTGGAACGTACATTTCTCTCTACTCAGTTCTGTAGGCGAGTTGGAGAAATTGCGAAAAGAGAGTACTAACTTCATCATGTCCGTCCGCCCGCATGTAGCAACTTTTATTCCACTGGAAGTTTTTCTCATGACATTTGATATTTCAGTATTTTTTTTTAAAAATCTGTCGAGAAAATACAAATTTAATTAAAATCGGAAAAGAATAACGGGTACTTTACATGAAGACCGAAGGACATTTTGATCATATTGCTATAATTTATTCTTGGAATAAAAATGTTTCAGACAGAAGTTGTACAGAAAACCAAAACATATTTTATCCTAAGGGTTTTTTTTGTTTGTTTTTGGAAATCATGCCGATTGTGAGATAATGTGGAAAAATATTGTAGAGCCAGACAGGCCACAGATGACAATGTTGGATGCCTAAGGCTAAAGATAATCAACCACAAAATGCAATAATTACTGCCTTTCCACTCCAAGAGTGGTTGCACGAACACGCCTCACTGTTATGTTCGTACAAGTATTGCCTGTCTTGCTTTCTTCTCTATGCTATGGAAGTTGTGACAGGTAAATTGCACGATATTGAAATATCCAATGAAGTCGGTATTATCTCATCAGGATGTTATAAATCTACGTAATTAGCACAAAATTTATTTAGAAAGAAATTCAATTTTCTTTCAGACCAGAGAACTTTGTAAGTGTTTATTTATCAAACAAGAAATTGCATTTTATTTTCTTAGCTTAAACTGTCAGATTATGTAGCTCCATCGATGTCACTTTGAAACAATCTGTGAAAATGTCTTTGTGTTTTTGCTACAAGTCGACTAATAATTATCAGGCGTTATTCTACTCTGTGATAATTTCTTCCTACGTAAGAATATTCAAAATTATTCAAAGCATACATTTTAAGTACCATAGCAATGGATACAAAAAATACGTATGATATTGTATGTTATGGTAGTGGGTAATTCAATTATGGGGATGGATGGAGGCACTAGTTTCTGCGAAACATCAATGTTTATCTTTCAAGCTCCTTGACATCATGTACCAGAAGTGTATGATATCTTTTCCACGTGTATTTCGGAAAAAAGTCATTGTTCCGTAATTTCATCTGTATGCTTTATTTTTTTCTACCTGTGGTACATTTGTTCATTCTGCTTAAAAGATCACATATTTGCCTTGCCTTTACTAAATATCTTTCCCGATTCAATATGATTTTTATCTGAAAAGAGCTTAATTATATAGGGAGTTATATTTAGCAAACCGGGGACCGCGGTGGCACAGTGGTTAAGCTGCTGTGCTACAAATTGGAAGGTCGCTGGTTCGATCCCAGCTGGAATTTTTCGTTGACATAAAATCCCTCCGATTGTACTATGGCCCTGGGATTGACTCAGCCTCTAACAGAAATGAGTACCAGGAGTATTTCCTAGGGGTAAAGGAGGCCGGGGCGTGGGGCTGACAACCTTACTACCGTCCTGTGCTGTTGTCATGAAATCTGGGAACCTTAATTTCCTGGAACCCTCTGGGCCACTACAGGCCTGTAACGGGACTGTTTTACCTTTTATTTAGCAAAAGTGAACGAATATTACTAAATAATCATTAGCAGCCTGAATAATGGAGGGATAAAATTTCACAGCTTCAGATATTTTGCTTTACAGCTTCTGGAATTTTGTTATATATATTTAGGATTTTACAGATTTGATGTTTACCGTCTTCTCGGTTTAATCCCCTAGAAATCCAGAGAAGCAGGTGATTGAGAGAAAGAGAAAACGACTATGGTCGGTAAGAGGCTGGAAGGTTCCGATAATTTACATAAGTGAGTAACGTGAAATTCTCTTAGCAATGTTAAGAACAACGAAAAGGTGGGTACAAATGTCGTGCTAGTAGAATTGGACGACGATCTACGGTCACGCGGCTGATATAATGTCTTATGGAATTCAGTTTAACGCTTTAAACGCTGAGTTAAGTCCCATCTGCCATCTGCTGACATTATTGGGGGCTCACCATATTTTACACGTTAGCAGGATAAGGATGAAGGGTCGCTGACTGGATTCGAATGGTCTCGAGACGGTCGAACATCTCTCAGATTCCTTAAGGCGACTGTACTTCACAGAGTTAATTATCGATGTAAGAACAACTGGCAGGAGATAACACTCGTGACCTGATTGCGGAATTATTGTATAACATAACCTATGCAAAGATAAAATTTATTAATGTAGAAAAAATAAATAAATAAATAATGTAAGGAACAAATGTGTAAGAAATGTATTGAGATGGAAAAAGTGGGGTAGGAAATAAGAGGATAAAAACAGGAAAATTCTGCAGATAAGCATTGAAATGAAGAGATTGAGGAAGAAAAACACAGTGAAACAGAACTATTCAAAATGCAACTACAAAGTGAAAGCAGCCGTTGACAAACTAGCAAATTGTGAAATTTGAAAGCCGCACACGTCTAGAAAGTAAAACGAGTAATTATATTTTTGTAGTCCGAAAAAAGAATTTTTCATATACTCTTAAATTTCAAACGACAGAAAGAGAAAAATACAATCTTATGGAAATAACAAGGATTAATAAAGGGAAACAGCTTAGGAGTAAGGTGTCAGTGACTTTCATTTAGCTTTCACACGTGCTGGTACTTGTCACAGAGCTGTGGTCTTATATACAGGTGTTAAAATAGAACGCCGTGTGTTTAAGCACTAAATGATGTGACAAAGGTTGGTGAATGAATGTTCTGAAAATAATAATTCAGTGTTCGTAGAGCTGGTCTTCTGTCACCATAAATTGGATTTTAAGTTCTGCAGAATTCCTCTTTCAGAGAAACGTGTAGACGGCCAAGCATATTAAAAGGCCTTGCCTTCGGTATTGAAAATTAATATTGTCTAAGAGTGATCAGACCTTCCATAGCTCGAGTTTCATGACCCCTTAAACGTTGGTCCATGTATTTTCGGGAATGGTTTCTTCCTTTTACGGCAGCAGTGACTTAGTCTGTATTTAAAATGTAGAGCGTAACCCAGAAAATTAAAGACTGTTTTATGTAAGTTTAAACCTCTAAAAACAATGCGCAGACTGTTTTATTTAAAGAACCAGTTCGTACCGCGCTGTAAACACTTTTCATTTCGGTTATAAAAACCAATTAGTTTATGCTGTAAGTGGCATAAGTCGCTGTTTGTTCTCAGATAAATACAAAACACTTAAATACAGTGTGGGCAAAGCATACAGTTGTTGAATGTTAGACTTGTTGGTGCATCACTTAAATAGTAGGCTTTAAAGGTTAATATAACAATATCTTTGGGACATTGTAAATTATCTGGACGAATGATGTAGGTACATGACTCTCAGGAGACCCAGAATGTCTTTATATGTGTCCGGGAAAGAGGGAATATGACAATATCTTTGGGACATTGTAAGTTATCTGGACGAATGATGTAGGTACTTGACTCTCAGTAGACCCAGAATGTCTTTATATGTGTCAGGGAAAGAGGGAATATGACAATATCTTTGGGACATTGTAAATTATCTGGATGAAAGATGTAGGTACACGACTCTCAGGAGACCCAAACTGTGTTTATATATGTCACGGAAAGAGGGATGTCAAACTAATCTGAGCCGGCTAGAGAAAGTCAGTTAATAAATCTCAAAGAATAAGTGAAGTAGTAACATTTCTAATTGCTAGCATTCCATGAACAAATAGTTGGGAGTTTAAGAAAAAATTCCAGCCTTTCAACCTCTGTATTAAGTGCAATTCAGTCCTCAGTTTCAGGTCGCAGTGGCTTTAAGACCGCTGAAACTCACCGTTCTCCATATTCATTAGCCGGGTTTCGGGGCTGATCACTGATTCAAGGTGTTACAGAGTGAAGTATAGTTATTACAATAATCGAAATGTTTGCCAGGTTTATTTTTAATTTTTTGTTTTTCTTTTTGTTTCGTTCACTCAACGAAGCAAAGAGTTCCAAACAAAATTTATCGATGACTCGAAAAAATTATTTATCGGCCATTTTATCTCTTTCGTCTAAATTTAATATATTTCGGATTAGTTGAAGTTAAGATTTTAGGAAATAATATTCCGCTTATCGTTAACCCATGTTAATATTTGTATATAGCTAAAAGTGTTTGGAACGTGGTACCAAATTGTAGGCCTACACTTTTGTACTTATCGTCTGTTCTAACATCACAGAGGAAAGAGTGAGACATATTTTTAAAACTGTTGGTTAGTTACTTTCTTCGTACTTGCAACGATAACAGATGCTACATGTGACAGCTGTATTTTTGCTTGGATCTGAAATTTGCAAGATTTGCGAGGTCCTCTTTTGATTCTAACTGTCTTCAGCAAGAATTATGAAGAATTATGATACGATTGTAATTCAAGCAATTGCTTCAAGATCTGCACAATTATACTGCATTTTTATTGAAAGTTTATTTTACTGTCTCATTTTTTATCACAGTAACACTGTACGTAACGTCGACTGCATATTAATTTTTGGTAACGTTATTCTTTGAACGCGGGCCGGGTAGCTCAGTCGGTATAGCGACTGACTACGGGCTGGACGGTCCGGGATCAAATCCCGAAGGTGACGAGTTTTTCCGTCCGTCCAGACCGGCCCTGGGGCCCACCCAGCTTCCTGTATAATGGGTGCCGGATATTTCCCGTGGGTAGAGGCGGCCGGGGCGTGGGGTCCTAGAAAAGATTAGTGCTATAACTCTTACTCTCTCTAAGGGCCTTCGTGGCCTATAAAAAGGGTGAAACCTACCTATTCTTTGAACACCTCTAAGTGTGTGTACTACTGGACTGCATTTTAACTGGCATGTAACTTTGGTACAACAGAAGAACTCCCTGAAGATGATGCACTGAGGCTTCCAAACATACAGGAGTTTTTTTTAGATACAGTTGAGTAATTAATAAATATATTATGCATTTATTGGTTATGCGTTGTTAATGTATGCAAGATACACGGTGCAAACAGTTTCAAAATCACAGTTTCAAGGTCTAAGACAGTTAATCTCTTAACGATATTTCCTAATAACAAATAAAGTAAAATTAAAGTGTTCTGTTTTTAAAACAAAATGTTCTTATCTGTTCTCATAATGGAAACTTTAACTTAATGATATTATTTTATCCAAATCAAATTGATTGTATAGAATGATGTCATTAATGACGTTACAACTATACTATTATGCATAATTCAGGTCGGAATCTGTTTCTAAAAGTTTAAAAGCTTCCTCGAAATCTGTATTGATATGAAAGGGTAAAATCAAACCATTTGTAATACACTGTCCCTTACGCAGACTATACAAGCTGCTAGTTCGGTTGGCGGTGTGTGGCAAAGCTTAAACGAAATTCTCGCAAAGGTGGTTAGGTCACCGTCTCGATCCGATAAGGTCAATACCCGGAAGTCGCTGCGAACTGAAATTCCCACCGGGGTACCTTGTGGCGAAGAGGAAATTTGCGCCTGATATATTTCTTTACCATTAACGTGATTTAAAACGATCGTCGATCGAAAGGATGACGCTATCTTAAAGACATGTCGTCGCTTGACAGCATGTATATTTCATCGTTGGTTCCTGGAGAAGTCTTTAATTCCGTGTCCCTTTGCTTTTTTCACCAGCCGTCACATCTCTGTACTTTCTAATTTTTTTTCTTCAAAACTTTGCCAATTTCCTTGTTTATTTTATCTCCCTGTAAGTTTTGTAACTCATTTCCTAGCTTCATGAAATGTATTAAGCATTTTCCGCTGCCGTGTTTATAAACCTTACTTAGCAAATTACATTGAAACTAAGTAGCTTCATTGAGTGCAGCCGTTCTTGAAAATATTATAGTTGCCAATCTCATCCGTGTCTTCACTTCCGTGTTTACCAGAATTCGTCATTATTCCTTATTATGAGCCAGATGATTTCAATCCAAATCCCCCAAAATAATTTCTTGTAAAATCCAGCTCAATATTATGCCCCGTCCACTCTGTATCTTAAAGTTGTATCTTCCTTAATGATTTTGTGACTAAGTTGTGTGCAATTCTGTTCGTGTTAATTGCGGAACCCAACATTATGTCATCTTTTTGATGTTATTCACTCCGTACTGTGAGATATATTTTGTTATTATAAAACCATATATTATTATGTGCAATTTTTTGGTTTTATTATAAGCGTCAAAATCGATTTTCTCTTTATAAAATAATTCCTATAAGATCGCATCTCCTCGCTCATGGTTCGACACCATCTACTCAACAAATTTCTCTACAAGATTCTCAATATATATCCTGCTCATACGACAGACCAAGTTACACAAACAGTCACTTCAAACTTATTGGATGTTAAGAAAATGAATAATATACTAACTGAAACAACGTTAAATAGATGAGTCTTATGCTAGGTCTATCTACAGTCTTCTCAAGACAGCCTTTACTCTTTTAACTGCAGACGTTCCTTCAAAGGTAATTTTAGAAAGCTTGTAATTAAAAATGATTTAAGATGTGATTTAGCGTGATTTTAGACTTCCGTCGCGAAGTACGTAGATGATAAATGTGCTCTTCCGGGTTATTACGCTGTGAGTAGTGGTAATTTGTTACCGTCTTTTCAGGACGACTGGCCCCATTTTAACCCTTTACCTGCTAATGTGGAGAATATGGGGAGCTCCTAATAGTGCTAGCAGATGGCTGATGGAATTTAAGTCGGCTTTTAAAGGGTTAACCTTGAAAATAAATCTGTGTACCTTGGACTGTTGTACGAACAGAACATATATTGAGAATAATTCAGAGCAATTTGTTGAGTGGACGGTGTCGAACCAGAAGCGAGGAGATGCGATCATTAACCTTTAGACGCCTAATGTCAACTATAGTTGAAGTACCGCATCGCTAACATCTAAAGTTGCATTTTATATATTTATTCAACAAATATAGGCACCGAATATTTTAAACATGGTACATAATCTTCTTTTTTTCTTTTCAAAATGCAGTTTGTCTCATAATTCTAACGTATTTGGTTCCTGCATTATTCACATTTTATATACAGGATGTGCTAAAATTAAAAAAAAATAATTCCGGCGCCAAAAGGTTAAGGAATTGTATTATACAGAGCAAAGCCGTTCTCAAGATGTGATTCAACTCGTAACAGTCTTGCGTACTTTATAGACTTTGTTTGTTTCAACTTAAGTCCGTATGAAACTGACGTGCAGCTGTTACCGAAACTTACGTCCTTGTGCATAAGTGCCAAGTATTTGAGGAAGTCGTTTAAAATGCTCTAAGGCCTGTAGGCGAAGTTTTATACTGTCCCGTAAAACGACTTTGTCGTAGTAATATTCTGCGTGTCACGGCGTCTCCTTTTCTTCAGACATTTAAGCGCAATGAAACCTGTGAAAATGGCAATGGCTACCTCTTGGAAACCGGCCCGCTAACATAATTGGCCTCGTGTTTACGGATCCGAAAAAAAAAATCCTGTTAGGCCCAGCTGGCAAACTTTCCTTATTTTGGCCAGCTGTGTATTGTGCCTTTTGTCCACCACATCACATTTCATGAGGACTTCATATATGTTAATGTTTCTATGTTGCCGCTCCGCTACGGGCTGGACGGTACAGGGATCGAATTCCGGTGGGAGCGAAATTTTCCGCACCCGTCCAGACCGGCCCTGGGACCCACCCAGGGTCCTACACAATGGGTACTGGGATTTTCCCGGGGGTAAAGCGGCTGGGGCGTGGCGTTGACAAGCCACCTCTATCTAGCGCCGAAGTTAAGGAAAGAGTAGAGCTATACCTCTACCCACCACTCTGGGTCTTCGTGGCCTGTTCTATGGTGAGCTTTACCGTTACCTTACCTTTATTGTCAAGCAGGAAACTACCTTTCTTTCTGTATAAGTTTGCACAAATTAACCACTTAAGGATCTGTTTTAACTATATTTACGCCCACCCGTAAAATCAAGTCTTTGCATTGGTCACGTGGCCTGTTGTGTGTGTTGTGTTCAATTATTACAGGAAGTACCGGTTATATCCCTACACGGATTTAACCAAATATTTTTTGTGGCACATACCGACTGTGTTCTCTGCGAGGCAGGAACTGAAGTTCTATGGATGTACACACATTTATTGACCGACAGCTCTTCTGCACAAATTTGTGTATTTTGTTTGCCTATTAAACAGCTTTATGTCACAACAGTCTATGTGATAGATATGGTGACTAATAACAACCCTGGTTCTTATGTTTATTGGATCGTGCATCGTTGTGATAGTTGAAGAATAAAAGACAAACTTGATGTCACTTCTTATTTTATTTCACTTATTATGTGCTCAACATGTTTCGGACATTAATATATCCATCATCAGGAGCTTAGGACTATTCTGTTGAATTACACAACAGTTGTGCTTCAGCCTGCAACACGGATACCAACCCAAACCAACCACACCGAAACTGCAACACACATGATACCAAGAACATACGACCAATGCGGTAATTCAACAGCAAAGTCGCAAGCTCCTGATGATGGATATATTAATGTCCGAAACATGTTGAGCACATAAGAAGTGAATAAAGTAACAAGTGACATCAAGTTGGTATTTTATTCTTCAACCAACAACCCTGGTATCTGGTCAATATATCAAACAGCATATGCACTTGGTAAGTAAAATTAAATGCAAATAGTAAAATACAATTAATGAGAAGTGCTAATTGTTAAATGTTTCCACATCGACGTACCAACCTCAGAGAGTATATTTGAACAAAGAACTTAACCGACTTGTGTCATTTTTTCAGTTGGACTCCCTGAGGATAGCACTCCGGTGCCGAAACATGTAGTAGTTGGCACTTATCATGAATTGTGTTGTATTGTTTTGTACTGAGTGCATTTATTGGTTAATATAATGTATATAAGAAAATGCGCGGTGTGGATAACATACACTGTGGTATCTGATTTTAAACACGTGATCACTCCAGTAGTGTCGAGACCAACTTCAAAGAAAGGTCTTTCAGCGACTTACCATTGTGTCCAAAGTAACAAAAGACTGTAGCTATTTACGTAGTCGCGGTATAAATCGAAGACGGAAACGCCAGTACCGCTTCATCTAAGTTCACTGTGTGATTAATTTGGCCATGTTGAAGTTTAGTCACAGAGAAGCTACACATCTTTTACTGCATCGGATTGAAAGCCCGTTGATAGATTTTGTGCTGTTTTATGTTCTGATTTTACAATTCGACCAGTGTATGTACTCTGTACGAATATTTCTTTTTGCTTATTATTATGATTATTTATATGATAATAAAGTTTTCTAATGGCATAATTCAGATTTAAATCAGCGAGTGTTAATTAGGTTAAGGCACTTTCATTTCCCCCCCTTTTTTTTATAGAGGAGTAAAACGTGGTTCCTCGTGCTTAGGGCAGAGGTACAGGGTTCAGAAGTTTGAGGTAAATTTCGGAAGTAAATATTTTACGCGAAGAAAAAATTTGACGTTTTGAAGGAGAAAATTCCTTAAATAAGGGCTCAAATTTTATGTAGTATTCCAAATGTTATTAATACTGTTACCTTAAAAGTCAGGTTCTTGATCTCTTCGCAGTCCCTCGTACTGATCCCATGCCTTTGTTTAACCCCTTAAACGCCAGTTAAATCCCATCTGCCATCTGCTGGCGTTATTAGGAGCTCACCATATTTTCCAACTTAGCGGGTTAAGGGTTAATAAAAAAATTAACCAGCTGATCTTTTTAATGGGGATTCACACGAGGCCAAGGAGAAGTTTACTACAATTAACCAAATTTAGGACGTGTCATACCACAAGTTTGTGTTTCTGCAACCAAAGCGAGTTCATGCAAAATTCGTTACATTTGTCAGTTTCAATATCCTTTTTCGAAACACAGTTTTGGGATTGCTTTGGTTATAGACGGCGTTTCTTTTATCGCTGTCTCAGTCGGGGCAGCTTAATCACCAATAAAACTTGCATCCCACATATTCAATTTAGCTTAAGTTCGATATGTGAAGAGTGAAGTAACATTCGCACTCGCCCAAACCCTTTCTCAAAACACGGATATGTCTTTACGAGAGCTGGTATTTGCTGCAGGGACGGGATGCGAGGAGCAGAACAGTCCGTAAATTTCACTTAACTTAGGGCGAACGGGAAGACTCTAGAGCCAAGAAGTGAGCAACAGATTCGCCTTCCTTGCCAGTACTTAATCGGATAGAAAACTTTCTTTCGCACTCTGGGTAAATGATCAACTTCACGCACATTTACTTGATATAAAACGTTTTTTATTATTATAATCCTCTACATGCTTCGAGCAAATCTGTGCTCATCATCAGGAGGTCAAATTGTATTAACCTTTTGGCGCCGGAATTATTTTCTTAATTTTAGCACATTCTGTATGTAAAATGTGAATAATGCAGGAACCAAATACGTTAGAATTATGAAACAAACTGCATTTTGAAGAGAAAAACGGAGAGTATATACCGTGTTAAAAATATTCAGTACCTATATTTGTTGAATAAATATATAAAATGCAACTTTGGAGGTTAGCGGTGCGGTACGTCAACTATAGTTGACGTTAGGCGTCT
>Ga0131853_10014257_pt1 | contig 14566 bp, 10 predicted proteins | sample TergutLab28metaG_FD_92764 | JGI IMG/M metagenome (GOLD analysis project Ga0131853, IMG submission 92764) | Labiotermes labralis P1 segment gut microbial communities from Petit-Saut dam, French Guiana - Lab288 P1 (version 2) (version 2) | ecosystem: Host-associated > Arthropoda: Insects >... | reverse complement strand
GTCGTTCGGTCACTCCCTCCCCCCGCCGCTGTGCCCCGCGCGCGGGCGGTCCCCCCCCCCCCCCCCCCCCGAGGTTTACTCTTCTAGATCCGCCGTGTTCCGTTTAAACAGGGTCACTTCTGGTCGGATGTTGTTATTCACTACGCAAGCACAGTCTGTGTGCAAGGAAGTGAATGACTCATGCCTAAAGTTGCACTATGCACACCTGGGTTGGTGAGGATCAGTGCAGAGACAATTCCTTACGTTCAAAGGTAGTACCTCTGTCATACCCCTTGAGCCCTTACTACTACTACTACTACTATTACTACTTTGGATGTAATGTTTGTCCCCTCCATGTTCTCCTGCAATATCCTAGGAGTGTAGCAGTTTGTGTTTCCTCGTATTTCCGTATGTTCTACCATATGCATACTTCTGTCTCCTTCTCGCTTTTCAGTATTGGATTGGCACACATTTTTACCTAGCGAATCGTAAAATCGGATAATCATATTTCTTTAAACTATGCAATATTTTAGTCGGAGCACCACATCAGATTTTCAGGTTTCTTGAATAATTCAGTATAATATTCTCTTCCAGGACTAATGTTTTGCTAAGGACTTGTGACATTTGTATTTCGATTGACGGAGTCTCCACTTAATGCAGGCTCTTCCCGAAAGAAATGACTCTATTACATTTTACGTAGCTTTGGTTCGAACAAGCGTATTGCAAAAAGTAAATCACAAAGAGTTACATGAATGCTGTTGTTTCTGTATTCAGTATATCCACTTCTGACCTTGACGGTATTTCAGAAAGTGGTCTTTATGTCCGACGCCCACATCAAAAAACAGTGAATGCGAATACACACCAGGAAGTTCTGTACACCCCGCCTCTTAACATCAGTACTAATACTTTGGGTGGTTTAACATATTCCACTTTTAGGGTAGCGATCGAAATTTTTCGTTACTTGCCAGAAATGTTCAAAATGTGCGCCGTAACTCTTTGAAATGTGCGAGTATTTGACGGTCAGGTGAACGTGCGTCGTGATAAATGCTTATAATAAAACCAACTAGATGCACTAATTTCTCAAATTTATTTTTGGAATAAAACTCCACATGTTTCGGACGGTTCCTCTGTCCATCATCAGGAGTTTCACACTGTACACACAGCAATGATATATGTCATACAGGGTTGCTGACATATACCATTGCTGTGTGTACAGTGTGAAACTCCTGATGTTGGACAAAGGAACTGTCTGAAACATGTGGAGTTTTTTATTCCAAAATAAATTTGAGAAATTAGTGCATCAGGTTGGTTCAATTATAAGAATGTTTGAAATGTCCATCGCGGTATGAGCCGCGTGTGGACGAGCTCCATGTTGTTGACAAGCTTTGCAATGTCACATTCCACTTACTGCAAAAGGGGAATAAGTTTCTATTCCAGTAGTATTCCATCAACGGCACACTCCACAGAACAGCGGAAATAACACACCAAATTGAGCGAAGTGTTTGTCGAAGTGGAGCATCTTAATGGTTATTGAGGTATAATGTTGCCCGTATACGATTGTTCTGTTTGTTAACAAGGCCATTCAGATAAAAATTTGCGTGAACTTTGAAACAAATGTTATTCAAAATACCAGGATTTGCTTCTCTGGAATCAGGTGGTGGACAACAAAATGTGTCCAGATATCTTTGTTATGAACCTCCTGTGTCTGAAAGTTCCTACCTTGTAAGAAATGATTGTTAAATCGGGTCTCAGAAATCTGCGTTTTTTCTGACAGTGGTGCCAAACGGTTGAGAGACGAGAAGTTGGCGTCTTTGGACTTCAGTGAACCGCTTATCATCACGTTGCGTGCTTTCATAATTTGTGACTGTTATCTTCATATATCACAATAAATGCCCTCTTTTCTGTAGAAAGGACGCCGTCTGCACAGATCGTTCTGTTACAATAAATTCCCAAGAGCACTTCACACAAGCGTACCAACTTCTGAACAAGTGGTACCGCAAGAAGGATACAGATCTTTTTTTGACATACCATTATGACACTTGTGAGAAAGGTGACATGTTGAACGCCAATCACAACACACCTACTGGTTTATTAATCAGTTTTTTAAACGTACCACATGTTTCGGTCGCAAAATACCATCATCAGTTGTCAATAATAAAAATATTTCGAGCTGTCTCTGTGTGAACAAGAAAATCGTGTTATGAACGATTTTTCATTCTTTACAAGTTGAAAATTCCCAATGTAATTTAGCATATACAGCAACCGTCCACGTTAAAGTATACGTAATTTATTTCATTGAGTTTAAAAAAAAATACATATTAGGAACTGCGCTCCTAGGACTTGCTGTGGTGTTAATTTTGTCAATTTTTGATCCTCCGCTTTTTAGACATAACTGCAGAATTTGTTCCTAGTTATATATTACAGTGGTTTCGAATGATCCGGAATTGAAGAACGAAAGATTGAAGGTAATAATAATAATAATAGTAATAATAACGGTAGCCTCTTTTGAAGTAAATAATATAGTGATTATTTCTAAATCGAAAGCATTATTACATTTTGTGGTTGTCAGCTTAATTATGACGTTCTGTATTTCATTGTAAAGTTTGAATATTATGCGTTGGCCAATAAAAGGACTCGAAATTAAACAACCGAAATTAAAACCCAGGGTAATTAATTGTACGTTTGTTGCAATGTTATGTAATATAATAATGTATTTGTACTTACATGTTTCGGAGGATAGTACAGGTAGATAAGGGATTCGTGTGACTGTACACAGTCCAGCGGAACATTTGAAATGCAGTCAGTTTTGGGGTGATACATTCAGTGCTCTGTGTACTTCTGTTTGATGATTTACTGTACCTGCACGACGACCTGACCATTACTAGAAAACATGGTATTGGATTCCCATAAATGCTATAATATTAATACGGACTGGTAATAACGGGGCGATTCATGACCATTCTTGCTAAGAGGGAATCAGGTCAGCCACATTAGACAAATTTATGCCTTTTTTGCCGTCGGGATTTGTGCATAACTCTGTGACATCGTAATCCTCTTGCTTTCTATTGTAGCTTATCCTACACTGAATCGGTGTTTTGTTTTCGTATACCTATACCAAACAAGACAGGCGATGTACGTGTAACATAACATTGAGTCACGTTCGAACAACCATTGTTGCAGTGGAAAGCATTAAGTGTTACGTATTCTGTAGGTGTGTCTGTAGCGTTAGTTAACCAGCATAAAATTTGCGTAGGCCGTATTATATTGTCATTTGTGGCCTGTTCGTCTATACCACATTTTCCCACATTATCTCCTAAACGGCACGACTTCCGGAAAAAAGTTTTTGAACATAGAATGTGTTTCGATTTTCTGTACGACTTTCGTCTGAGATATTTCTCATTCTAAGAATAATCCGGCGAGACATGATAAAAAATGAATATCGGTCTTCATGCAAAGTACCCGTTATTCTTGTTCGATTTTAGTGAAACTTGAATTTTCTCGACAGATTATCGAGAAATACTCAGATATAAAATTTCATGAATATCTGTTCAGTGGGAGCCGAGTTGTTTCATGCGGACGGACGGACAGATGGACAAACATAGCGAAGCTAATAGTTGCTTTACGCAATTTTGCGAACGCGCCTATAAAAGAATGCATTAACGACAATATGTAGGAAGTTAGATGAATTCGATTTGCCTTAGGCGAAGTAATTTCTTACTAAAGAGGAAGGAATAAGAATTCAATTTAAAAATCTCTTTACTAAAATGAAATTTTGTATTTTTGTGTCAAATAGTGAGGCGTTACAAACTTTTTTAGTTCTTATTGTTTTAGTGTAGAGTGAAATGAATAGTGATAAAAGTCTCATTTAGTGGTTTGTAACGATGCAAATTTCACCATTTGGATGATACTGAGTTTTGATAAGCGTAAAGTAAGTTTTGCCGCTCCTGAAATCTCGTCATCTCACAGACACAACAGTTAGCTCCACAATTAGAATTCGTACAGGCCGAGTTGCAGGCCTACTTGCAATTGCTGTGCTTCAGGGTATGGAATGTTTTACTGTTTGTGCACTGGGCACCACCACACGTACCTTAGCACAAGCAGTGTACGTTCTGCTCAGTATCGTTTAGTGTCTGTTTCTGTGGCTTCTCGTTATTGCTGGAATTGTAAGTAGGTCAGTATTTTGAGCTCTTAGTCATGAGGCTGGACATGAGGGTGTATTTGGTTGGGAAGGATCGTGCTTCTGGTAATGAAATCCGAAAAAAAAAGTTCGTTTTCTTGATTGTGGTTCCATTTTCTGGCTTCGCCTCCACAAAAATACAAAATAAAAACGTTTGTCTTTTACTTGACTTGTATCAAGTAGGCCTGTTTATTTAACTTGCCCAGCCAAATGTGCACATTTGTTTTGCTTCTTTTCATTACTGTTTTTCCTTAATGATTGACCTATCACGTTCTGAAGGGTTTTTATCTTTTATTCTTCATTTCATCAGATCCTACTGAGGGTGTTTCTTACTTCTCGGCCCTTATATCCCCATGTCTTTGTTCATAGCATTCCTCCTGCTTTGTAGCTTCGTATTTGGGAGTAACGGTTTCACATCTCGGCCCTCAGATCGGATTTCATGACTGAGGTGTTTCTAAACTTGCCTCATCCTTTCTTGACTAATACGGCTACAGTACATCAAATCGGCGATATCCACTTCCTCCCATAATACTTGCTGTCATTGTTTACTAGTCATTGTACCAACTGGCATTTCTGCTCGTTGTGTCTGATGTACCAACTGCCTCGTTAATAATTGTAAGCCTTAAATACATAAATAAAAGATAAATGATTAATAACTTCATCGCAGCACTATCTTTTGCTATTTGGGTATGAAGTTGCTTATGAGTCGTCCTCCAGTAGAGTAAAATGTAAAGCGATAAAAATATCCTACCTTAAGGTTACGTGGTTTTTTATGTCGACTGTACCGAGAAATGTCCTATCCTGAATCTACCCGATTCTGTTCTACTGACTCTGCTGACTAGTGTCCCATCTTGAAGGTACTCTGTACCATTCCATCGACTGGACCCACTAATATTCTATCCTGAAGGTATCCGGCTCGTTTCTGTTGACTATTCTAATTTCTTATCCTGAAGGTACCCGATTCTGTTCTACTGACGGTGCTGACTAGTATTCTATCTTGAAGATACCCTGTTACACTCCGTCCACTGGGCTGACTGAAGGTACCCGGTTCCTTTCTATTGACTATACTAATATCCTATTCTGAAGGTATCCGGTTCTGTTCTACCGACTGTACTGTGCTGTCTCATAACCTATCTTGCATATGTGTGCCCCAGTCTACCGACTGTTCTGACTAATATTCCCCTTGTTCTTCAGGTGAATGCCAGGCAAGTACTTTGAAGTATTCAGCAACCATTTGTCGCTTATCTTGTTAGTTTCATCGTACTTAATCAGTGCCGACTCGTCAACAACCGATAGTGCATCTTTAAATAACATTCGAAGTAAGCAGCTTGAGTGACTATTTCTTGTGTTTTTTTTGTCTCTTCTACTTATTTCTTTCTTCTCTTCTAGTGGCTATATTCCTTCCGCGTGAGTTTATTTGGCATATTATTCTGCACTTTTTTGTTGTATTTCGGCTTTTGTTCCCTTTTATGATGTTCATATTCTTGTATATTCTCTTCTGTTATTATATTTTCTGTTTTGTTTCTTGCTGTGCACTTTCCTTCTTGTCTGACGTTCTTGATGTGTGTTGTTAGAGGTGTGGTTTGTTGGTGAGTACAGTACTAGTTCTGAGAGTGGAGACATATCGGTCTGGGCATTTAGGTTCTGTTAACCTTCGCTACACATAAAGGACGCGCAGTATTACAATTATCGAATATGGTGTTCGAAACTACATAGTTTGGAATGTAAAGTAGGTGAGCGAATCGGGAGACAAAGGGTGATCCTTCAGTTTTAAGTCTTCGACTATATATTTATAGTTTATTTCAAGAATTGACGAGTAAATTGGAATATACACCGTCGAATAATTAGAAGGCAGCGATAATGGATTGAAAAGAAAATGGAAGTGGTCGTGGCCTGATTTAAAGTGCTATCCCATAGTTTTATTGGGCAGCTTAGGAGAAACAATAACTACTGCCACACAGCTGAGCGGTATATCCAGCCACATCCACGAAACACATCACTCCACTTGCTAAAATCTGGATCTGTGTGAGGAATCGAGATATGTTCGATTTAACCCTTTAAACGCCGAGTTAAATTCCGTCTGCTATTGGCTGGGATTATTAGCAGCTCACCATATTCTCCACGTTAGCAGGATAAGGGTTAGAACTGACATTAATGTTGAAGTGTTACAGCAGCATATCCAAGTCCGTCATATTGGTCCAGGCGCCAGTACTTCTGTCTCATTTTCAAGATGTGGCGTTTCGATTCTCGTCCAGAACAGCGTTGAGTATTAAGGCTGAGGTTTCACGTGGTTTTTACCAGTGTGTCTGTTTAAACTCCGGTGCAGTATGTTATGTCAGTCTGCGACGGCTCCCCTCCACATACATTCAGAGTCGCTATTAACCAGTACATTCTCATTCGATGTTACAAGTGTTCCGAGTTCCTAACATTGTTGTGAAATAAAGTACAAAGAAATAAATAATAGTTTGAGAAACCAGTAAATAGTCAAAGAAACCTTGGTGTCTGTAATAGTAACAATGCACGAGGGCCAATCAGAAAATAAGTTTGCAATGCGTGTCTGTGGTTTCTTTATTTTCAACTCTAGAAAGAGGGGTTCGGGTATAATTTTGTGTCTGTCGAACCAGCATGTAGTTTCGCCAATAGTGATTATGAATTTGCCGCTATATTGACAGTCGGTTTGGGTTATTTAATTACGAAAATATTCGCAATGTAAACTTATTTTATACGTGATATAGTAAAAATAACACCGCAAATTCTGACGTCTTATCATTTTTTGCATTGTCCGAATTTTGAATTAACAGACGAAATTGTGTAACATTCCGCGCTGAATTTTATGGGCGCTGAAGTATTTAGAGCTGCAGCAAGAATAAACCGGTCTGTTTAGAGACAGGGGAAGACAGAAATAAAAATTGTGTACGCTGAATAGCTATAAAGTCACAATACTATCGAATTATAAGCATCTTACCGTTAAATTAAATTACAAAAATATTTATTTAGTGCGTTGAAATTATGCAATAACTCGACAGCTTTACACTATTTTTGGCATTGCTAACCGCCTGCGGCAGGTTTCCGGCGTCTCAGGGTGGAGGTCGAGCATCAGTCCCAGGCCAGTTCGTGTGGGATTTATGGTGGGCAGAGTGGCACCGGAAAAAATGTTTCTCCCAGTTCTGCAGTTTTCCTTCTAGTATCATTCCACCAAAATAATTCTCCAGACTCATTCATTTATCTAGCGTCGTTAAGCGACAGAGCTAACAGTTATACGATTGCTTAAAAAATGAGTGTCAAGTTGCAACAGCATCACGATTAGTTACGACGTTTTGTTTTCAGAAAATCTAAAATTGTATTCTACAAGACAATTTCATCGTGCGAGATCATATGATAACACGCCCACTCCTACGGAGCAGCAGCAAAAGACGTACTCCGACGTCACCAGTAAATATATAGTATCCCATAGCTCCAAAACAACCAGACGGTAACGGGATTTACATTTGTAAAATGGTGGACACCAATATATCGTTTTAAGAATTTTATGTATTTTTTAACTTTTTATTACACAATTTGTGTAACACATTTTACGAGACAAATGATCTAATTTTATGTATCCCGCTGGTGTAAACCCAATTTACACGTCACACCCTTTGAGACAAATGATTTAATTTGATGTATTCCATGGATGTAAACACGGTGGGGTCCCAAAGTGTGCATAGCATGTTGTGATTCAAATGACAAAAATTGGCCTGAAGATGACTAATCTATAGTCGAAACATGTAGCCTATGTACGTACCTTGAGTAATAAAATAGTTGCGCTGACGTACACTATTTAATATTATATTACTAAAATTGTAGGCAGTAGCAAGCGAAGATACATCACTCAGTTACGACTTGTTAGTAATTTAATTTATCTGAAAAGGAAAATGAGGAGTTCATGTCGACCAGCGACGATTAACAACTGTGTATAGCTCATAGGTAGTACATTTTAGTTTGTGTGAGCTTTCATTGGAAGACTTATAAAACACGCGACTAGCCGCAGTAACAGTTAGCTGCACGAATGATAGATGGGGCTCCTGTAAAGAATACTCGTGCGTTTTATTAAGCAAATTTCCTTGTTTTCTTGTCATATTTTTTTTTTGCGTGACTAAGTTATTGCATGTCGCTCGTGTATAGGGCCTAGCTGAATCAGAAATATGTAAGATGGCGTAAGGTTATGCCTGATGGTCGTGTGTTACTGATCACATAACACGGGCTTAAATGTAGCATGTGCTGTAGGCGTACCGCTGTCGAAGTGTTGACACTTGCAATAAACACTTCCAAACATTTTCGTGGTTGTGTTGGAGGTCACTAGACAGACGTTACTTTCAACACATGTGACAATCATGTGTCATTACTGAATTTTCAAAAGTTTGTGGGTATTTTGATATAGCGTTATCTTGACCTGTATCAGTACTTTTGGTATTATTTCAGATATGAAATGTATAATTACTGGCTGCCTCACCTTGGTTTCAAACACGCTGGGCTATGGCAGCTGTGGTTTGTAATTAATTTTTTGCATATAAAGCGTGCGGTAATGAACCTTCGGTTCCGTGAAATGCGGGGAATTTCTGGACTAGCTGCAAACCAGTTAGCTTCTCAAGAAGGACTCTGCACCATAGAGTAAGTAAGTAAAGTGGAAGGTAAAGTTGCCCCTATGCATGGCATGAAGTTATATGAGGGCGTGGTGACATCGCCGGTCATTCCTGAATTCGTTGCTAGCTTACGCAACTTAACGTCCCGGCTGCTTTAATCCCTGTTTTCCATTGAATATGAAGCTTGGTGGACCCCAGAGCCAGTCTGAATTCGTGAAAGGAAAGAAAAATCTCTTGCCTTCGTGGTGATAATCGAGTCATAGTTCCCATCTTCCATCTCGTAGTCAAGTTTCAATTGTGACCGGCTATGTTGTGCAAGAGGCAATACACAGCATTAATCCATGTAATGGAGCATTGTGTGTGCAACAAACTGAAGTTTGTGGCTATGGGTACTTGACCCATATATCACACGCAAACTTACTGTAGGTTTGCATTTAGAGGGACTGGGGTATCGCAGTCGGTATAGCGACTCGCTTCGGCCTGGACGGTTAGGGGTTTTAAACTGCTTGAGGGAACAGATTCTTTTTTTTCCCCCCCAGCCCTGCCCGGTGGACCCACCCAGCCTCCTGTACTGTGGTTACCGGGGCTCTTTCTCGGGGAAAAGCACCCGGGACGTGGCGTTTATCACCCACCCAATCTATCGCAGAGGTTAAGAATGAGTGGAGATATACCTCTACCCTTCGCCCTGTGCCTGCATGACATATTGCGAAGAGTCTTTGGCACTGAAACGTGGCCGTAATACTGTATTGCTAAATGTGTTTCTGAAGGTTCGATTTAAAACGTAATCACGAAGGAAATAGTGAGAAATAAGACCCGCCGTATAAACTGGTCGGCAGTTAACTGGCGTGGTACCGTATTGTGTGCTGATATACCGTAATAATGCATTCCGATACTAATTACCATTCATTACTGTAATAGATACGAAAATTTGTTTACTTGTAATTGATGTATTGATAACCTATACGGGAAGACTGTGCCGTAATACGTAAGTTCCAATGTTCATTCATCCTTCTGTGTCATGTGACGTTGCACTGTAGTTCGGCTGTTACAGCCTTGCAGCCTAAACAGCTGCATGAGCAAACCATCACGACAGGAGCTTACTGGTGAGTGACGTAAGTGGTGGTAACCTCGATCGAGTCGCGACGTCCAAGGCTAAGTTCGCCTTCTTTATTTACATTTGGCTGTGCAGAGGTGGAACTAATCATTCTGCCTGGAAGTAAGGTTTAAATGAGCGAATGTTGAGGGGTAGCATTTCGTACGTAATTGGTACGTGGGTGGATTCGGAGTTGGCTGAAATGCCGTATGTATTTGTGTTTGATCGTTACAGCGAGGAAAATTTCAGTTCATTTCTTTTATTGACGATATTGTGTGCGTGAGAACAATACACACGTCTCGGCTGACACGGATTTACTTTTATAATGGCAGTTAGCTCTTCGCGAGTGTTGAGTATTTAATGTCATGCAATTCAAGAAGAGTTTGCCGTTGGAATGTTTAACCCTGAAGAAGGAAGTACAGAGATCCTCCGAAACGTCGGTGACCATTTACGAGTCGACACGGCGCAATACTATAGGAGACTTGAATCATTAGCAAGAGCGTTATGAGAATTCTCAGCTTAACTTCGTGCATGTTCATGGGCTTTATGAATGTTCAGCACGATACCTTCGCAAGTAATTATTCGTACAGACATTGGTTTTAGGCTGACAACTGAATATTGTAAAAAATTGGTCAAAAATTTCGAGTACACTGTTTGGCAGGATATTTTAAGTGCTGTGTAAAATAAAGCCAATATTCATATTGTTAGCCGGTTCCGGTGACCGTGCGGTCTAAGGCGTCGGTCTGCAACCACTCCCTTGCTGGGGTTGCGGGTTCCAATCCCGTCGGAGGCGTGGTTATCTGTCTCTTGTGAGTGTTGTTTGTTGTCAGGTAGAGGTCTCTGTGACGGGTCGGTCACTATTCCTGAGGAATCCTAAAGATTGCGGTGCGTCTTAGCGTGATTTCCCGACCTCAGCAGTGAGGAGGCTAGGCCCACTAGGGCTGTGGAACCATGCGAAATAAAATGTGTCTTCATGCTCGCTGCAGCTCGGAGTACACGGATTGTCAGGTAGAGAGAAAGCGCGTGACAGCTGAGTGCACCGCTGATCGGACGGCACCTTTGTAGTCTTCTTAACTGTACCAGGCACGACTTAGTGAACTTACTGTTCGAAACACGTTAATCGGTTGTTAATGCAGCCACAGTGAGAACCGTGAACATTATTGCATTATTAAGGTAAAGCCTGTAGTGTGTAAAGCAGTCGGCATGGAACTTAGCAAATTCCATTATACTGGTCGGTCGTATGGACATGTGCAAAGTGGTTAGTCCATAAGAGCTGCATAAAGCCAACAGGCACAGACTGAATTTGTAGATTAATTACTGAAGCATGCAAAGTACCTTTGAGTAAAGTTTCACCTCGTATAAATTTTGAAACTTTATTAAAGTCGCTATAGATAAACTAAAAGTTCTGCTGTATCGTGATGCTGAGAGTTTGCAAGGAACAACGGCAAAAGGAAACGTGATGGAAGGCATCACGATGAGCTACGAATATACTAAAACATTAATATACGTCAGCACAACTATTTTATTATACGAGGCCACATGTTTCGACCTTATAAACGGTCTTCTTCAGGCCTTCTAACAGCATCTGTTGACTCTCTTAGAAGGCCTGAAGATGACCGTTTAAAAGGTCGAAACATGTGGCCTCATATAATAAAATAGTTGTGCTGACGTATATTAATTAATGTTTTGGCAAAAGGAAAAGTATAGCATGCATATATATATATATATATGGAGGTTTTTTTATGTTTCTTGGTTTCAAATTTCACCTACGAACCCAGCGACAGCAGTTGGATGAAGAGCCAGTGCATAAAATTTGTGGGCTGTGTATGTGTTTTAATTTGTCACTAATAGCATTACTTCATCAGATTTTAATGCTTTTCAACTTTCATCGTACAAAGTGTTAAGGGCCGTACACCGACACCCCGTATGTTGGCACGATCGCTGTCGCTGTGTTGACGTTTTTAAACAAACGAAACTCGTAAAACGTCGCTGTGACTTCCAGTGTCACGAAGGTTATATAAGGTACTGTGACGATCGTGTGACGTTGTAAGGGTAATATGGGACATGCAATGTCAGAGCGACACGAATTCGATGTTAAAGCAATCCTCGCATTCCTTATAAATTGGGCTAGAAGATGTACTAAAGCCGAAGCGCTATTTGTAAAATGAATGGAATTTTTTTTTCCGAGACAAATGAATAAGGAGGGAATGATGGACTTGCCGATAACCATGGCGATAGGTCACGTAGGACAGGCGAGTCGATTCGTGAAGATGATGTGACATACTGGGTCGTAACAGGAATTTTAGAGGAACAGAGTCTGGTGGTTACTTTGAAGATGGACTAGGGAATGCATGGAGATCAATACACTGACAAAGAAAATGTAACATTAAGGGATATTTGCCGATGAGAGAGGAACATTTTGAGTAAAGAATTTCTCTAGTTTTTGGGATGTGAAGTCTCCTAGTCTGATAGGAATGTATCGACTTTTGGGCGGAACGTACTGCCGTCATCTTTAGATTAGATTAGGTACTGAAGATGGAGACATTACATTTCTGCGAAAATTTATGAATTTCTACGTTGCTACACGGCGTCACATCCCAGGAGACTACTCTTTGCAGTCATTGTCGTGAGCGCTTCGAATCTCGCTTTGTTGAATAGTGTTAGCCGGAATTGGTACAGCTCAACATAAAGCAATATAGCTGTGTGTGAAGTCAGGATGTGAAGAAAAACTTAATTTCAGTTGTGCTGTCCAGGTGATTCAGTTATCGGAGGTAAGGGATGTCATTACTGGCAACGTGGTAGGAAGGTCTGCTTTGCATATAAAGGAAGGAAATGTCAGTCCATAAAGTTTATAAAATAAGAAGTAAGGTTGTTAGAAACAAGATAATAAATTGCGCCACTAGCTATACCAGTGGTAGGACTCTAAAACATACAAGTAATACTATTTTCGTTTTATCGCTGACGTTGTTTACGGTGGTGTAGGTTGCAGACTTGGGTACGATCCATAATGGCGATATAAACTTAACCTCATTTGCTTCGTGGAATAAAAGAAATACTCCCGTTTAACGACGTTAGTTTCGACGACATTTAAAACAATTGAAGTATTCTTAGATGTTTTTTAGCATGTCGCGTTTATCATATTTAGTTAAAGAAAATTATGAAAGAAACCTTGAAATATGTTTTCTTTGGATTACATGTGAGTGGAATGAAACAATTGATGTCATTTCAGAAGTTTCTTTAACTTTTCGAAACGTTGACGGGATACAAATCCGTGAGTTTGAGTAGAAAATCACCGCCGTCCGCGCAGATTATGTCATGGAAAGCTGTAAAGATTATATCAGGCAGTGTTCTGTAAAGGCCTCTTTGGCGGGCACTTGTAAATGCGGCAATGAACATTCGGGCTCCATAAAATGCGACATATTTCTTGATTATCTGAGAACCGGTAATCGTATCTAGGACTCTGCTTTGTGGAGTGTTCAGTAGACAGACTGCCTGTAACAGAGGTTGCTGTTGGAACAGTTTGGAATGCATTGTCTCGCTGTCTGTTGCGGCTAGTGTCTCCACACTATAGTGCAAAATGGAACGTATATGAAGGGAAAATAACGAACAGTGCCGATTTTAGTTTTCTTCAGCGATAGCATTGGCAGCTCTAGAAATGGTCGAGGGTAAGAACATGACGGACTTTCCCCACGTTTGCAGGGGTGTTGTGTTCATTGTATTTTGAGCAGTGACAATGCCTTCGTATGTTTAACCTTTTGGCGCCGGAATTATTATTTTTTTAATTTTATCACATCCTGTATATAAAATGTGAATAATACAGGAAACAAATAGTTAGAATTATGAAACAAACTGCATTTTGAAGAGAAAAAAACGGAGAGTATATACCATTTTTAAAATATTCAGTACCTATATTTGTTGAATACATATATAAAATGTAACTTTAGAGGTTTGCGGTGCGGTACGACCACTATAGGGGTCGTTAGGCGTCAGAAGGTTAATATGGATACTGCGTTAATAGTATGCACCGAGATTGAAGATGTAGTGTAATTAGAAAGTTCCTTGAAAGTCTTTATCGTTGCACCGTGCATTCTGAAGTTTATTTAATTTACACACACCAACTAATGCACTTATATATATATATATATATATATATATATATATATAATTTAAGAAGTTTAAAATTTACATTAAAACACTTAAAACCCTCCTACATGTTTTGATCATACGATCATCCTCAGGGAGCACATATTGTTCCTTGCTAAAGTTATATATTAAACAATGAGTGATGTACTTCGTTATTTAACTTGGTGATGTGGCAGCAGGTCGTGTGTTTGTATGTGTGTCGTACGCTGTACAGAGTGACACTGGCCAGTCTTACTCTGTACAGCGTACAACACACATATAGGCACACGACATGCTGCCACATCACGAAGTTAAATAACGAAGTACATCACTCATTGTTTTAATATATAACTTTAGCAAGGAATAATATGTGCTCCCTGACGATGATCGTATGATCGAAACATGTAGGAGCGTTTGAAGTGTTTTAATGTAAATTTTAAACTTCTTAAATTATATATATATATATATATATATATATACGAGGTCTGTTAGAAAAGTATCCGACCGTATTTTTTTATGCGAACACCTGATGGATTATAATCTAGCGCGCTTGCATGAGCCGACCTTGAACCT
>Ga0131853_10014256_pt1 | contig 14567 bp, 6 predicted proteins | sample TergutLab28metaG_FD_92764 | JGI IMG/M metagenome (GOLD analysis project Ga0131853, IMG submission 92764) | Labiotermes labralis P1 segment gut microbial communities from Petit-Saut dam, French Guiana - Lab288 P1 (version 2) (version 2) | ecosystem: Host-associated > Arthropoda: Insects >... | reverse complement strand
GATTTTGTAATTCAATTTCTTTCTCCTAAAAATTCTTATGTCCGTTTTGAACATACAACCGACAATATACACGAACAAAAAAATACTGTCAAATAGTTTGACGGCAGAATGATAATTTTGTTATAATAGCCATATGCCGCAAGACGCATTACATTATCGTATTTTAGCGAAAGAATTGGATAAATCGTTAAGAGGCGGACGAATAGAAAAAATCGTTGCTCTTTCGCCCGACACACTTAGATTTTCGGTAAAGAATTTTAAGGTGCTTCATCACCTTATTATATCGTCTTCAGCGTCACGAACTAGGTGTCATTTGACAAGCACTGTAGGGACTGTGATGGAAAAACCTCCCTCTTTTGTTTCGCACTGCAAAAGACATTTAGCAGGCGGACGCGTCTTAGATGTAAGCAGCATTTTAGGTGAAAGAGTGATTTGTATTAAGGTAGGGACAACAAATGATTTGGGCGATAGGAAATCTTTTTTACTGTATTGTGAGCTTATGGGCAAACATTCTAATGTGATTTTAGTTAATGATGAAAACAAAATTACAGACAGCCTGCGCCATGTGCCGCTTGATATTTCCAGTAAAAGACAAGTCTTGCCGGGACTTCCCTATACACCGCCACCGACGCAAAATAAAACCGACCCATATGACCAAATATCCATAAAAGCCGTTTTAGAGGGCTTTAAAGGGCTTAATTTAGATGAGTATCTGTTAGATAATCTACAAGGGTTGTCTTCCACAACGATTGACGAAATAATTTTTAATGTGTTTGATGACGAGATTCCCGACAAACTTTCTGCAAAAGATGTTGAGAAATTGGGCATTGAGATTGCAAATATTTTAGACGAAGCCAAGCTGTCCCCCTGTGTGCGTATTTTTGAGGATAAAAAAGCAGGCTTTTTTATTAAGCCGTATTTGTCGCTAGTCGGCGAATATCAATCCACAAATTCACTAAATGAGGCAGCTGATTTATACTTTACCTTTGTCGAAACGCATACTGTTTTAAATGAGTTAGAGCGTAAGTTTTTTACGCTGGTGAACGGCAAAGTAAAAAAAGTTGAAAAAAAATTAGGCGCACTTATCACCAAAAAACAAAGCGCCGAATCTTTTGAGGACGAGCAAATCAAAGGCGAAATACTGACGGCAAATTTATACAGACTAAAAAAGGGTGATACCGAGTGTGTTGCCGACAACTACTATATTGACCCGCCTACTTCTATAACCATTCCTTTAGACACACAAAAATCCCCGTCACAAAATGCACAGGAATTTTTTAAAAAAGCACAAAAAAAGAAACGCACAATTGAAAATATAACACCGCAAATTTTCGAGGCAGAAAGCGAGCTAGAATATTTGGACAGCTTACTTTTATCGTTAAAGACTGCCGAGAGTATCGAGGACTATTTAGAAATTAGAGAGGAACTAAAGCAAAACGGTTTGATTAAGGTTAAAGCCGCAAATGATAAAAACAAAAAAGGCAAAAGTGCAGAAAAAGAAAACTGCTTAGGAAGTGTCAAAAAAACTGAATTTGAGGGATATGTAATTTTAACAGGCAAAACCAACACACAAAACGATGCGCTTTTAAAAAGCGCCGCGCCAAATGATGTATGGCTGCACACAAAAGACATTCACGGCGCGCATACCATTATTGTTAACCCTAAAAAGACCTTACCGAATGAAAATATAATAAAGCGTGCTGCTGCAAGGACAGCGAGATATTCTAAAGCTGCTTTATCAGAAAATGTCCCTGTTGACTATACCTTTGCTAAGTTTGTCCATAAACACCGTGGTGCCACGCCCGGCAAAGTCATTTATACCAACCAAAAAACCGTCTATGTTACCCCCGAAGGCGGATAAAACACTTTACGCGTCAAAATGCTGCTATACTACTTTCGCACCGAAAGGGAAAAAGCTAAGCGCAGCAAACTTAAAGGCTTGGATTCCAAATGGAATACCTATTATAGTAACAAACATAGCAACACCTGCTAAAATGTAAAATACAACGAAATGCCAGCCGAAAAAGATTGCCCATAAAGTGTTGGCGATAGGGTGTTTGGGAAAGTCTAACTCTACTGTTTTTCCAAACGGCGCAAACGCAAGCCCTGCTTTTTTAAAGCATTGAACCCCAAACGGAATCCCTACTATTGTAATGCACAATATCAAGCCAAAAACAAGCCACAATAGCGCTATCCACCAGCCGCCTAGTAAAATCCAAAGAATATTACCAATCATTTTCATATTTTTTATACCTTCCTGTTAAATGAATTATGGTCATAATAACACAATTTAATAAAAGTTGTCTGTAATTTAGATTAGAATTTGATAAATGTTTTAAAACAATCCAGAAATCACGCCGTTTTTGACATCTATATTTTCGGCATTGGGCTTTTTGCCTAGCCCCGGCATTAAAAGTATATCGCCGGCTAAGACGACAAAAAAGCCTGCACCTGCGCGCAATTGTATGTCTTTAATCGAAAACACAAAATCGGTAGGTTTACCTAAAAGGTTTGGATTGTCAGAAAGAGAGTATTGTGTTTTTGCAATGCATATGGGCAAATGCGCATAGGAAGTTTTTTGAAACTCGTCTAAGACTTTTTTTGCAAGCGGCAAAAATTCTACCGCCTTTGCGCCGTATATTTTAGTCGCTACTTTTTCAATTTTTTGTTGTAATGAATCCGTCAATTCATAGCAATACTGCAGCATAGATTTTTGTTTTGTCTTTTCTACTACGGTTTGCGTAAGCTTGATTCCGCCTTTGCCGCCGTTAGCAAAGGATTCAGCGGCAACGACTTCGACACCTAATGGCTTGCAAAGCGCCGCTAACTCACCTATTTCTTCTTCGCTGTCGAGAGCAAATTGATTAAGCGCAACGACACAAGGCAGTTTAAAACCTTTTGTGATATTTTCAATATGCTTTTGCAAATTAGGAAAACCTTTTTTAATAGATTCTAAATCCCTTTCGCCCAAGTTTTCCTGTTTGCCGCCTAACGCTTTTAACGCACGAAGCGTTGCAACAATCACAACGGCATCTGGGGTAAGTCCTGCGGTTCTACACTTAATATCAAAGAACTTTTCAGCTCCCAAATCAGCGCCAAAACCTGCCTCTGTAATGACAAAATCCGCATATGACAATGCCGTTTTTGTGGCTATAATGCTATTGCATCCGTGTGCGATATTAGCAAACGGTCCTCCATGCACAAAAGCAGGCGTACCTTCTAATGTCTGCACTAAATTAGGCTTTAACGCGTCTTTTAATGTTACCATAAGCGCGCCGACAGCATTAAAATCCTTTGCGGTAAGATACTTTCCGTTTTTATCTTCAGCAACTACCATAGCACCCAATCGGTTTTTTAAGTCCTCTTCAGAATCACAAAGACACAATACCGCCATAATTTCGCTCGCAGCAGTGATAGTAAAATTTTCTTCGCGTGGAGGAACTTTTCCTGCATTTTCTACATAAGCTACACGCAATGCCCTATCGTTCATGTCGATACAGCGCCGCCATAAAACTTTTTCAACTGCTAATTCGTTGCCCCAATAGATGTGGTTATCAATCAAAGCGGCTAGTAAATTATTAGCCGAAGTTATAGCGTGCATATCGCCCGTAAAATGTAAGTTAATATCGTCCATCGGCGCTATTTGCGCATAGCCCCCGCCGGCCGCGCCGCCTTTAGTACCAAAGACAGGACCTAATGAAGGCTCTCTTAGTGCAAGCGCCGCTTTGTGACCGTTTAAGGTCAATGCGTCAGCTAGCCCAATCGAAATAGTTGTCTTGCCTTCACCTGCTTTGGTTGGATTGATTGCTGTTACCAAAATTAGTTTGGAATTTTTCTTTGCGGTATTTTGTGCCTTCGGCGCTGCCTTTGCCATGTATTTACCGTAGCAAAAAAGGTCATTGGATTTGATTCCAATTTTTTTAGCAATCGAGTCAATCGGCTGCAGTTTGGCTGCTCTTGCAATTTCAAAATCTGTTTTCATAGTTTTGCTATCCCTGTTCTATTTCTTCTTCACTTTCGATAAATTCGTCATATGCTATTCCAACAACACTAGCTTCTTCGTCTATATCATGCACGATTTCGTCTTCTATTGTCAAGTCAATTTCTTTCATTACAAGTTCGTCTTTTTTTCTCGAAAAAATACTTAAAACGCTAAATGCAATAGCAAAAGCACTTGCCGCAATCGACACAATCAATCGGTGCGTAATTGTCACAGGAACAACCCAATCACTCCAATTTTTTAATACTGAAAAAATCAGTGCAAAAAGACTGATTCCTAGTGCGGCAAAAAAAGCGACTGCGACACTGATATTGTAAAAGTTGTGCGCAACACCTTTGCTAACACCGGCATTAAGTGAAATTTCTTGCGCGTTGTAGCCACGAAAAGCCATAGCAATTGCACCCCCCACCCCTGCGGCAAGTCCTGCAAAAAGCGGAATAAACCGCGCCCAAAAAGCTGTAAGGGATGACGCGTAAGGCAGCGTACTCATAACAGCAGACAAAATAAAAGCCAACGCGCCCCAAACAGAAAATAAAAACATATTGCGGTTGACAATTACCTTTTCAGCTAAAAAAGTCACTGTCACGAAACTAAGCAAAAATGCCCCTAGGTAAAAAGCAAAATACTGCGTACCGAATGACGAAACCAATGCGTTGAGTGTAAGCAGCAAAAACGCAGTCATAGCACAAAAATACGCTAATGACGAATGTATATTTTGCCTGTTTAAAAACGGTTTATAAAAATTGCCGTACTTTTCTTTTACTGTTCGCCCTTTTGGAGGCTCTAGCCGAATAAATCTCGGCATATAGTTTACCGACCCAAAATACACACAAATACCGCTTATAAGCACCAAAATTCCCGCAACAAACGCCGCAGTAGGAATAAAGTTTGTAAGAGATGAAATTCCTGAAGGCGGTATTCTTTGCAGTATAACACTTAAAAAGAATGCTAACACACTTCCAAAAGACATTATAACAAAAAAAATTGAGAAATGCTTATCTTCTCGCCTAATCACCCTCTCTTTGATACTATTAAACATATAAAGCGACACAAGTCCTGAAATTACTACCACAGGCAAAAGTAACGAAAAAACAACTCCCCTTGCTGCCACTGACACATTATTATCTATCGCAAAAAATGCAACAAATGTAAGAGGTGCTAATATAGTAACTACTACCATCATAAGATGGTAGCGACCTGTTGATACCGCAATCGAGCTATTGATTTTATCGTAAATCAACGGTATTAACACAACTGCCAAAACAGCAGTTACCGAAGAAGAAACTAAAACCGCAATAGTATGTGTTGCAGAAAGTAAGAATACAAAAGCAAACAAGCAAAGCGCGCCTATACTAAGCCCGCCTGCAGACAACAAAATCTTGTCCCTTAAATGCACTTTAGAATCCAATACCGCCATGCTTTACTATTATAATGCAATACAATATGGATAGTCAATGGATTCTATAATATTATTCCCTCACAACTAAAATTCTCTTACTTGCTAAATGCTCCGTTAAATCCAAACTGTCGCTGCTTACGGTGGTAGAGTCGAATTTGGTTTTCCATTTGCCTGTTTTTTTACTATTGTCGATTGAAATATTAAAACGCAAATCACTAAATTTTAATGTAATATCGTATTTATCTACGCTTTCAGGTAATTGGGGGCTTAAATACAATCTTTTGCCTTGAATTTTGATTCCTAAAAATTCTTCAATTAAAATTTTGTAATACCATGACGCCGCGCCCGTATACCATGACCAACCGCCTTGCCCAACATTTTCACCTGCATAAATGTCAGCGGATAAGACATAGGGTTCGTTACCATATTTTAAAGCCCTTTCTTTTGTTTCGTTATGTGATAAGGGACTAATCATCGAAAAGGCTTTCCATGCTTTTTCGACTTGACCTTCTTTGAGCAACGCTAAAATATACCAGCAAGCGGCATGTGAATACTGCCCGCCGTTTTCGCGTACGCCCTTGGGATAATCGGCTATATAGCCAATATCCTGCATTTTATCGAAAGGCGGCGAAAGCAATTTTACTATGCCGTTTTCCTCATCAACCAGATGATTGCCCGCTGTCCACAATGCGTTTTCGCGTTTTTCTTTTTCACCTGCTTCGGATAAAACAGCCCACGATTGAACCAATAAATCAATTTCGCACTCTTCACTGTACGCAACACCTATTGCCCTTCCTTCGTCCGTCACTGCCCTAATATAGCGGTCATTTTGATAAGCCGCATTGATTGCTTTTTTTAGCTTTTGCGCGATAACAAGCAACCTATCTTTAACCGCGCCTTCTCTCATAAAGGGGCGGAATTTATGAATACACCCATAAAGCAGCATACTTGTAAACATACTTGTACCCTTGCCGTCCTGTCCTATTTTATCCATCGCATCGTTCCAATCACCCGTACCCATCTTGTTTAATCCGTTAGCGCCAAAGTCACAAGAAACCTCTAGTGCCTTGATACAATGGTCATAAAGCGGCTTTGCATGAGGGGTAAATTCAAACGCGGCATATAAGTCATGCTGATAAAGAGGAATCTCTTGATTCTCTAAAAACGGCACTCGTTCGTCTAAAATGCTCCTATCTCCGCTTTTCCAAATGTACTCGGCAGTCAAATACGGAAGCCACAATCTATCATCCGTAATCTTTGTGCGCACACCAATGGCAGGCTCATGCCACCAATGCAGTACATCACCCTTTTCGAACTGCCGTGCGGCAGAGGCTAAAATATGGCTTCTGACGAGGGATTCGTCAACAAATAGCAGCGCAAGGCAGTCTTGCAGCTGGTCACGAAAGCCTAAAGCGCCGCCTGCTTGATAAAAGCCTGCTCTGCCAAAATAGCGCGAGCAAAGCACCTGTTTCGGCAGCCAACGGGACAAAATCGCATCGTTAGAGTACCCTGCAATTTCGATAGAAGAAAGAGAAGCATAATACTCTTTTGCTTCTTCCAACTCTATATCGCAAGCAGAAAAATCAACCTGCGGTGAGGAAGATATAACAAATTGCAAGCGGTATGATTGGTTGGGGTTTATGGAAATCTTTGAGAGAACTGAGGGAAAAATCTCTGCGCCGTTTTCAAGTTTTGTAAACGGCACAAAAGAATTATTTTTATCAGTAAAGGATTCTCTAAAATTAGAGTAGTCTAAAATGTTTTCGCTGCAATGGACAAAAACACATAAGCTGCTGACCTTATTTTTTATAGCTAGTGTGTTTGTACTTTCATCAATCGTAATATCCAAAGCATGAGCGGTATTTTCCAGCATATCACCCAAGACAGGCTTTAGCGCAAACAGCAAATCAATTTTTCTTTCGTCTTCAGTCTGATTTTCTAACAAAATATCATAGAATTTTTCAAAAGAATTTTTAGCTAAGAAGATTGTCTGCGATGCTAAAATGCCGTTATAGTTTGTGTAAAATTTACTGTACCCTAGCCCATGAATAACCTTATAGTTTGCGCCCTTTTTGTGGCAGGGATTTTTTGTAATTGACCATGTGTTACTGTTTTCTGTTAAAATAACAAACTCGCTGCATGGGTCTAATACCGCATCGTTACTCCAACGGGTTATTTTCTTTTTGTATGCGTTATCAAAAAAGCTGTATCCGCCGCCGCTTTCTGTGATTATCGTTCCGCCGTATTTATTTGCAATAATGTTGCTATACGGACGCGGTGTAGGGGTTTCTGATATATCAACGCTAAAAGCATAGTCCTTTGTTATACCGCCAAAACCCAATTGTTTTTTGATTTCAAATTCGTCTTCTTCCTTTTTAAAAACTGCATTGGGATAGATTTTGCCCACACAAAGCATTTTATCCTCAATCGCTGCAGACTTATGCACAGTAAACCGAATTGAATTTTCTAAAATTGTCTGCGCCGTTTTTTCATTTTCGTTTTTGTTAACTAACCGAATTTCATTACCCATAGGCATTTCAAGCGGTATAGACAGTTCGTCTAACATCTCTTCTATTCCGCCTCGCATTTTCATCAAATATCCTTGATTTTCTGAATACACAATATATAAATGAAAGCGTAAATCAAATTTAAGAAGTTTTTTTAATTCCATCAAACGGCGTTTTAATTTTGGCAAATCCTCTTCACCGCGTAAAGAAAAAGCAACAATAGGACGCGTAGTATTTACTAAGGAAGAGATGGCAGTGTTTTTTATTATATCATGTTTAGGATATAAAATTGCCGCAGCTTTTTGACTTATTCGGGAAGAAATATGGTAGTGACGCATAAGTTCGGCGCAATTGCCTGAAACACTATCAAGATAGCTTTTTTCCTTTATCTGCACTATCTCTTGAAATAGCTTTTCTTTATTGTCATTTGCAAGCGTAAATAGAGATATTTTTTCGCTCGACTTTGGTGAAACTGTTAGTGTGATGTGGTTAGACAATACCGGTTCTGGTGCTTGCGTTTGAACGCGCAAAGCCCTCTCACCTCTGTTATAGTAAGCTCTGCGACAAGTATTATAGACAGGATTTTGCATATTATCTGCAAAATAAGCTACGAAAATTTTCTCTTTGGCATTTTTGCGGTATGTTATAGGAATACCTGTTTTCTCGTGCGTTTCGCTGGTTAAAAACAAATCAGAATATGCACGATGGGCAATGTCACCTGCATTATCACGCAAGATAGGCTCTATTTTAGATTTAATAGTAAAGGTAAGCGGTGAACTGCTTAGATTATGCAGTACGATTTTTTTCTCTTCGCCGTTGCCGCTGGCTAAGGGTCTTATTGTTACGCTGGAAGTAAATTTATCGTGCGCCTTTGAAAAATTTACACCGTCAAACGACGCGGTAAAAACACCGCTTTGTAAATTAATTTCTCGGTTGTCTAAAACCGCTACAGTTTCACTTCCCCTTTTACGCGTTAATCGCACTTTGTCATACACCGCATAACCGCTGCCTCTTTCGTCATTTACTGCCGCATATTTTCCGCAAGAAAGCAGTGATACTTTGGGAACACTGTTTCGATGTTTTGTAAAGATGGCAAGAGGTAAAGCAGGCGGTGAAATTTTTCTGCGATAGGTTGGCTTTTTGCGCGCCTTTATCTCTAAACATTCAGTTAAAAGCATTTCGCTTGCCCTTATACCTGCATGGTTTCTAAGCAATTTTATCATAGCGTTATTGTGTAAATAATTACAAATTGCCGTCATTGCCATGCCTAGATGGTGCGCCATAAATGTTTTTTGAATCCTTTCATTTTTGCAGTCAATAGATTCATAAAACCCGTACTGCCCGCCCATACCTAATTTTTGCAATGCTATAAAATTCTCATGCACAGCCTTAGGATAATATGGCAATGTTAAAATAGAGGCATAGGGTGCTACTACTGTAGGATTTTTTGCCTCTTTAAGAGAAACTGCCGGAATACCAAGCGCCTTGTATTGATAAAACCCATACTCGTCTACTTTGTCATATTGGCTTTCTGAAATACCAAAAACAGGTAAACCTTGTTTTTTTGCCCATTCAATTTGAACTTTTGCCGCATTGCTGTTGGATTTACAAAGCAGCGTATTTTTTCCGCCTTTTAAAAATAGCGGTGTAAAAAGGTATTCAAACGCGCCGCCTGTCCATGAGGATAACACTGTTTTTCTAAAACTTTTAAAGGCTTGCCTTGATAAATTACTAAAACTCGTGTGCGGAATTTTTCCTAATGCAATTGCCGTAAGATAAGTCGTTGTTGCTTCCGAGGCAAGAAGGTCATAGTGAGATTGGTCCATTTCGCTATTATCTGCATTAAAACCAATCCAAAATAATCCCCTGTCAAAATCAAATAATTTTTCTATCTTAGTATTTTCAATTAAGGTATTTACTCTGGTTTTTAGTTTACCTTTTACTGCACAATACACCAATAATAGCGCCACCAATAAATTGCCGCTATCCACCGCTGAAACATAGCGCGGCTTTAAAGTGTCTAATTTTTTAATATCAATCCAATTGTATAAATTACCATGCCATTTTTCCAGCTTTTCAATTGAACCTATAATCTCACTAATGCGGTTTTCCATAGTCTTTTCATCAATCTCGCACATTGTGTGCGCCGTAATATGGGCAATTAGCGCAAAACCAATATTAGTGGGCGAAGTCCTTTCGGCAATACGAATTCCGTCATTTACCTGCACATTATCAAATGGCAAAAAATGATATTCTGCTTTTTGATTCTCTACAAAAAACTGATACCCCTTTTTAAATTCCGCTTTAAGCATCGAGGCAAATTCAGCATTTTCGTATACCTTTTCTTTTTTCTCTAGGGAGAATAAAAGATTTAGTAAAATGCCGAAAAGAAAAGCAGCGGCGATAATATAGAAAATAATTGACTGATTAAGAAAGAATGTGCCTACACCTATACCTACCGCAAATATAATTGCAGGAATAAAAGAAACGCCGCCTGTTTGGTGCGCAAAGGTTTTCCATTCCAGCAGTTTCTTTTTTCTTATAAGCCTTGCCAGCGTTATAAAAATGGCAAAAAGAGAATAAACAGCAATGCCAGGCAGCATTAAAAGTAAAAAAACCTGCCGTACAAATTCTTTTAAAAACCCTAAATGGTGTCCCAGTATTGACGCGCGTACGCTTAACAAAAAGAAAATTACATAGGGCGATAGGGCGGCTATTAGTAAGACCCATGGGCTTTGTGCAAACAGTGCTAAGACTACTAATGCTAAGGTCGTTGCAGGTGCTAACGAACGAAAAAGGTTAGAGAACACATGAAACTTAGCAATAGGTGTAATAGGATTTTTTTGCCTCTCGCCGTCACAGTTTTTTGCTTTTCTAGCTAAAAACGGCAAGAGCTGCCAATCGCCTCTTAGCCATCTTAAATCGCGCGCTAAAAATTGACCGAATGAAGAAGGAAAATCATCTAAGCCGCTTTGCCCAGAATCCGCACAACCAGAAAACGCGCCTTCAATATAATCGTGGCTTAAAATGCGGTTATCTAAAAATGCCCTGCCGACCTTCTCATGAAATTCTTTAAGGCGATATATCCCCTTGCCTGTAAAATTTCCACTTCCGAATAAGTCATTTTCTATACTCTGCGTGACAAAACTGTAGTTGCATATCCCCCTTGCACCGCAAAAAAGATTAGCAAATGCTGAACCGCGCGCTTCATTAGGTAATGAGTTCATAGACAGCGATAGTACACTCTTTTCTGCATTATACGGGTGCATCATCAATTGAACAAGCTCTAAACAGCAATTTGTAAGCGAATCGCAATCAAGCGTTATTATATAATTAGACATTTCGTTTTCCCCTAAAATTAAACGAAAAGCGTCCGTTTTATTATTTAAGAAATACTCATTTAATTCAATTAGTGAACCCCTTTTTCTTTCCCAGCCTTGATACCTTCCTCCCACTTGTTTACGCTTTCGTACACATAGTATAATGCGGTCTTTATAAGGCGAATTTTCATAACATTCTTTACAAGCCGCCAAAATTTCATCGTCATTTTCCGTTGTTTCCGTTTCAGCGCCTAGTAAGTCATATAAAACACAATAGGAAAAAATTTCATTGCGGTTTGCTGCAATGATTGTTTCTATATGTCTAAAACTTGCTTTTACTTCCTTGGCTTTTGCAATAAGGCGCGGAACAACAATTGTTGTCCTCGCTTTTTCCCTTGCACTTTCATTTAATAAAACCTTTCCTAAATCCACACTAGGAAGTTTTCTAGGCGGTATGAACCTGCTTATCAAAGTTTGCAGCAGTACCCCAACGATTATAAATGAAAGCGGCAGAGATACAAAAAATGCCGCAATGCGGAATTGTGAAGAAAATATTGCAGGTAAAACAGATAGTGCGGCAGAAAGAAGTAAATAGCCTGTTATATAAAATCTCATTGCCGCTTTTGATTTTGGTTTTGGCAAAACCTCAAAGGCAATGTCGTGCTTTTTTTCTTTTGCGTTATCTATCGCCTGCCGCGTCCACTCAATTTCTGACATTCGGTTTTTTTTAGCTTTTTTAGCAACTTGTCCCAGATAAAAAAACTTGGTGGGGCTTGTTAGCTGCTCGAATAACACACCGCCTCTTTGCATTTCTTTTACAATCGGCGAAAATGTTAAAAGCCGTTTTTCATTAAATAATTCCGGCAAGCGGTGCATAGTCTTAATTGCTGACTCTACTTGACCTCTGTAGCTAGCAATAAACGCATGAAAGCTGTCTTGCCTTGTTTCAATCTCTATACCGTTATAGATTGCCACTTTAGCAATACTACGCCTTTTTTCCTCGTCGCTATTATTATATAAAGAATCCGCGTAGCTATTATATTTTAGCAATGATAAGTCCACTCTGCCCTTCTTTGCGTCTTCTCTCGCTTTTCTTTGCAAAGTGCTAATCCTAAAAGATTTAGCGCAAAAAATGGCGATATATTCTAATAAAGCATACTCTAGCGCAATTTTTAACGCTAAAACCTCACTATGCAAAAATGGGCTTTCGGCACAATATGTTTTTACAGCCTTCTCTAATGTTTCATGCGTGATATACCCGTCTGTACTTTTTACTAAAGCCTCAGCAAAGTCATAAACACGCGGCGCATTTCCTGCATGGGGCAAAGAAAAAAACTTGTACAGTTCTTTTTTTAAAAGCGCAAGCCTTTCGTCCAGCATATAGTGATTATCAAAAATCCAATGCTCAAACCCAAAACATTCTTCCCCGTTTGCCGCCTTTTGTTCAATGGTTCTGTAAGCCTTTCTTAGCTGCTTTTTGATAACGCGCAAAGAGAGTCCTGCGCCGCGCGGCTTAACCTCACGGCTGTTTTTTGCTAATGCCCCCACTTTAACTAAAAATCTATCTTCTTCGACTCTGTCTTTTAACCGAAAATCAGGCTGTCCTACAGGACGCAGTACCCTGTAGAAAAACCCAAATGATGCTATTACAATAAACACCGCTAAACCATATTGCAAAAATTCCATAATGCCCAAATTATGGGCAAGTGAAAGGAAAAATATACCTACGCAACTAGGCTGTCCAGTGCGCCGTTAGTCCATGCTCACTAGATTCAATAACGATAATTGTACCGCGAATTAACCTGTCCAAAAACTCTGCAGGATTTGCAATAAAATATTCATGCAACGAGTGCGCCAATAAAAAATGATTTATAAAATTAGCTGTTGCCTCTAACTGAAACCTTACCCCATGTACAGTATAAACATATTTAAAATTCCCTATAAACCTTACAGACGAAAATCTATCAGTCAAAGGGCGCGTTTGTGCAAAAGGCAATCTTTCAAAGACATACACAATTGCCTCTATTTTTAACATATCTGCCGCAACGCTGCTTCTAAAAGAAGTGCCTAAAACAGCAGACAATAAATCGCCTTCTATGTCAAACCGCACAATGCCATGCGGCACATTTTGAACTTCAACCCTTTCTATCAAATTAAGATTACATGCAAACACATACGCATAGCCGTCTTCTACCACATAGAATATAGGAGATACAATCCTAAAATGAATCGTTAAACGGTTAGGGAAATGTCTTTCTATATACTTAACCTCAACATTCGCATGACCCCTTTCTGCTAAATTTTGATGAATGTTTTGGATAATACGGCTATCGTTTAAGAAAAAAATATTTGCTGCGCTTCCTATGCCATGTACTTCCCTGCTTGTAATCATCGTATTTAACTCTGTGTCATAATTATCAATACCCTGCGCGTTAATTGTCCGTACAGTAAAAAGAATACTGTTTAAAAGCACCAGCACAGTCAATGCCCCTAAGCATGAAAACAAAATAATAAGTTTTTTATTTTTGCTCATATAGCTATTATAATTATAGCAAGGAAAAAAAGCAAGCTATTCTCACTGTTTTTCTCCTAGTATAAAAAGTAGATAAAAACCATACCATAATATTATGAAAGGGGAACAAAACATAAAGCCGTTTAAGAGGGCTAACTCTTTCAAATTGACTTCCGGGTTATTAAGCCTTTGCATGGTAATATTATCGTGCATTTTTTTGCTTTCCGCTCCTGCGTATGTTTTGATGATTGCGTTTTTGATATTTGCCTCTTTAGGTGTAGCAATAGCGTCAATTGACCCAACTAAAAAAGAATCGCTTTTTAAAAGTTTGTTTGTCTTGCTTGTTACTCTTTCAGTGATGCTGCTTGTCTACATTATTTTATCGCTTACAGGTGTATTAGCTAAAATCCAAAGCACCGAACAGCTTGTAGCCTCAATCAGAAGCACAGGAATTTGGGGTGCTTTAATATTTACCCTTTTTATCATTGTTAATGTTATTTTCCTGCCCGTTCCGTCTGCAATTTCTGCAATTGTAGGGACAATATTATTCGGTCCGCTTGTAGGATTTATTTTAATGTCGATAGGAACTGTAATAGGCTCAATAATTACCTTTGTAATTGGACGCTATGCAGGAAAAAAAGTCGTTGTGTGGATGATTGGAAAAGAAAAGACCGAAAAATACGCAAACTTTTTAAGCCAAAAAGGCAAATTTGCATTTGTCCTAATGATTATCCTTCCCCTTTTCCCCGACGATATTATGTGTCTGATTGCAGGGCTTAGCAACATGTCCTACAAATTCTTTATCGGCGTAATCTGCACTGTCAGAGTC
>Ga0131853_10014254_pt1 | contig 14568 bp, 6 predicted proteins | sample TergutLab28metaG_FD_92764 | JGI IMG/M metagenome (GOLD analysis project Ga0131853, IMG submission 92764) | Labiotermes labralis P1 segment gut microbial communities from Petit-Saut dam, French Guiana - Lab288 P1 (version 2) (version 2) | ecosystem: Host-associated > Arthropoda: Insects >... | reverse complement strand
CCCTTTTTGAGCCCCATTTATACACCCCAGCACCAGTGTCTTCATTGGTCTTGGGCCCATCCATGTACCAGACAAGGCTTCCTCTTCCGTTTGGAAATAGTGGCACAGTGATATGCACTTTCAATAACAGGCTGTTATTGAAAAAGGTTTGTTCAGATTTGCTCTCCCATTGCAGGGCTAGTGGTGGAAGCTTTTTGCCAAGAATTATCAGTGGGAATGAAAATGGATCCATCACTTTGGACTGCAGACAAAAAGACAAGCAATGGAACTGCATTATCCATCTTCCGCTCTAAAGAAGGAATTTAGGGCTACCCCTTCAGCAGTGGTCATGACCGCTTTTTTGGTAGTCATTATGTGTGATCAAACCATTAAACTCAGATCTGTAGGTTCAAACTCTTAAGGCCTTGTGGAAGTGTTTCAGGAGAGCTGAACCTCACAAAATATTGCTGAAATCCCCCTTCAACAAGACAATGCACAACCATGCACAAGTTTGAAAACAGAGAAAGCAAGCAAGCAAACAACTTGGATAGTCTGTTCTTCCCCACACACCAAACGGCCTAAATCTTACTCCCTCAGATTTCCACTTCTTTGAAGCCCTCAAAGAACCCATGGAGAAAAGTGTAGGAGTGATGACAAGGTTACTGAAGAAGTGGCTGCCAAGTATAAAATTCATCAAACTGGTACAAGAAGAGGAGAGACAACACTCTTGCTTCTCAGTGGCACAAGGCTGTTGAAGTCAATAGAGATTATGTAGAAAAATGTGAGTAATGCATCCATCTAGTTATCCTACAAGTATGTCCAAAGAATTACATAATAAATTACTAATAATAAAGAAACTGTTGCAAACTTTTTGGGTAACCTTCAAATTTTTTAGGACACCAACAGCCGCTGAACACAAACGTACAAGAATCCTTCCTAATCAAAATCTTTCAAAGACCAAATGAGATCAAAATATTAATATGAAACAACCAAAAAATACTTCAAGCATGCAACCTGGAACAGAACAATAAACAGAAATGTGACCGTCTTCCATGTGGCTACTGGGTAGTGGTTCTTTCCCAGGGCCAAGTGGCTGGGGCAAGAAGTTGACCTCTGACCTCCATCTAGTGCCACAACGAAAAACAAGTTGAACTATACCTCTGCTCCTCCTAAACGCCTTCATTGACACTGAAACTTTACATCCCCCTGCCCCTTTGTGTTATCAACCAACTATAATGAGAGTATGATATTTGAGGGTCTAACTGCAGTTTGTATTCAAATCACAGGCTCTGGTATGTGACGCCATGTGAAGTGGTATGGTATACAACACCTGCAGGGTTCAATTTTTTTTACAGTACAAGGTATGCATTACATTTACATATAATGGGGCCTAAACACTCATACATACATAGTAAAAAGGGTAATAAAATTAATTTCTCTCTAATGAAAGTAACATGCTACATGCAAGTACACTCTTATCATCATAACAACATTAATATTTACACACAGGTCACCGGGAAGTGAAAGTTTATAATATTTAGGAAACCAAATGCAAGAAACAAAACAGAAAAACCGTACAAAAAGTGAGAACTGTCATCAGCATGTGTGCTGCAAATGTCACATGTTTCTTTAAAGATAAAACTTCTATCAGCAATGAAGCTATACATTGGCCGTCAGACACAGTAATCAGTCTGTAAGTGAACAGCTGGGCCAGAAACAGGTGAAAATAGCAAAATACAGGAAGATGAAATTAATATTTTTGTCACAGTTCTTATGTCTCTGTCCAGTTTAGCATGAGCTGGTCTTCAGACATGCAGTTTGGTGTGATATACCTTAAAACATTGGCTACTACACAACCTCATGTTGAATTGTAGACATTTTTAATTATACTCCTGATGCTTTGTTTTTAGCCAAACATGCACATTGCCCATTTCTTTTCCGCTTCAAATGCCAGTGTTTGTTTTGCCTTGTGTCAAGCTGTTTAGCTATCTGATGGATGGGGGTTGTGGATGGTTTGTGTGCACACTGTGTAAATAAGTTAAATGTTTCAAAGCTTAGGGAATGGGAAGCTGGATCCATTCTTAAGTGTAAACTGTTATTTAGGGAGTTTAAGTTTAAAAATGCATGAAATATGAAGAATACGAGCAGATCCAAAACGGCCACTGAGAGCGAAATGAACCCTGACTGTCAGTGGTTATGATGGGATTTAACACCCAGTACTTAAACGGTTAAACAGCTTATATTTGGAACATTATGTTTCTCTACCACCAAGACAACAGCAACATAAATTGTGAGAATGGGTTCAATTACCTGTCATGCTACTCACCTACAGGCCCAGAGCCTGCTACGGGAGTAGGTGAAGATGAAACCATGTTCATACGTCCTTGATCTTTCACTATTGGATCTGTGAAATACCCAAACATTTTATTAATAACATCATCCAAGGACCAAGTTAACAGCCATATCTAACATGACCTACTCTATGCCCTATAGACTAGGGATTAAAATTTTAACCTTCTGGCACTGGAATTAAATGTCAGGTGGGTGTTGCAGAAGAATGAAATTAAAATGACAGCTGCATAAGGGAGGCAATCATGTGATGTCACCTTAACCTTGCACTAAGTGTTCTACGTGTCTCACTGTGTGTCATGTACATACGTTAGCTACCAAAAGGTTACATTGCAAAATTCAGAGGCTAAGAAACAAAAACATCAAAACAGACATCTGATTCAGCACTGCCATTCTTCTTCTGAACCGTTTTCCTTACAGACTTGCAATGGTATTACAATGCTTGTCAAGAGCTAAAACAGCATATAATCTTCGAATGACCATTACGGTTTATAACTAACTGTGGCAGAATCATTGTAATGCTTCTTTTTCTGACGTAATCAGCTAAAGTGAATACTCCATGATTCATCATACATAACTTGCAAGGTGACTCACTGCCCATCCTTGTTAGAATCACTGTGGGGCTTAACACTGATATCCACAAAGCCAACTGTTCAAGCTCCCAAACATGTCAATACAGAACAGATACTAAAACAGTAAATGGGACCAGAAGGAAGTTTCACTCAAATTCTGGCTGTTTGGAATACGAGATTTTAAATCCCACAATACTATGGGACTGGCAGTACTGAAAAAATGAAATGCTCAAGAAGCTGATTTGTGTGATGCTTGGCCAGAAACAATAAAGCAATGACTTTCACAGAAGACACCTGAAAGAAATTATGCAGTGCATATGAGAGAGTTTTTCAGAACAAAGTAAGATAAACTTACAAAAATATGGATGTTCCATGGCTTCCCTGGCCGTGAGTCGTTCATAGTGGTCATATCGTAACAGCTTGTCAAGGAAATCCAAAGCTTCTGGTGACACCAAGTGCTGATTTTCACTGTGCACAAATCTCTCCCATCGTTTCTTTGAGTGTCTGCAAAACAAGGACAACAAGGCGTTAGCAGAATTGTAAAGAAATAGTTGCAAGAGCTTACAATGCCAGAAAACACTGTCATGGAAATACATCAAAATACAAAAACCTAAAAATAAAGCATAAAATCATGAAGGTAATATGCTGTATCACTAAAATTACTGCCTAATACATACATATACTGGGTTTCTGCTGATTCAAAAGTAAAGTGAAGGGACATGACAAGAGCTTCTTGATCACTAATACCTACAGAAAAACGTGTGTGTACAAAAATTTATGATGTAATAATCTGAGATAAAAAAAATGAGCACTATTATAACGAAAATGTTCCATCAGCGTTACTACTTAAACCAACACATACATTTTACTGGGAAGCAACACCTAAGAGTGAAGATGTGAACCAGCCTTGCCTGTTTGGGCATTACAAACTCACAGCACTGCATATCATTGCGCATTTTTATACAATCTTAGCCATTAAACCAACCACTACACTGTACTGGGGAACACCCAAAACATTGAAACATCTCGGGCAGACATCACAGCGACTGTGGCATCCTGACCATGCATATCTGATCTTCTGTGCAAACCTTTCTGCTTACACATTCACAGTCACCTAGTTTTGGAAAGGCTGGCCAGGGCGCAGTCGCTAACCTGGTAGTGTCAACAGCACAAAGTATTCCCTGGTGGTCACACATCCAAGTGATGATACCACACTCAATGTTGCTTATCTTTGAGGATCAAAAACCTGTGCAGTCAACCTGCAGACTACTGGCTAGGAAGCACCCAAAAACTGCACATACATGGTTACATGCAACACTGTAAGATTGTAACAGTAAACAGGAAGGAGTGGTTCATTTCTTCACACTTAGGGGCTGCCTGCAAATAAACTGTACTTGTTGATTTAATTCGTAAGCCTGTTTAAAAATACAAGGTGATACGCACCACTTACAGTTCCATCAGTTATTGCAGTTATTATGGTCCATTTAACACTCTCATCAACAAACACATTATAGTGCTGAAAGATACAATTACTGAGTGAATAATAAACCAGACAAGATCAGAAGAGGTAACGACCTAATCTGACATACTATTCTGCCTGGATAGACTGCAGTTGGGATATTCACTATGCTGGTCAAGATGCATATATGGCACCTCTCATTACAAGATTGTAACCTCCTTGTTTTATCAATAAACAAAAATAGTGAAGTAATATTCTTCATCTGTGAGATTTGAGGTTCTCAATAGCAGTGCTGCCGACATTTTGAAGAACCTATCTAATGGGTTGATTGGTTCTTTGCGGACTGCCTGATGCCGATAAATCCTTCAACAGGAACTACAAAAAGTCACTGTGGAGTTTGCAGATGACCTTAGCTGTGGTTTACGTAGGGGAAAGCCAATCATCCGTTGCTTGTGACCGGTACCCTATGCAATGCCATTAAAAATACATCAAACTGAAGTGCAGTCATACTATGTGCATGTAAGATAATACAGTTAATAGCTTAGTGTTCTGTGTGGTTAGAGCTGTGCATAAATTTGACTTGCAGCCTGTTACAAATTAAAACATCTAACAAATGGTGACCAGTGGAAGGAAGGTCAATCAGTGACAGAGATCCATGTTTTTGACAGGATCTGTATGTTTTTCCCCCACCCATTATCACAAGTGTTAAGGGGCTCTATACATGCTATGCAGGTCACCTGTATTCTCTGGAGTAAAGGGCCATACTTGCATAATAACACAGCACCTCATCCCACAAGACTCATATCTTCTTAAAACTAATGCATTAACAGGTTGAAGGAAAATACGTACCTGCCAAGAATGTCATGAAACCTAGGATCAAGCTCTATATGGTATTTTTCTAAGTATTCAAACAGTTCTTCTGTTCCAAGCACTTTGGCAATGCGTACCAACTGGTCGTAGTTATCATGGCCATGGAAGAAGGGTTCTTTCCTGAATATCATGCTGGCTAACATACAGCCAAGTGACCACATATCCAGCGAGTAGTCATACATCTACAAACAGAAATATCCATATATATATCTCTTGGTCAGACAAATGCAATACACAGAACTTCCTATGCATAATTATAACCTCATTATCACACAACCTCTGCAGAACATGTTTATTGGGTAACACACATACATGACAAATGCCTCTCTTAAATTCAAAACGCCAGGATTTTAAATTCAAAAGGCAGCAAGTACAAACATTATCTTCTTCTGTGAAGCAACGTTTTGTAATTTGGTAGACACATACAAATGCTTCGGAGGAACTTACTGCCCCCATTTTTTGGAATAACAGATTTCTGCTATCATGCAGAAGGAGGCAGCAGTCACCTGTCACCCACCTACATAGCATCATACTCCTGAAGAGTACATTAATGATACCAACTGCTTCTTCAGTGGAAAAAGGCAGAAAGATAAGATAAACAAAATTCAAAATAGACCACACACACACACACACACACGAAACAAACTGTTACACACATAAACAACAGTACATCCATACCTGGTAATCTACTAGGAGTTCTGGGCCCTTGAAATATCGTGAAGCAACACGCACATTGTACTCCTGTCCCGGATGATAGAATTCTGCTAAACCCCAATCAATGAGACGCAGTTTGCTGTTTTCATGGTCAATCATGACATTATGAGGTTTCACATCACGATGCATGATGCCCATGCTGTGACAGTAGTCTAAAGCCTACAGCACAAAATACCACAATTTCATTACAAATTTACATGGCAACTACTAATATTACTGTACAAAGCATAAGTAAAACCTTATAAATACTGAACTGTAAACCTACGGATATTCCTTGGATTCATAAGGATTATTCCTCTTTGCAATGTCAAAGGAGGTACCTTTTGTCACACTGTTACAGTATAACTGTCCTACTATCACTAACTTCATATGAATCTAAGCTCACAAAGCACTTCCATTTGTACTGCATCACCACAGCTACTGCAAGCAGGCTGATATTGGTTGACTTAGTTCACTATTGTTCATTTATATACACAAATGAAAAACTCAAGAGCACAAAATCAGACAGCACAATGTGACACATCCCAATAAAAAGCAAACAATTGTGTCCGCACGCCAGAGAAAGAAAAGTTACAAAATATTCACATATGTGCACTCATCAAAGTATTTATAACCACATGAAGCAAAAAAGCTAACAGCTGCTCTCAGAGTCACGAGATTCTAAGCTTTTTATGGAGCGTTAAGGTTCATTATTAGGTTCACAATAACACACCTGGACCCTACACTGAAGCAGCTGAATTTGGTTCACATTAACACATCTTATCCCGGTAACATCCACTTAAAAATCATTTTCCACTCTATCCCTAGGCAGTGATCTCATTTTTTAAAAACAAAAAATGGGGATGCTTAATAATATTTACATGGCAGGAGGTGAGGGATAGAAGGCAAAAATTTTAACCCCATCATGCACTGAAAATAGCGAAGTCAATATTAATGTTACTAACATGGGGGGGGGGGGGAGATTACATACAGGAACTTACAATAAAATAATAATTTTAAAATTCAGACACTCAGCTCGCTTACTGATTTTTCTTTATACATCTGCTCCTCATCCTTTGCGATCAGTCCAGACTCTACACTCACTCAGCCACACACCTTTCTAACCCTCTCTTATTCCTTGCTGCTGATACTCATTGACAGCTGCCCTACTCCTAAAGGTGTTTTCCCCGCAGTAAAGTCAAAACATTTGTATGCATTGTCAGCAATGTTGTATTTGTGTACATTTTCACCTATTCCATACAGGCTACATCTCACTCTCTTAAAGGCTTTTTTGACACCAAAAATACTTAAGGAGCAAAAATTGAAATTGCAGCCAACATTATAAATGAAACAATAAAGCTCTGGTGTTTTAAATTCACACAAACATACTGCTGTACAGTTGAACGATAACAAAACAACATACGTACAACAATTATAGTGTATCTAGCAGCAACAGTTGCCTACATATAATGGCAATGATCCTTTGTTCATCAGTAATGGTATAATTGTCACACCTCTCCCAATGGGTAAAGAAGTTTAAGAGACAAATATATCAATATCAGCAATACAGTCACTGCTACACAAATCTACCAACACTGCCTCTCGTTATCTGCAGTATCAGTGACTGAAAGTTATTTTCATGGGTAGCCAATAACTGATTAGCCACTACAGTAATCACTGGGACTGGTAACTTGCAGCTGAAATGAAGTCACTGGTTACATTTCACTGTCTATGTAATAACCAGTGAGGCACTGGAATGATCTCAATCGTTGTTACAAATGGCAATTCTGATCAACAACAAAAAGGAAGATGCCCTCCACACATCACAGTTCTGGTCTCTCAGACCTTATTTTTGTATACTTGAATTTTCTGATAATACTGATGACACCTTTGGGTTCTTTCTTTCTTTCTCCTCTGTTATACTATTAGATTTCAATTGGAAATACATCCATAATACAATATACAATCTCAACGCAACTCACTACAGATAGCACATCCGAAGGTTGGTAATAATTGTATTATAAAATTAACGTTTTGTACTATATGCACCAGCATTTTAAGTTTTTTGTATATACTGGCCTGATGATGGCCTTTTGAGGCCAAAACTAGTAGCCAATAATAGAATAATAATAAAATAAACATACCATATAGATGTGTCAGAGTACATATTCAATTTACTTTTTAATGTCCTAGATTTCAGGTTACCTATAAGCTACAAATATTAGAGTATATATCCATACCACCTACCTGCATATTTGACAAACTGTGGTGTTATTTTTGTTTACAAGTTTATTACAATTCTCATTATAGCTCACAACAGAATCTGACTCTTGATAAACTCTCATCAGAGAAAACAGATATCTCTTTTCAGAATCACAGTGACAATGAGACTGGCAAAGATGACGACATTACTCATACACAAAACACACTACCAATCTTCTGTACCTGTAGCCCACACATTTACAAGGGGCTCAAAGTGGGTTATGACAACATGAAGCACTCCATATTACTAAAGGCTACACACCCTAAGTGTTTTCATGCTCTTGTTTGAAAGTACACAACGGATGGTGGAAGGAACAAACCAGTATCACCAATACTTGGACACAATGGACAAAGAACTGTAACCACTGTCTGATGTGACAATTCAAGGAACATATTTGTTCTTTGCTCATACTGTACAAATGGAGCATGATCAGAGGGATAAAATGCAAGATTACTGATATGCATCAGAGAAGATCTACATGGTGTGTTTTGGAAACACTATGAAAAAAGAAAGATTCTTTCCTGTACTAAGATATCTCTGCAGTTTAGTCAAAACAAAAATGAACGTGAAAAGGACCGATGAAAACTATATCTGATCGTAGAAAATGAGAACTACATCTGACAAGCTCAGTGATTCATATGCTAAATATCACAGCCCAAGTAACACTTAACAGTTGGTGAAATTACTGTGCTCTTCAGAGGGAGTCATTTTCAAATGATATGTACCGAATAAACACCAGCGGCTAGGGAGAAGACTGAATATTTTCGCAAAGACAGGAAATGTGTGACTCCTTCAACGGCAGCTACTCATGCAACTGTAACCGGACTTACTGGAAGACCTGAAATTGTAGGACACAAACTAAACATGGACAGCTTCAAATCTCCAGTGTTATTTCACAATTTACACACTAAGGCAGTAAACTGCTGTGGTACTGTTGGACCAAATCAAAGAGGGATGCATACAAAATCTGGACAGTCAATATAATTGTGGCACGGTTACATAAAGACTAGATAGAGGGGTAATGTGACAGCCGTGGAGTGAAAAGACAAAATGTAAACATACTGGCAAGTACAAACTGTCCACCAGCAGAGGGTAATTTCTGCGATGACTACGAAAATGCTCTGAAATGAGCCACAGTGCAACACTATAAGACACGTGAACAAACCTGACCACATGAAGAACTCTTAACTCCATTAGCTGATGGGCCTGGTAATAGTCGAAGCTATTTTCCCATCTTCTGAACTTTACCTTTTTCCCTTCTTATAGTTCAATATTATCATACCAACTGTTCAAATTTTCATGCCAAGGACAACAAGCCCCATTCAAAAGAATACTAAGAAGACTTACAACACAGACACCACAAACACTGGCCACTGGAAAGGATGAGAATTTGGTGCTGTGTGTTTCTTGCTAAACACAACACAAACAAAATTCTTATGTCCATAATGCAACGTGGGATTGTGTGCTAGCCCATATTTCAAGATACTACACATCAAACTGGATTTCTCAAGACTAACTGCCACTAAAATGGTAGAGAGGAGCACATATACATAATTAAATATTACCACTGCTATCATTGAATTGGTTTTTTCTAATAACAATGTCTTGATAAAATAATAGGGAAAAGAGGATGTGGATTTTACAAAGGGTTTCATGAAAGAAGCAGACATTTTGAGAAGGGACTTTACATGAGTGTTCAATTTCATCAATTAGGGAAACAAGAAAGTAAGAACAGATGCTTGGAGAAATAAGTTCATAAAATTCATTATCACTAAAAACCGTCAAGATTGTTCGCAAGAAAAACTGTCTCTCAGAAGTGGATATTTCAATAGAAGTGCACTAATGACAATCTTTTACACCTACACAATCATTTAAGAACAATATGGTGTATAAGAGATGTCTTGATACATTTCACAGAATCAAAATCATCACAGCATACACAGGCACTATTCTCCTTTCATCCACTAAAGGTTAATATGCATTTGCTACTCACTAAAAATACTGCCATCATCACAACACTAGGCATCTAGTGGGTTTGCAATTAAAAATAATGCATAAACACACACAAACACATTAATTCATCATCCCATGTGACTAGCACTAACAATGTTTCTCTTCCCTCCTTGGCATAGCTTGTAAGATAGTAGAATTAACTGTTAATCTAACTGCACCAATTGCTGCCACTGCATAAAATACCACTACCCACAAGTACCATTCACAGCAAGCACAGTGATTAAGAGACTGACAAATGGCTCACCTCAACAAGAAATGTGTGTGTGTGTGTATAAAAAAGGACGTTATTCCTGCACTAAGACATACAGAGTGGACGTGAAGCTCCATATTTTCTCAATTGCAGCACTAGACCAAAAATAACTCAGCCATGATGACCAACTACAGTCAGCATGGCTGGGCTCAACTCCGTAAAAGCAGCAGACGTTTCTCTTTCCTGCACCACACCCAGACCAGCTCTGGGGCACATCCTCTTCTCCTCCTGGGAGTATAATGGCATGGGTGAGTAGCATAATCCAACTAGCACCAGGATGAATGCATGGACATGCATCTCCATTCCCTCATACATCATCATGGTATGATGCTTAATTAACAAAAGGTACTTCATCTTCACCTCACTCATCATGAGCTATACGTTTCATGCTCTGGTCACTTTACCCATGAGCATTTGCTAACCACCAGATGAGGGAGAAGATTCATTCTGTTGTTCTGTTGCTCTGATTAATGACCCATTTTCAAAATCGTACAGTTACAGAACATACAACTGATACCTGTGGATGTTGTACGGGAAGCAGTTACAGCCTCCTTTAAGGTACTACAGTATCTACATTTATCGAGAGCAACCAGACCTACAGGGAATCAAGGTTTAAACCTGTGTATGCCATGAAGGAATGGGTGGGTGCAGTTGTATAGCTCCACTCATTCTTAAACTCAGCACTTGATGGAGGTGATTGGTCTGCTTCACCCACAGGGAGAGAACCTATCCAACAGGGAGCTGGGTGGGTCCCAGAGCCAGTCTGGGTACTTTACAGACGAGAAAAAGCAACTGTCCCTGCTGGGAAATAAAATGCACAAGTTGCACAAGAAAATCTGAATGTCCACGCCAGGTAAAGTCACTGCTTTTAAAGGGCTCTGCAATGGTAAAAAATACTGACTCAATGATCTGCCAATCAGAAGCAACAAGATTCTGTAAAAGTGGAACATACCAAACAAATGAACATAATCCCCACAATTTTGGCCCTACTTAACAACAGTTTGTACTAAAATCAGAAATGAGGTGCAACCCTGTAAACATTCAAAGGACATGAATACGTCAAACACGCCCTAGAACCGTCCAAATGTTTGGTCCTCAAAAAATGAGTGGGGAGGAACATCCTTCATAAAACAAATTATAGCAATACACTACATAACACTGCTTCAGAAAATGTATCCTGGATGATGGTTTAAAAAACGAAAGCCAGAAGATGGAAGTGGCTGTACTTGCAGCTGCAATGACAAAATGTCAACCTTGGACCAAGAAAATGTATCACTGCTAGTACACCAGTAAACAAACATGTTGTAAATGAACAATCCTTGACAAGTCTAGTTTCATTCCCGGTTTGGAAACCAAGTAAAAGAGGCAGACAAAACACCATGTGTGTGGGAAATGAGGGTTTGACTCTATCACAACATGGTCGATTCTGATAATATCTGACGAGAGCCTGAAAAGACCAAGGTTCACAGCATGATATCCAGTTATGAAGTTCACAAGCGCACCTGTTTCAAAACTCAGTACATACCAGAGAGAAGACGTAATGAAGGAATGCTCTAACATTTTTGCCAGCAACATATCTTGACAATTTGAGTGCCCCACATTTCATCAGTATGCGTGTTAAAAAAAAAAAAACTTCCAAAATTGTGTGCCACAACTAATGTAGAAACCCCTCCAGAGCAACAGAAAATTCTCAAGTGCAGAGCTCAAGAGAGTAACCAGCATGAGGAGTCACATGCACACAGGCAAAAAATGGGCTCCTCTGATTTCAAAAGCCACTCCATTCAATCAATGTGTAAAAACTTCAGTGTGAATATGTTTCAAAATTCTGAAGATACCTGGGTAAAAACAGGTTGGAAAGTACACCTGTGCTGACAGCTGCTTTGCAAGCATTATATGAATTTAAATTACAAGTTTTCCTCAGTGCAAATTAAACAGGTGGAGAAAATATATTCCACATCACAACAGACACGCTTGGTTTACATTCACGTGCATTTGGTCACACTGAACAAAACAAGAACAAGTTTTGTGTGTCCATTATTATTAAATGGAGCGTAAAACTATGATCAGTCAAGTGCACACAATTATCCCACAGTTCAAATCACCAATTGAGTTAAAACAGGCAACAAAAGAAAACAGAGGTATGAAAACACCTTGATGGTGTACAAATGACTCTGAACCCCATACAAGGTTTTGAAGAGTGTACATATATAGCATGGGGACTGTGGGGTTTCAGGTCCTGCTCGCATTACTGAATGACTAAAAAAAATTTAGCATCACAGCCACTAAAAACTTCCCTTGGATAATATGGCCATACGCAAAAATGAGTCAAGCATAATATACATATACATAAAAGCCCACGTATGAAGGAAGGCAGAAATGTAGAAGCATGTATGAATCACAATCTGCTGACTGCAGCAGTCTCTAACAAGATGGCAAATGGTGTATTCTGTGGTGCAGTAAGACTAACACATTCTTCACTTTCAAACTGCTATTGCAGATGCATACACACAACTTCATTCATGCCCATAAAAAAGTATAGCCTTCCTGTTTCAATTGTCATGCAACTCTTAAATACTCAAGAGAATTATGTAAAGATCTTGCAGCTGAATTTCATCCAAATTAGACGTTAAATTTGAGAAGTATGGACACAAATTTATTCATGCCTTCCAAGTAAAACATGACTTTCACTGTGCCAATTTTCACAAAACTCACGAACACCAAATAAATATTTGTGGACATCTCCTGTATAAAATTCTGTACAAATCAGATGAACAATTTTGAAAGAACAGGCCAGATTACATTTACGCTCATAAATGAAGCATGGCTTTCACTGAAACTTTCACAAACCTAATAATTGTTCAGCAACATTACACAGCAATTTGCTATAGCAAACTTCATCCAAACCAGTCAAGAAATATTGAAAGTACAGGAAGAAAATCGTTCACACCCTTAAGTTGCAAATATCACAAAGTCAATATTTATGAACCTCATGCCTGTTCCAGCACCTTATTTGTAAAGAACTCCTGCACCAAATTTCGTGAAAACCTGACATACAGTTTTGCTGCAAATACTAAGTCACAGACAGACATGGTCTCCACATAAAGCTTTTTTACTTTGTAAAGAATGACCAACAAATGAGAGCTTTTGTCTTGTTTCTATGTATGTAGGATGTTACACTATTGTGTACTGGTGTAATCTGATGACTCTTCAGCTACTGTAAGAGCCTAATATCGCTTAACTTAAAGACGGCAACTTAATGGCAAATTATGTCAAAGACAATGACTTCTTAGCATTAATTTCAGGCAAAACAATGGTACCATGGAAACCCTACAATGTTCCCCTTGTACTGCAGGCCTATGTGTTGCTGCAACAATGTCAAATACTGAACACAACGTCTATTTCACCGGAAAAGTGCCATTTCATAGTGAATTTACATTGCTGGCAACGATAAAGCATGTCTATGTTATTTTTGTCCAGCTGTAATGAAATTATATTTTCTTTACAGATTTTAATAACAGTCTCCAATATCAAATTTTAAGCAAATCCATCCGGTGGGAGCCAAGCTGATACACGCCGACAGGTGGACAGACAGGCATGATCAAGCTCACTGGTGCTTTTTGTGACTTATGCAAACACTCCTAAAAAGGTACACGCTAGTGACATTTAGCCCTTTAAACACAGAGTTAAATCCCATCTGCCATTTGCTGCATTACAAGCTCACCGTATTCTCCATGTTGGCAGGCTAGGGATTAACAGTGGCCCCTCCAAACTAAATGCTGAAGTACTTAAGACATCTTATGCGTATTGGACCGTGCATCATCTTGATATTTGAATAAAGGTTGACCAACTAGATGACACTTGCTTTATTATCTATTGCTCAACATGTTTCAGATGTTAATACGTCCATCTTCAGGAGCTTGCAACTACTTGTTGCGTTGTGTAGGCTGTAATGATAGAGGTTTTGTGTGTTAGTTTATTTATCTAGTGGTAAGTGTTGTACCTATATTATGTGTCGTGTGTGGCTCTGAGTGAGTGTGTTTCTGCAAGCGTGTGGTGTCCTGTGGTTCTTGAACATGTTTGTGTGTGGTATGTTTTGGTGTTTTATGCATCTGTATTGATG
>Ga0131853_10014251_pt1 | contig 14569 bp, 7 predicted proteins | sample TergutLab28metaG_FD_92764 | JGI IMG/M metagenome (GOLD analysis project Ga0131853, IMG submission 92764) | Labiotermes labralis P1 segment gut microbial communities from Petit-Saut dam, French Guiana - Lab288 P1 (version 2) (version 2) | ecosystem: Host-associated > Arthropoda: Insects >... | reverse complement strand
CTCAGTCGGTATAGCGACTGACTTAGGACTGGGCGGTCCGGGATCGAATCCCGGTGGGGACAAGATTTTCCGCCCGTCCAGACCGGCCCTGTGGCCCACCCAGCCTCGTGTAAAATGGGTACCAGGTCTTTCCCAGAGGTAAAGTGCGGCCGGGGCATGCTGCTGACCACTCACCCCCTTCTAGTGCCGCAGTCATGGAAGAGTAGAGCTATACCTCTACCCACCCTCTGGGCCACACAAGGCCTGTAACGGGATCACTTTACCTTTACATTTTACCTTTATAAATCCTTGTGTAGTAGTTCAGTTGATAGATTATTATATTGTGTTTAGAATGTTCCAGATGAGTGTAAGGTATGTATCAGCGCAGCGATGCAAAATAAATGAATACGAGAGCTCTCGTTTTGATTTAAATCAAGCTCACTTAGTGTTCCTGTAACTTTCAGTGCTTTACATCATTCCGTGCTAATATGTAGTTCATATAATTTGCTTTCTCTGAAGATGTATGGCGAGAAAAGTGTATTTTACCGACCTTATTCATTACTAACGTTTTAAAACCTACTGGTCACGTGATGCACCAACAGTTTAACATTCAACAATTCTACATTCTGCCCACACTGTATTTATCTCAAAACAAACAGCGACTTCTGCGCCGTACAACATATAACTGATCGCAAATTTTGATGTTTTGCTGACCGTGCATCTCAGTATAATCTTAGTAAACTTAAGGCACAAATTCTTGTTTTATAATAAGTTTATTATATGCCTCTACATGTTTCGAGCACTATGTGCTCATCATCAGGTGGTCAAAATTGTATTATACAGCATCTGGTATCGTTACACCTGTAGGTGGCCATCCCATGCACAGGTTTGAGAGAGGTCTACTAAGATAAACTCATCGGTTTTTATAACCGAGATGAAAAGTGTTTACTGCGCGGTACGGACTGGGTCTTTAAATAAAGCAGTCTGCGCTTCGTTTTTAGAGGGATAATGAAATTTTGCTCAAAATGGCCTTCTCTAATCGAAACGTCCCATGCATAATTGGGAAGTGCTAATCACATACAGCTTGTAATAACGAGATAAGCCCTACGCAATGAATTATTCTCCGTGCCCGCAAGAAACATTCTGTCGGTGTCAGGATCGATCTATGAAACAATCGACTGTCATGAGGAGCTGTCGTGGAGTTACATCGATGTTGTGTCGCAGAGCGAGAGGTTATAAACCTGAGGCAGATGGCCTGTCATACATCAACTGACGGAGTCTAACATATCTGATGCTGTGCAAACTGTGTTCAACATTGCTTGAGAATGAAGTAGAGAGGCAATGACGAAGCCAAGGATCCGAAAATCGATTTGAAGAAGCTTTTCCTGTCGTGAGAGTCCCCCGTTCTTGGCACAACATCCGTGAAATTAGCTTATATCTATCAGGCTGTCATGTTCGATGTTCTTCATACCAGGTATTTCAGTCGGAAGGTAAAAACTCTGTTTGGATTAAGTTCCATGTTGGTTGTCCACTCTGAAATTTATCTAGCGAAGATGATGGGAGAACACTGATTATTCCCCTACTTAAAACATTCAATGATTTTTTCTCCAAATGGATGTACACGGTGTTCTCTCTGCGGTACGAATTTAATGTATAATTTCTTATAATAAAACCAACTAGATGCACTAATTTCTCGAAGTTATTTTTGGAATAAAACTTTACGTGTTTCAGAGAGTTCCTCTGTCCATCATCAGGAGTTTCTCACTGTACACAAAGCAATGGTATATGTCATACAGGTTTGCTGTCAGCTTGCGAGCAGGATCAGGACGGAACTCCTGATGATGGACCGAGGAACTGCCCGAAATATGTAGAGTTTTATTCCAAAAATAAATTTGAGAAATTAGTGCATCTAGTTGGCTCTATTATAAGAATTTTTCACGAAGCACGGTCACCTGAATGTCAGATTAATATATAATGTAGAATTTGTTTTAGTATTCAAAGGATTGATACAGACTAATGTCTCTTAACTCAACATCCCTTGCCCATCACAAGTTGCGGTACTTTTTCTACCATAACACAAAATTTGTTATCTTTGTTTATTCAGTTCGTACAAGAAGCAAATATGTCACCTTAACGTAGGAAACTGCCACTTCCTCCCACAATAGTCCTTCTGACTCATAATTTATCGTAGTCTTACCATATTTTATTTCCCTCTGGACAACTCCTGTTAAGATAGTGGAATAATCAAAGTTGAAATAATTTAATGCGATTCATTCTAACTTCACCACATCACATAACGTCCTCTAGTCCAGTGTTTCTCAAAATTTGTGACACCGCGGCCCGGTAAATTGTTTTTTCACAAGACGAGGGCCCGGTCCCAACTGATTTACCCGTAAATACCTTTCCATTTTTTTACGTTCATACATGGAACTAACTTAAGTATTAATAATTAATTATGGCATAATCATAAAGAGTATTAGTACATTTATTTATACGGTGTGGCATGTTGTCAAATATAAAATTACATTTAAATTAGTTATCAATCACTGGACTAATTAAATCTTGTAGCATATTTTAGTTTCCTCAGGCCAACATCTGGGTCTGAGTTTTTCGACACATACATGAATATTTTTCTCCACAGAATATTTCCACTATAAAACACTTATTCATGACAATTGCTTAGAAAACTAAAATGATAAATTCCAGGAGAACCTCTCGCGGCCCGGTATATTTGATGCCGGGGCCCGGTATCGGGCCGCGGCTCGACGGTTGAGAAACACTGCTCTACTATTAAAAATGCATGAAGTTTAGGAGTGAAGGTACTGATTTTATGGGACGTCATAAAATTCAGCTTATAACGGTAATACAACACTGATAACGTAAAGGGTTTACACTGTAACCGGAAGAGGATATATCTTAAATTGATATTCTGGCTTATAGAGCCCTGAAGGTGGAAGGTAACAACGAGAGGGTAACGAAACTTCCTACAGCCATACTGCTGGTTGGTAAAGTGGAGGAAACTACGATCCTTCTTCATTAGTCAGTCTATAACACAACACGACAGAAAATGAACGTGTGACGTCACATACCCTGAGCGTCAAGTATTGGGTGTGGAATGGATTCGGGGCGTAATTGGTTGAAGCATTTCACCTACACCGGTTGTCGTGTCTCGACTTCATCTGCCCCCCCCCCCCTTCATCTCCTCGTCATTTTATTCCGCCTTTCTGTTTTCTTTTCGTTACACCTCACCATCTCAGCTTGTTGTTGTATTAACAAGCTAACTAAATCTGCTACCAGAACCCGATGGCCCAGCAGGCTAACATTAATTACAAAAATATTTTTGTTCGAGAAGAACGAGATGGGCGGGAAATGTAGCGCGTATGGGGGATAGAAGAGGCGTATACAGGGTTTTGGTGGGGAAACACGAGGGAAAGAGACCACTTGGAAGACCCCAGTAGATGGGAGTATAATATTAAGATGGCTCTTTAGGACGTGAAATGTGGATCATGGACTGGATCGAGCTGGCTCAAGATAGGAACAGGTGACGGGTACTTGTGAATGCGGTAATGCACCTTCGGATTCCATAAAATGCAGGTTATTTCTTGACTAGCTGAAAACCGGTTAGGCTCTCGAGAAAGACTCTGTTCCACGGAGCAAGTAAGTAAGTAATATTCATGTTAATTCAATTACACCCACAGTTGTGCAAGGATGTGGCTACCGATCCCAAGTTTTCTGCAGGTACCTTTCCTCAAATTAAGACTTAAGTCTGTGGCCTAGTATTTCTATCACATTCCCTTCGCATTGCACATTTCATTTTAGTTTTCCCAACGTTCATTATTAATTTCATTCCTTACTAATGCTTGCTACATACTCAGCTCTCAGAAAGCTCCTTGATTAAGCTATAGTAACAATATTAGGTTACTGGGATAAGCACAATCGGTATAGCGACTACTATGGGCTGTACGGTCCCGGGATCGAACCCGGGTTGGTGCAATATTTTTCGTGCCCGTCCATAGCGGCCCTGGCACCCACCCAACCTCCTGTACAATGGGTACCGGCGCTCTTTCCAGGGGGTAAAGCGACCGGGGCATTATGTCTTATCTATACCTGCCTCTGTGCCTATATGAGCGTGTGATTGGGTGACCTCTACCTTAAGAATGGCATGTGACCTCTATGAACCACGATAATATTCATTATATACTAGGTTAAACTAACTTTTTTTTTGTTAGATCCAAATATTCTCAAATAATTATGATTCTTTCCTTAATTCCGGTTTTCACTCATACCGAACAAACAAAATTTTACTTTGTAATTAGAAGTTCAGGCAATATGTCGATCAGCGATGAGCAAGAGAGTGTAACTGTAGCGATGTAGACTTTGTGGGAGGCACACCGAATATTAAACGAGTTGCCGGATATTCTGAATATAACTTCTCGTTACTTCCTAAAACAGCCGCTGTTTGTGCGTGCGCAGTGCATTGTGTCGTAGGAAGCGATTCGTACCTACAGGATTCTCTTGGTCTTTGTTCTACCTCAGCTATTCAAAAGATCATTAACCCTTTAAAGATGAAGCGCAGACTGCTTAATTTAAAGCCCAGTCTGTACCGCGCTGTAAACACTTTTCATCTCGGTTATAAAAACCAACCAGTTTATGCTGTAAGTGGCACAAGTCACTGTTTGTTCCCAGATAAATACAAAACACATAAATACAGTGTGGGCAGAGCGTACAGTTGTTGAATGTTAAACTGTTGGTGCATCACGTGACCAGTAGGCTTGAAAAGGTTAAATGACTAAAAGATTAACGAGATGGTTCGAATTTAACGGTGGCTGCCTGTCCCTGTCCTTTGTAGTGGTTGTTAATTCTAGGAAATATTTGTTTAAGTGTATTTGCAAGTGGAGCTTTCAGGTGCACCTGTGTTTAAACGGGAAACTTCAAACTAATATGGTATGAGAAAACATCTGTGTATGAACCGCTAAACACAGATCCAGAAGTTAAAAGGTAAAGGTAGATGAAACCGAAAACAAACACAAACACGAAGGAAGGGCAGGAAAAAAATGTACTAATGTAACGGAAATTAATATGTGCTATTTGTTTCGTCAACAACACCAAAACAAACGTCCAGTGACGCTTGTTTTGGTGTTGTTGACCAGTGAACCATTAGTGGACTCTGTCATCGCACGTTTATGCTGCATACATTTCATTCTTTTTGTCTGAACGTTTAACAAGTTAGGAAATGTCCGTAGTGCTTTCTGCTATTGTCACAAGACCTCTTGGTAACCATGGCAACAAATTGGCTTTACTAACCACGTAAACGTAAGGCCTTAAGTCGTGACCTTCTCTATTGAGGGAAAAGGGCTAAAAATATCACCATTCTGTGTATTTGTGTGTGTGTGTGTGTGTCTGTCTATGTGTCTGGATTATTTCAACTTATAAAAACTTTGATTTTTATGAAAACTGGCACGAATATCTTTCCATTTGAGGCCACTGAAGCGCTCTGTATTTTCATTTCCTACAGTCATTCATAACAACAGTGTTGACCTGCGAGCAAATAAGCAGTAGCGGTTCTGGTGCCTGTGAATTAGACCCTCAAATTATCATTGTAATTTACCTGGGAAAATCATGAGACAGTTATGAATGTGATAATTGGTGTATAACGTAAACTAATAACATGGCGGAACGCGAACATTTTGTTTGGTTGTCGGGTTAATAGAGAAGAAACTAGTGAAACCTTGTTTCTAGGCGTATAGAATTGGGTAGGACGAGCAGATCGTAAGTGTAGGTACACACTTTATGTTTGTGTGAGGTAATTTACGAGTGAACAGTTACAAAGATAGCCACGATGCGAAACGTTGGGTTTGGACTTTGCAAATATAAATTATTCATTTCCTATTTTTGAATAATAAGCTTTTCGTATAAACAAAACAAAAAATATTAATATTATTAGAAATTATAAAGTAAAGGTAAATTTGTCTCTTTGCATGCCATGAAGGCATTTGGTGGGTGGAGGTTTAGCTCGGCTTATTCCTAATCAAGACACTAGATGGTGTGACTGATCAGCTTCACACCCCGGCTGCTTACATCCTAGGAAAATATCGCCAGTTCCGCGCCTCCTGTTCAGTAAATACAAAACCGTGAATTTAGAAAGGAATTCTAAATATTTATGAGGACGCTGCTTTAAAATAGACGCATCTGTTATATAAAAGTCGTCTGTTGTGATGAGGTTTTCAAGGACAGCACTTCGGAATTGTATGTTTTGCTGACCTTACATTCTGGTACAACTCTGGGTTAACGTTTTGGCGCCGGAATTTTTTTTTTTTTTAATTTTAGCACATCCTCTATATAAAATGTGAATAATACAGGAACCAAATACGTTAGAATTATGAAACAAACTGCATTTTGAAGAAAAAAAACGGAGTATACACCATGTTTAAAACGTTCGGTACCTATATTTGTTGAATAAATATATAAAATGCAACTTTGGAGGTTAGCGGTGCGGTACGTCAACTGTAGTTGACGTTAGGCGTCTGAAGGTTAATGAACAACTTGATGCACAATTACGTTATATAAAACGTTTTTTATTATTATTATAATCCTCTACATGTTTCGAGCAACTCTGTGCTCATCATCAGGAGGTCGAATTCTATTAATACAGCATCTGGTATAGTATTGTCTGTAAGTGACCGTCCGGTGTGCAGGTTGAGTTCCTTCTCAACCTGCACACTGAACAGTCACTTACAGAGAATACTATACCAGATGCTGTATTAATAGAATTCGACCTCCTGATGATGAGCACAGAGTTGCTCGAAACATGTAGAGGATTATAATAATAAACGTATTATACAACGTAATTGTGCATCAAGTTGGTCATTTACCCAGAGCATTTCGGAAATTGGATATTTCGATTACCAGTGGGGTGACAGGAAGAGTGCAACTCTAGACATTGACACTGCCCAAGGGGATAGTCGTATTTGTGGAACACGAGAGAGCTTAGTATTCCAGTTGTGAATCGCTGATTAATTTGGATTTTAATTTTGAGTATCATTTTAACAAGATTAAATGTTTAATGGCGCGGTCTTCTTCAGTCAGATACTGGACAAATAAACGTAGCTGTAGCGGCCAGCTGAATCTTCCCAGTCGACATTTAGCTGTCCAGCCGCTACCGCCGTGCGCCGCCTCTCCGTAATATTCAACATGGCCCCATACTTGATGAAGCCAGAGGCCACAGTAAAATAATGGGACAGTAGAACGAACTACGTTTCGATTAAAATACAGTAGATGGCTCTAGAAATGTGTTGCTTTTAGCAGCTTTTAGCCGCTGGCCTTTCAATTACTGGCCAACCTTTGACACGCAAAGCGCGCTGCATGGTGTAGTAATTGAAGTGGAGAAAGTAGGAAGTTCTTTATTTCACGCTGCTTTGGAAACAGTCATTGCTTGAAAAATGAAAGTAAGGGATTTTGAGATTCTGACACCAGTGCTGATGAAGATTCCAATTTTCTGTTTTATGGTGTCTTGTATATTGTTATGTAGGTACCCTGTACCAAATCTATGGAAGAAAACTTACCTGTCTTCAGGGTTGTTAAAGAAGACATTTTTCTCCTTGGAATAAATTAAAGTTGGTTGCAGCATCTTTCTCCAAAAGTTGGTAAAGGTAAAGGTAAAGCAGTCCCGTTACAGGCCTGGAGAGGCCCAGAGGGTTCCAGGAAGTTAAGGTTCCCAGATTATATGACAACTGCACAGGATGGTGGTAACGTTGTCAGCCCTACGCACCGACCGCCTTTACCCCCAGGAAATGCTCCTGGTACTCATTTCTGTTGGAGGCTGTGTCGACCCCAGGGCCATAATGCAATCGGGAGGATTTTGTGTCAATGAAAAATTCTAATGATTATACTTACTTACTTACTCCATGGTGCAGAGTCCTTCTTGAGAAGCTAACTGATTTGCAGCTAGTCAAGAAATTCCCCGCATTTCACGGAACCCGAATGTTCATTACCGCACTCACAAGCGTCCGCCACCTATCTTTATCCTGAGCCAGCCCAATCCAGTCCATATACCAACATCCTACCTCCTGGAGATCCATCCTAATATTATCCACCCATCTACGCCTAGGGCTCCCCAGTGGTCTCTTGGCTTCCCCACCAAGACCCTATACACCCCTCACCTCCCCCATACGCGCCACATGCCCAGCCCATCTCATTCTTCTCGATTTTATCACCCTCACAATATTGGGTGAGGAGTACAAATCATTTAGCTCCTCGTTATGCAATCTAATGATTATGTCAATAAAAAATTCCAATGACATCATCTGGAATCGAACCAGCGACCTTCCGATTTGTAGCACAGCACCTTAACCACTGCGCCACTGCAGTCCCCTCAAAAGTTGGTAAATTTGTACAAATCTAGACGGCATCATTTCCCAGAAAAATAGAACCTTCGCATGGTGACAAATTACAGATGTACTCGTAAGCTATATACATAGGCTTGCGTGTGAAGTAGTAACACTGCATACGGACGCTACTGACGGTAATAGCTGGACGCATTTAAAGTCGTACAACTGCAGAGATGCCATACGTGGCCTGATCAATTATAAACACGTGACGTACAGAATGTCATAAATTAAAATGTGATGTGTGGGCGCACATAACGTAAATATTTGTTCATATTCACATCGTGCTACAAATATGGTCCTCTGCGCAAATTGGTACATTCTGAATTCCCTCTGAGACTCTAAATTTCTCTTTTAGATACTCAAGAGTGTCACATTGCTGCATTCAGTCGTGCGCTACGTTGTATGAGAAAATAATGGTGGTATAGCTCCATATTCTTATCCTGCATTTTGCTTGTGGCCCGGGATAGCTCAGTCGGTATAGCGACTGGCTACGAGCTGGATGGGCCGGGGATCGAATCCCGGTGGGGGCGAGATTTTCCGCACCTGTCCAGACCGGCCTTGGGGCCCACCCAGCCTCCTGTAAAATGGGTACCGGTTCTTTCCCGCGGGTAAAGAGCGGCCGGAGCGTGACGCTGAGCCCTCACCCTCTTCTAGTGCCGTGGTCAAGAAAGAGTAGAGCTGTACCTCTACTCCCCATATGGGCCGTAGGGCCTGTACAGAGCATCAGTGTCTGTGCAAGGGTGCACTTTACCTTACCCTACCAACCGAACGAAAGGTTAGGTACGCATCAGAGCCAGTCTGGATGCCTTGGAGAAGAGATAAATCTTTTTTCCTGCAATGGATCGAAGCACGATTCTTCACACATCCATCCCGTGTGTGATCACTACACTGACTGAGCTGTCCCTTCTCCCCGTGCCTTCTGTAGGCTTGCATTGTCGTTGCCTGGTGCGTAGGTTTAATGGCGCTCTCAGTGACCTGTTTTGTGTGAGGTCAAATGATACGATGATGTCAATACTGATTTGGAAAAGGCGTAAAAAAGGGGAGTCGCAGTATGATATGAGGTCTTGTTCCGCGACTAGGGAAAACCGCGAAAAAATGAGTTAGGGCCGTCAGGGTCTAGGCTGAGATTCGAACTGGGCACCTCCAGAATACAGGCCCGAAATATTGCACTTTATTACTATATGTTGCCGTCAACACAACTATAATAGAATATAATACTAATGCAACATGTTTCGACTTACAATAGTCATCTTCAGGCTAAGCTAAGAACCGTTATTGCTTTACAGGGTGGTTGTGCGCATTTGGGATCCCATGTGGCTTTCACTGTTTTTGCTGCGGTTTTTTATACACAATGTGACTTATTTACTATGCTATTATAAGTAAGGTAAATTGTGTGGTTTGTGAAAAACTACTTGTTTCCGTTGTTTTTCTGCTTTTGGAGCTCTCCGTCGGAGTGGGGTGGGGGGTTATTTTCACTTGTACTTCTGTATGTTTCTGCTTTCTGTTTATGTGGCGGTTTCGCCTCGTTTTTAGTTTTGAGAGGTTGTGTTGACGGCAGTGTATAGTAATAAAGTGCAATATATAGATACACAACTGGATGACTTCAATCAAATCGAAATATTGCAGTTTCAATCAGTTTGATTAGTAGCCATTGATCTTTCTTTTTGCCACATTTGAGAAGAGGTGACAGCAAGGTTTGATCGGCGCCGGTCACCGTCGGTAACAGCGTAAGGACGACGACTGTCATTACTTGATATCGTGACATTTCTATGTTTCTTAGTCTCTATTTTCTGTTAACTCGGAAGTTTTCTTACTTACGAGCGACAGAGGGGGTGGAGAAACTTTAGAATTTTTTTTTGATCTGCGGCTTAATTAATGTACTAAATACAGATTTCAGGAACTTTGAAATGAGTTCGTTATGTGACACCCATCTTCTACCGATATTTTCACGGTGGAGGAGTATAGACGTAGAATTTCGTGAAAAGGGATTTTCATGATCAACATATATATTTCCAGAAAGAGAGATGCAAACTTTTTTCCCTACCTTGCGTTTTTTAAACATTTGCGTAGTTTATGGCTGCTATGCGAAGTCTACATGTAGTTGAACTTGATGGATTGATTGATAAGCATCTGGGTTCGGGACCTCACAGCTCCGATGCACCTAGGCCTTAATGACGGACCCTTTGTGCCCCAAATTGTAGGTGAGATTCAAATAGCATCTGAAATCTAAAGTGCATACAGATCATGAACGCGCCTATAACATTGGTATGAGGTAAAAAAACTAAACTTATTCAGTCTAACACAAGACAGGTTTATTTTAACTCAATTTGTTACCTTTACATGCGTGCTACATGTTTCGGCCTGTACCTATGCTATCCTCAGTCATCTCAATATAAAAACCTTACAAGGGAAGATACAGTAAGAATCTAAGGGACTTCTTTTTTCAGTCAATCTTTAATAATATTGAGACGTACAGTATAAAATACAAGATATAAAAATGTAAGACATATTTTAACTATATATATATATATATGTATATGTATGTATACAAAGACTCTCATTAGATTTCGTTCCTCATGTGTCGTGGTAAGATTTTTTAAATTCAGATTAATCTCTAATGTGGTGTATTTTAGTTTGCGCAGCGTAGTCTCATGTAGCGTATTCTTCTATAAAATTCTTCTTTGAATTCTATTTGCAAATTGTTGGCCAGGATGTAATTGAAGGTGGCTGTAGAGCGATGTTACTTGCGGAGTGTTGGGGGTGTGACCAGCCAAAATTAAAAGTCTGACATGAGGATTGTTGTGACCTGTGTTAACAATAATAAACCCGGTGACAATGCGAGACTTAGACTTTTATAGTAATAAGATTTATTCAACTGCAATTGGGTTGTCACTCGGTGGCAGTGGTTATTTTACATGTATACAAAATATGAAATTGGTTACTACTAGATTTAAGTCGGGATGGCTACATGAGAAGAATTTAGTGGCAACTTGGAATCTTGGGAACCATCTCAGCATTTGCTTATAGACACAGGGAAACCAAGAAAAACCTGTGTCGAAATGGCCGGTAGCAGGACCTTCCGAGTACTGACTTCTAGCCAGCAGTCCGGCATCTAAAATACAAAAAAAAAAGCATTGCACACACACACATAAGATGACAACAATACACACAACAGAACTACAACAATGCACACGGCCAACCAACAACGATTACACACAAGACAACTTAAAACTAGCAACAATACATGCGAAACAAAATTCTTTGTTATTGAACCAACACAACGGGGATGACGCACCTCAAGAATGTTTATCTAATGAACCATCAATATATTTATTAACTTCAATTGGGTTGTCACCCGGTGGTAGTGGTTATTTTACATGTATACAAAACATGAAATCGGTTAATAATAAATTTAGGTCGGGAGGGCTACATGAGAATAGGTGACGGACTCTTGTGAGTGCGGTAATGAACCTTCGGGTTCCGTGAAATGCGGGGAATTTCTTGACTAGCTGCAAACCAGTTAGCTTCTCAAGAAGGACACTGCACCATGGAGTAAGTAAGTAAGTAAGGGCTACATGAGAAGCATGTAGTGACAACTTGGAATCTTGGGAACCATCTCAGCATTTGCTTATAGACACAGGGAAACCAAGAAAAACCTGTGTCGAAATGGCCGGTCGCAGGACCTTCCGAAAACTGACTCCTAGCCAGCAGTCCGGCATCTAAATTAAAAACAGCAATACACACACAGTACAACAAATACACACAAGACAACTAACAACATTACACACAAAACAACTACAACAATACAAACAAGACAACTAACAACAATACACACAAGACAACTAACAACAATACACACAAGACACCTTAAAATACAACATGTAAAAAAGGTAAATAACACTAAGGTAAGACAGTACTGTTTACAGTTTCTATTATTTTTTTCCACACATTTTGTGCAGTAAATAAATATTTTCGAGTGTGTACGTTACGCACACAACGTATTTGCACTCATGATTATTATTATGTCACTTCTGTCAACATTACCAAATTGATTGGAATGTGTGACGGAAAGAAGACCTGTAAATTTGGTATATCAAAGGTTTGTGTAGCTTTCTGGGATGTGATGCCGTGTGGTTTGGCAGAGGAATATCACAGTTTTGGAAGGACGTTTTTATCCTACACTGTCTACTTGGCTAATTACATTCATGGTGTTGGGTCTCACTAAAACAGGTTACGTGTGCTTAGCCAGCCCCACCTTTAAAAACCTGCGAAATTTATCGCCTCGCAAACGTAAGTCGAACAGCAGGCAGCGTGATGACGTACTTAAAAAAAAAAAAGACCCATACCCGCAGTAAATGGTTGCTAAGTCTCAGGGGGTATGCCAAATATCGAAGAATAATTATTTAATTACACACACCAACACATATATTATTTAAGAAGTCTAAAATTCACGTTAAAATATTTAAAACGCTCCTACATGTTTCGATCACACGATCATCCTCAGGGTGCATATATTGTTCCTTGTTAAAGTTATAATTTCACTGAATATTTTAAATTATAACTTTAGCAAGGAACAATGTATGCTCCCTGAGGATGATCGTGTGATCGAAACATGTAGGAGCGTTTTGAATGTTTTAATGTAAATTTTATTTAGACTTCTTATATAATATATATATATATATATATATATATATATATGTGTGTGTGTGTGTGTGTGTGTGTGTGTGTGTGGTGAATGTGTTGGTGTGTGTAATTAAATAATCTACAGAATGTACAGTGAAATGATAAAAATAAAATCGGAGAACAAATTTCGTAAATCCATTTAGTTGCAGTGCTTTCCTCGTACCTCTGTAGTTTTCTTTGCTACGTGTCAGTTAATTCCATAACTAATAAAAAGAACCCCCCTCTATAAGAGTTCTTTCCAATCAGTGCTTAACGAGGAGTCTGTAACTTTCTCTCGCCTTCTTCATAATTAGTCTGCAGAGCCAATCCACAGATTCTGAATAAACTTGGTGGCGGTATCAGCTATAGACGTTTCTGTTTAATCACGGTATCATCTTTAGACTTGTTGATTATCTCTGCATCAGCCAATCAGAAATAGAAATTCGTATTTTTTTTTTTAGAAATCATTAATGATTTCGATATTAGCGCAGATCACAAATTACAGAATTTTTCATATCTAAAATTTAATGGTGTATATTTTATATTCGATGAACTCTGTTTAAAAGAAGAAGATTTTATGACACAAAGAAGTGCCCAATGTTGTCAGATTTGCAAAACAGATAAAACTGCGCAAAGATATTGTGTCAGGACTCCGCCATTTTCTACCGTGTCTCTCAGTTTATCGCGTGCAAACGTTTTCTGTACTTTTACATAAGCGTAGGATGAGAGTGGCGAAGTATGTAGAAAGGATGGGGGGGCGGAGGGGGAAGAAAGCGCCACTTTTGACAACTAAACGTAATGTGAAATTGCCTTTGGGTTATGTAAAATACGAGAGACTATGTTGGATTCAGCTGGCTTAGAATAGGACATGGTAGTGTGCTGCTATGGGCGCAGTAAAGAATATTTGCATTTCATAAAAAGTAGGAAGTGACTTGATCAATTCTGGGATTATGATCTTCTCAAGTGACAATTATGATGTATGAATAATAATTTCATTAAACATTCACTTAGTGGTGGGCCGGGTAGCTCAGTCGGTATAGCGACTGACTACAGACTGGACGGTCCGGGATCGAATCCCGGTGGGGACGAGATTTTCTGCCCGTCCAGACAGGCCCTGGGGCCCACCCAGCCTCCTATAAAATGGGTACCGTGTCTTTCCCGGGGGTCAAGTGCAGCCGAGGCGTGCTGCTGACCACTCACCCCCTTCTAGTGCCGCGGTCATGAAAGAGTAGCGCTATACTTCTACCCACCCTCTGGGCCACACCGGGCCTGTAACGGGATCACTTTACCTTCACTTAGTATTTGTTAACAATAAACACTTCCAATATTAAATTAAATTTTTCATTCATGACACAAAAAAATGCACCTATGATGTGTACTGTTACAGGCCATATCGCACCTACATGTTTCGGCATTATTTACGCCATCCTCAGGGAGCTCTGCGCCAAGATTTAAAACTTTGTACAATGTTAATAAAAATCCAACCAGATGCAACAGTATGCAGATATTTATTTACTGCAAAGTCACTCTACATGTTTCGG
>Ga0131853_10014250_pt1 | contig 14569 bp, 15 predicted proteins | sample TergutLab28metaG_FD_92764 | JGI IMG/M metagenome (GOLD analysis project Ga0131853, IMG submission 92764) | Labiotermes labralis P1 segment gut microbial communities from Petit-Saut dam, French Guiana - Lab288 P1 (version 2) (version 2) | ecosystem: Host-associated > Arthropoda: Insects >... | reverse complement strand
GAAAACAATGAAAAAAGGTGCGGTTGTTCTCGATTTGAGCATCGACCAAGGCGGTTGTTTTGGAACTTCCGAAAGCCGAACAATTAAAAATCCGATTTTTGAAAAACACGGCGTAATTCATTACTGTGCGCCCAACATTTCGGCGCGAGTTCCGCGCACAGCTTCGATGGCGTTGAGTAATATTATTGCGCCGATGCTGTTGGATGTCGGACGTTCGGGAAGTGTAAAATCAAAAATTTCCGAAAGTTCGGGATTTCGCAACGGCGTTTACGTTTACGAAGGAATTCCTGTAAATCGTTTAATTGCTGAATATTACGGAATAAAATCAAATGATATAAGTTTGCTTTTAGCAGGATTTTAGTTTAGAGTGCAGAGTTTAGAGTAAGGGCGACCTAAACAAAATAAAAAATTTTGAACATGAAATGGTTTATAAAATGTATTAAGCATTACGCTGATTTCAGCGGGCGAGCGCAACGAAAAGAGTATTGGATGTTCTTGCTATTTTATCTGATTTTTGCTGTTGTGTGGGTATCTTTGGTAGCAGTTATATTCTCTATTACAAATAATTATGCAGGTCGTTACGAAATTATTAAGGTTGCTTCTGTTGCTCTTATTTCCTATTCTGCACTATTGACGTTGCCGAGCATAGCAGTTAGCGTTCGTCGAATACGCGATGTAGGATTGAGCGGTTGGCTCATACTTGCGATATTGGTTTCAAACATCGTTGGAATATGGCTACGCAACAATATGGCAGGAAGCGATTGGACATTGCTTGTGATTGTGTTGCAACTTGCTATTGGTGTGGTGTGGCTCGTGCTGATGATAACCGAAGGAAATTCGGAAAAAAACAAGTACGGAGAAAATCCAAAAACATCGCCATCAACTCTCAATGAAAAAATTATGCTGCAAGGCACAAGTGTTGCATTGATAGTCGGTGCTATTGTGTCGCTGGTAACTACTGTCTATTTTTTACGAATGTTTTCTCTCGGAGTTTCCACTATACCTTATGTGTCTTACATAAGGCTTGCATCAAGCAGCATAATACTAATAGCCGCTGTTCTTTTGCAGAACATAAAATCAATCAACGAGTTGTTTACAAAAGGGAAAAAAGTGTTTATCCTTATGTTGCCGGCAATTGCTATGAATGTTGTGATTTTCATTATTGGCTTCAATAATGCTGTATCAAGAGGCAATGCGTTAAATATTTTTTCATCGGCGACACAACTTTTTCTTTGGTTGTCGCTTGCCTTTTTGCTCGTTTCCATTCTGTTTTTTGGAGAATATAAAAAATATATTCGCATAGCGGTTGTAACCATTATTGTGTTGGCAAGCAGTTGTTTGTTGCTTAGCATTTATAATAGCATAGTCGTAGTGGGTTTTTGGCGATTGGATACGCTTAATATTCTACACTCGTACGCTAATATCAGGTATGTTGCCTACATTATGCTGGCGAGCATATTTCTCGTTCAGAAAGAGATAATGCCTGATAGTATTAAACGCATATTTTCTAAATGCCAATAGGTTTACAAAAAGTTCTCGCTGGCGCGGATTTTTAATCCGTGCCTCATTTTTTTTGACACACCGATTAAAAATCGGCGTGAGCCCTTTTGGCCCCTTTTGGCGCAAGTTTCAGGCGAAGCCGTAACTTGTGCCGTTTTTTTTAAAATTATTTTATATCTTTGCAGGTGTAATTAAAAACAGAAAAATTATGGAAGCAACAATAGCACATTCACCGTTAAATGCCGTTCAACTTCATTTATTGCAAATGTTTAACTTTAATAAGCGTGAGGAAGGATTGAAAGAGCTGCAATCTATCCTTTTTGATTATTATCGCGACAAACTAAAACAGCAAACTCAGGATTTTTGGCAAAACAACCAACTCGACAGCGCAAAAATGGAAGAAATTATGTACGGACACAATCGAATTTCGGCAAAATGAAAATAGTGTTAGATACAAACTGTCTTTTGCCTGCGATTTTTGCAAATTCGCCTTACTTTTGGCTTTGGGACGCATTTTGCGAAAACAAGTTTTCGTTGTGCTGTTCTACCGAGATGTTGGAGGAATATGGTGAGTTATTGGCAAGTTTTTACTCTGTCGAAATCAGCGAAAGCGTGATAAACACAATTACAAACGCAACTAATTTTATACCGACCGTTCCGTATTTCAAATGGAACTTAATTACTGCTGACCCCGAGGATAACAAGTTTGTAGACTGTGCACTAAATGCCGGTGCCGACTACATTGTTACCAACGACAAACATTTTAACATATTGAAAGAAATGAATTTTCCTTATATAAAAGTTGTTGGAATTGAAACGTTTAAGCAGATTTTGTTTTCGGCTTATCGGTAATTTTGCCTCATTTTGACACACCGATTAAAAATCGGCGCGAGCCCGTATTTTTGTTTTCGTTGGGGCGAATCGCATTCGTCCCTGTGTTTTTAATTGAAAATTATTTTCTATCTTTGCTGTGTTGAATTTTTAAAATTATAGTTATGGAAACAAAAGAAAAAAAGAAAGAAAGACAAGCTGAAAATAAGGAAGTTACAAGGCTTTCCAAGGTTGGCGAATGGTTGAGAAGTGGTCAGTCAGCGCTTACTATTGTTGATATGCGTGCTGTTTTAAAATAAAAATATGCGTTATTATTTGGATACAAACATACTGATTTTTATTTTGCAAAACGAGCAAGATAATATTCATTACAGAGTAAAAGCATTGTTGGACGATTATGCAAATAGTTTTTTTATAAGTTCTATTGTTGTTAGCGAGTTACTTTTTTTGTTTCGCACGAAAAAAGTAAAACTTGGGACACAATACAAATCTGAAAATGATATTCTTACCCAAATAAAAAAACTTGATATCAAAACCGTAATTTTCTCGCAAGAAAATCTTAATACTTATTGTTCTTTGCATTTTGAAGAAGAGCATAAAGATTTGCTTGACCATTTAATTATTTCACAGGCAATTTCTGATAAAATCTCGTTGATTTCTTCCGACAATAAATTTCCATTCTACGAGCAACAAAAACTGAAATTTGTTTTCAATAAACGCTAAAATTATGTTGAAACAGGTAAATCTCGCTGGCGCGGATTTTTAATCCGTGCCTCATTTTGACACACCGATTAAAAATCGGCGTGAATGCCACGTCTCTACTAACTCCAAAAAACAAAAAAATATGAACATAAAAGAACAATTAACCATTTTCGTAAAATCCCTTGCAATGGGCGCAGTGAATCCGATTCCGGGCGTTTCGAGCGGTACGATTGCAATAATTACAGGTCTTTTTGAAAGACTAATCAACTCGTTAAAATCATTCAATCCAACGGCATTCAAAATATTGCTGAAAGGCAATTTTCGCGAATTTGCAAAACATACCGATTTCGTTTTCCTTGTTACAGTAGTTTTTGGCAATGTAGTAGCAGTTGTTACATTGGCACGAATACTCGGATTTCTTTTCGAGAAATTTCCAATTTACATTTGGGCGTATTTTTTCGGATTGGTGCTTGCTTCGGTTGTTTTTTTGGGAAAAATGGTAACAAAATGGCGCATTCAGTACATCGTACTTTTTTTAGTTGGAACGGCGATTGCCGTTTTTATTTCCGTTGGCACTCCGAGTGCCACGCCAAATGATAATTTTTTGTTTCTTATGCTTTGCGGTGCTATTGTGCTGTGCAGTATGATTTTACCCGGAACAAGCGGAGCGTTTATGCTTCTGTTGCTGGGAAATTATCATCTTGTTATGATTGATGCCGTCAATAATTTGCAATTTGAGATATTGATACCGTTTATTCTCGGCGCAGCGATTGGGATAATTCCATTTTCCCATTTTCTGTCGTGGCTGTTAAAACGTTTTCGCGATTCTACAATTTCGTTTCTCACAGGTTTTATTCTCGGCTCGCTGGCAATTTTGTGGCCCTGGAAAGAAACCATTCAAGATACCTTTGAAGTAACAACAGGTTTTGAGTGGCATTTACCGCAAATGAATGTAGAATTTGCAATTGCTGTTTTTTGGTGTGTTCTCGGAGTTGTAACTATTTTTTCTATTGAATGGGTTGCGAAGAAAATAACTGCAAAATCTGAAAATTGAACTCTCCCTAAATCCCTCTCGACCCCTTTCCCCTTCGGGACTTTCCCCACAAGGGAAAGAAAAAGGAAAAAGAGTTTTTAGAGGGACTTTGGGTTGTGCAAAAGAGCAAGAATTCTAAAAATAGCACGAACGTGGCTCCCTCTCTTTGAGAGAGGGCGGGGGGAGAGTTCGAAAATGCAAAATCTGAAATACACTCCCAAAATCTGAAATTCTTTTCGTATTTTTGCACACAAATTTACGTAAATTACATTTCGTAGTATAAAATGTCGAAAAAAGAAAACCACATAGACGAGGAACAATTAATTCAACAAGAATTTGACGCTTTAATCCACGATTATTTAAACACAAATCATCGGAAAAGAGTTGAAATAATAACCAAAGCATTTAAATTTGCCAACGAAGCGCACAAAGGACTTCGTCGTCGTTCGGGCGAGCCTTACATTATGCATCCGTTGGCGGTTGCTCGCATTGTGGTGAAAGAAATCGGATTAGGCTCAACTTCCATTTGTGCCGCACTGCTTCACGATATTGTTGAGGACACAGATTATACGGTCGAAGATATTGAAAATTTGTTCGGAAATAAAATTGCGCAAATTGTAGATGGATTGACAAAAATATCGGGCGGAGTTTTTGGCGAACATGCATCGGAGCAGGCAGAAAATTTCCGAAAATTGATTCTCACCATGTCCGAAGATGTGCGTGTGATAATTATAAAAATTGCCGACCGTCTGCATAATATGCGTACATTGGATGCAATGCCGTCTGCAAAACAATACAAAATTGCGGGCGAAACACAATATATTTATGCTCCGCTTGCGCATCGTTTGGGACTTTTTCGCATAAAAACCGAATTGGAAGACCTCAGTTTCAGATACGAACATCCCGACACATTCCGAGCGTTGGAAAAAAAACTCGCCGAAACTTCCCAAGAACGCCAAGAATTTTATCAAGATTTTTCGACACCCATAAATGACAAATTGACAGAAATAGGCTACAAATACAAATTGATGATTCGTATTAAAACCATTTATTCGATTTGGAAAAAAATGTCGAAAAAAAATGTCGAATTTGAAGATATTTACGACTTGCTCGCATTGCGCGTTATTTTCGAGCCGAAACAAGGCATGAGCGAGCGCGACCAATGCTGGATGATTTACTCTGCGCTCACTTCCATATACAAACCGCATCCCGAACGAATGCGCGACTGGGTGAGCAATCCCAAACCAAACGGATACGAATCGCTTCATGTTACACTTATGGGACCGGGCGGAAAATGGGTAGAAGTCCAAATCAGAAGTACGCGAATGGACGATATTGCTGAGCGCGGACTTGCTGCACACTGGAAATACAAAACAGGCGAAACAGAATCGGAATTGGACAAATGGCTACGCGAAATTAAAGAACTGTTGAAAAATCCCGACCCGAATGCAGTCGATTTCATGGAAACCATCAAACTGAATTTGTATGCTTCCGAAATTTTTGTTTTCACGCCCAAAGGCGATGTAAAACCGATTGCAAAAGGAGCTACTGCGCTCGATTTTGCTTTTCTCCTTCATTCCGACATCGGATTTCACTGCATCGGTGCAAGAGTAAACCGCACACTTGTTCCGTTGAGCTACCAGCTCCGAAGCGGCGACCAAGTTGAAATTCTCACTTCAAAAAAACAAAATCCGCAACCCGAATGGGAAAATTACATAACTACGGCGCACGCCAAATCGAAGCTCCGCGAGTGGTTTAAAAAAGAAAGAAAGGCAATTGTTGCGAAAGGAAAACGCAAATTGGAGGAAATTTTTGAAAATGCAAATCTCGAACTCAACAACCGCGCTATCGCTCGCCTGCTCAGACATTTCAATTTGTCCGAAAAGCAAAGTTTGTACTATCAAGCAGGAAAAGATGTGTTGGATTTGAACGATGTTTCAAAAATTGTAACGGAAAACAAGAAATCGCGCATCACACGCCTTTTCAGTATATTCGGCAACCAAAGCAACAGCGATGAAAAGCACGAATTGCTCCTTCCGCCGGCAGAGCCGAACGGAAAAATCGACCGCAAAAAAACATTTATTCTTACCGATGAAAAAGAAGGCTACGAATTTGCCGAATGTTGTCATCCGATTCCGGGCGACGATGTACTCGGTTATGTAAACGAGGATGAAACCGTAACGACACACAGAGTACAATGTCCGGATGCTCTCAAACTCAAAGCAAGTCAAGGCGAGCGGATTATTTCCGTCAAATGGGATATGCACAAACTTCTCCTTTTTCCCGAAGTGGTCGAAATACGAGGCATTGACAAAAAAGGAGTTGTGGTTGAAATCCTGAGAGTAATTTCCATAACTCACAACATGAATATGAGCAAAATGGTGATAGAAACCAACGACGGTATTTTTGTCGGCAAATTCTACATTTTTGTTCACGACACGCAAGAAATTGAGGATATGCGGAAAGATATGTTGAAAATTCCCGAAGTCAATTTTGTGGGAAGGATTGATGGATGAAAAATTAGAAATAACAATTAAAAATTTCACAATTAAAAATGTCAGAACTTACAATAAACATTATCGGCTATTTAGCACCTGCATTTCTTGTGCTGTCGTTTTTGTTCAAAAATATGGTTAAACTTCGGCTGATAAATTCTGTCGGCTGTTTGTTTTTTGTTGCTTACGGCTTGCTCATTGCGGCTTATCCTATCGTAATTGCTAATGCCATTATTATCGGGATAAATATGTATTATTTGTTTTTTAGTGGGAAAAAAGCGTAACAAAAAACGGCTAATGAAATTTGGGCGAAACCCCATAAAATCACTAACCGCTTACGAATCAATTTTTTTAATAGTTTTACACGGCAAAGATAGCAAGTATTTTTCAGCTTCGCAATGATTTTATAAAAAAATAAAAACACTTTGAACGAAAAAACATCAACATACGAAACCGAAAAACGCCTCACAATTCGCGAATGGGCAGAGGATGACCGACCGCGCGAAAAAATGTTGAAAAAAGGAATGTCGAGCCTTTCCGATGCCGAATTGTTGGCGATACTGATTGGGTCGGGAAATAAAGATGAATCAGCCGTTGAACTTTCGCGCCGAATTTTGCGCGAATGCAAAGAAAATTTAAACGAATTGGCGCAATTGAGCATTGCCGATTTGTGCAAACGCTTCAAAGGAATTGGCGAGGCGAAAGCCATTACAATAAAATCGGCACTCGAATTGGGAAAACGGCGCAAATTGCAAGACGCGTTGGAGCGAAAAACGCTACAAACAAGCGCGGATTTTTTTGAACTGTTCGAGCCTGTTTTGATTGATTTGCCTCACGAGGAATTTTGGGTTGCGTTGTTGAACAATGCGATGAAAGTGATTGAAATAAAACGGCTTACGCAAGGCGGAACAAGTCAAACCGTTGTTGATGTTCCGATGATTTTGCGTATGGCGTTAGAAAAATCGGCAACAGGAATTGTCGTTGCGCACAATCATCCTTCGGGAACGAGTTATCCGAGTCGTGATGATGAAAATATTACAAGAAAAATAAAAAACGGTTGCGAAGCGGTCGGAATTCATTTTTTTGACCACATCATTGTAGCAAACGGAAAATATTACAGTTTTGCGGATAATGGGAAAATTGTCTGAATCAAGATTTTCAGGATTAAACGATTTTCAAGATGAAATCAAGTAAATCCTAAAATCTAAAAAATCCTGATTCTGACGAAAAAGAAAATTCTAATTATGGCGAATTCGATATAATTAAAAGCAAGACGAAACTTAATTTGAAATCTGAAATAAAAAATGAAACATTTACTAACCACAATTTTAACAATAATTTTCTGCGCAAGCGTTTTTGCGCAAGAAAATCAGCGAGATACTGTTATTTTTTCAACGCACGATATTGAAAAAATAGAAAAAGAATATTTTGCAGAGGAAATTCCTATAAGCAACGAAACAAATCGTATTCAACACACTTTGTTTTATGAATTTCTCGGAAGTTCCGCGGCTGTTTACAATATAGGTTACGATATTTCATTTTCTCTTGCAAATAGACATAAAATTGCAGTAGCGGTAGGAGTTCAATATCCTCTTGCAGAATTTCCCGGATTATATGGTGGCTCTTTGCAAATTAATTACTTATTTGGACGAACACATCATTTGGAAATCGGAACAGGATTAACTTATTTGCGAGATTCAAGGTACGAATATATACCATATTATATACTTTTTCCTGTGCGAATAGGTTATCGTTTTCAACAAAACAACGGTGGTTTTTTTGGGAAAGTAGCATTCACTCCGCTCTTTACATTCATTACACCTACTTTCGACATTCCGCGACAGCTTCCATACATTATGCCGTGGGGTGGAATTGCTATCGGATATACATTTAGAAACAGAAAATAAACGATTAAATAAAAAACACGAAATAAAAAAACTTCACGTTTCTTTTTCTCTTTGCGGTTGTAAATTACCGTAAAGAAAAAAGAGACACAAAGAGATTTGAAATAAAAAAATATGACAGAAAACAAAATTATTCTCGAAGTCGAAAACGTTGTAAAACAATATTCCGCACATCGCGCGTTGGATGGCGTAAGTCTTTCTGTGCCGGCACAAAGCGTGTACGGATTGCTCGGACCAAACGGTGCAGGAAAAACAACCTTAATTCGCATTATCAATTACATCACCGCGCCCGACAGCGGCGAAGTGCGTTTGAACGGTAAAAAACTTCGTCCCGAGGATGTGAAATTCATCGGTTATTTGCCTGAGGAACGCGGATTGTACAAAAAAATGAAAGTCGGCGAACAGGCTTTGTATCTCGCCCGATTGAAAGGAATGAGCAAAAGCGATGCGATGAAAGCCTTGAAATTTTGGTTTGAAAAATTTGAAATTCAAGCGTGGTGGGGCAAAAAAGTGGAGGAACTTTCCAAAGGAATGGCGCAAAAAGTGCAGTTCATCACCACCATTTTGCACAAGCCCGAATTGCTGATTTTTGACGAGCCTTTCAGCGGTTTCGACCCGGTAAATGCGGCGCTTTTAAAGAATGAAATCCTCGAATTGCGCAACAACGGAGCAACGATTATTTTTTCGACACACAATATGTCGTCGGTCGAGGAATTGTGCGAAAATATTTCGCTCATCAACAATTCAAAAATTATGCTTCAAGGCAATGTTGCGAAAATTCGTGCATCGTACGCTACACACACGTTTAAAGTTTGTTCCGCCAATCCGATTTCCGACAATAAAATTGAATTGCTCGAACAAACAATGGATAAAAACGGTATTTACGAAAGTAAAATTAAAAAAGACAGCACATTGAGCAACAATGATTTGCTGAAAATTTTAATGAAACAAACCGAAATCATCGCTTTCGAGGAAATGCTTCCGAGTATGAATGATATTTTTATTGAAACAGTAAAAAAGACAGAAAAATGAACAAAATAGGATTAATTATACAGAAAGAATACAAAACGCGCGTAGTAAAAAAATCATTTATTTTAATGACTTTTCTTACACCGCTGTTTTTCATCGGCATTATGGCTCTTGCAATATGGATTCCAACTTTGCAAGACAGCACGGCGAAGCACATTATTGTAATCGACCGCACAAATTCTTTTCACGATGTGCTGGTAAGTAACGAGATTTATACCTTTGAATTTGTTGATAAACCGATGGAAGCCGTTCGGGAGGAAAGCGCAAGAAGCGGTGAATTTACCGCTTTACTTTTGATAAGCGACGACCTTGCCGAAAATCCGCGCGGTGCAACGCTTTTTTCGGAACGGCAACTCGGACTTGATGTCCGAATGCATATCGAAAACTTGTTGAGCCGACACGTCAGAGAACAAAAACTTGCTGCACACAACATTCCCGATTTGCAGGAAATTCTCGAAAGTTCGCGGGCAAATCTCGAAATCGCAACCATTCGTTGGGGCGCAGATGGTGAAAAAACCGAAACCTCTGCCGAATTGGCACTCATTATCGGAATGATTGCCGCGATGCTGATTTATTTCTTTCTCATTATGTACGGCACGCAAGTAATGATGGGCGTGATGCAAGAAAAATCAAACCGCATTGTCGAAGTAATTATTTCGTCAGTTCGTCCGTTTGAGCTGATGATGGGTAAAATTGTCGGAATTGCGCTCGTCGGGCTAACCCAATTTTTGATGTGGATTGTGCTTGTTTTCGGATTTATGGCAGTTGGAAGTTCATTTCTCGGCGAAAGTTTTGACCCAAATGCGCTGATGGAACTCAATCAAATGGGCGGAATGTCGATGACAGAAATGGAAATGGAAGCCGCCAATATTATGAATATAATCGCATCGTTCAATTGGTTTCAAATCGGTACGTTGTTTGTTGTCTATTTCCTCGGTGGCTATTTGCTGTATGCATCGCTCTTTGCGGCAATCGGCTCGGCAGTCGATAACGAAACCGATGCCAATCAATTCACAATGCCGATTATGCTTCCGATTATTTTAGCTATTTTTGCAGCACTTTTCAGCGTGCGAAGTCCCGATTCATCGGTTGCGTTTTGGTTTTCGATAATTCCGTTTACTTCGCCTGTTGTGATGATGGTGCGTTTGCCGTTCGATGTTCCGACTTGGGAAATATTGCTTTCAGTCGCTGTACTCATACTTTCGTTTATCGGAACAACTTGGCTGGCAGGAAAAATTTACCGCACGGGAATTCTGATGTACGGCAAAAAACCAAGTTGGCTGGAAATTTGGAAATGGTTGAGATATTAAGCGCGAAAGCACGAAAGGGCGAAAGCACGAATTTGTAGGGGCGAATTGAATTCGCCTGAAAAACGAGAAATTTATAAAATTAAAAAATCAAAAAGCATCAATCAAATGACAAAAATTAGAAATTTTAAAATAGTATTGCGCTCTATAATGGTAGTGTTTTTAATATCCTTTGCTACAAAAGTGATGGCGCAGAGTGTCGATTACGATGAGTATATTTCAGATAGAATAATGGGTCGTGTAATTGTTATCGGCGATTCTATTGAGGATATGATATGGAGCGGGTTGAGGTCGTACGGATTTACTGTTGCGCAGGCTGCTGGAATTATGGGAAATATCATTGGCGAAAGTGGTGCGAATCCGGTGAGGCACGAAATGGGACGTGAATACCCTATTGAGCGTATAAGAAGCACCGGCACCGTTTGGAGCGGAGCCAGCAGAGCATTTTGGGATGCACAACACCCAATGAAAACAACTCAAAGAACGGCAGACGGCAAGTTTGACCTTTTTGGAAATTCCGATGTATCGTACGGAGTTGGACTTGTACAGTGGTCGTTTCGAAGGCGTGTGAGTTTTATGAACCACGTGAGAGATAACGCGCCTCATTTGGTACGATATTTTCTGCATCCCGACATCTACAGTGTGAGTAGAGGCAATGAGTTTATAAACATCGCTGACAACATAGAAGATGTTAGACGGCTTGTCGAGCTGAATCTCGAATATCTGATTTATGAGCTGGCTCGAAGAGTTCCCAGAGGAAGAACAGATAGCGATGTGCCAAGAGATAGTATCGGCAATCCGGCACCAAGTGAATTTCCGATTGGGGAAACTGAATTAGAGGTAATGCGTCAAATCGATAGCGTGGAGCTTGCAGCGGAATTCTTTTTATTCAGTTTTGAACGCCCGGCAGCAACGATAATAGGAACAGGCGGTACTTATTTTTCATATTGGAATTCGGCAAATCTGAGAGCCGTTTATGGTCGGGTTTACTATGAAGACGAACGTCTGAGGAATATGGTATTTGACGTTGAGGATGTTATGATTGACGAAAAATCGGACGAAGACACGGTAAGACGTAGAAGAATATTATGGTGGCGACGATAACTTATAAAAAAATAAATTTGAAATTATAATTTTTTAAAAATATGGAACAAACTATTTACAGCCAGCGTGCAGTTGATGCGGTTGCGGCAAGTTTTATGACAAAAGTTTACAGTTGGATGTGCTTTGCATTGTTTATAACTGGATTCACTGCTTGGCGCGTAGCGGGATTTCCGCTTGAAACTTTGGCGAAATTTCACAACTTTTTTTGGTTGCTGATTATCGCCCAATTAGGATTGGTTTTTGTTATTTCGGGTATGATAAACAAACTTTCAGCCCAAGTGGCAACTGCGCTTTTTGTCATTTATTCGTTGCTGACAGGTGTTACGCTGTCGTTTATTTTTCTGCTTTACACGGCAGAATCTATCGCAACAACATTTGCAGTTACAGGGTTAACTTTCGGAATTATGAGTTTTTACGGCTTTGTTACCAAGCGTGACCTTTCGAGTTGGGGAAATCTGCTTTTTATGGCACTTATCGGCTTAATTCTCGGAACGGTGGTAAATCTTTTTTGGGCAAATACGATGCTTTATTGGCTCACGACTTACGCGGGAGTTCTCATTTTTGTAGGATTGACCGCTTACGACACGCAAAAATTGAAAAAATTGAGCTACCAAATCGGCGATGGCGAAAATGCCCACAAAATGGCTATTCTCGGCGCACTGACTTTATATCTCGATTTTATCAATATGTTTCTTTTCTTGCTTCGCTTGCTTGGAAGGAGAAGGTAGGATTTTTATTTTTCAAGAAAATTCTCATTCACCCTCGTTTTTGACGAGGGTGTTTTTTGTGATTTACGATTGAAACTTTTTAAAAAATCAGCAAAAGTTTCATTTATGATTGAAACTTTCATTATCTTTGCATCGAATTTCAATCATAAATTAAATTTGCTGTCATGAAGGAAAATTTTATTACAAGAGAAAAGTACGTTGAAAAAATAAGAGCATTTATTGGAAAGAACGTAATTAAAGTACTTACAGGACAACGTCGTGTGGGGAAAAGCTATATTTTGCTTCAACTAATGGATGAAATTAAAAAATCGGTTGTTGGAGCAAATATCATTTACATAAATCTTGAATTGGAAAAATTTCGCCATTTAACAAGCTCAAAAGATTTATATGAATATGTAAATGCTAAATTACTGGAAAACAACTCGTTGAATTATCTTTTTGTAGATGAAATTCAAGAGATTGCAGATTTTCAAAATGCTGTTCGCAGTTTACTTGCCGAGCAAAAATGCGATATTTTTATCACCGGAAGCAATGCAAATTTGCTTTCGGGCGAATTGGCAACCTCGCTTTCGGGCAGATATGTGAATTTTGAAATTCATTCTTTGAGTTACAAGGAATTTCAACTTTTTCATAATTTGGAAAATTCGCAGCAAACACTCGAAAAATACCTGACTTTTGGCGGAATGCCGTTTTTGAGAAATTTAGAACTGTCAGAAAAACAAGTATTTGAATATTTGAAAAATGTGTATTCAACTATATTGTTGAAAGATGTCGTTGCGCGTGAAAAAATCCGCAATGTTGCTTTTTTAGAAAATTTGGTTGCCTATCTTGCCGATAATGTCGGCAGTTTATTTTCGGCTTTGAACATTAGCAAATATCTTAAAAGTCAGCAAGTTGCTATTTCAACACAAGTTGTTATTAACTATTTACGTACACTGACAAATTCGTTTTTTGTTCACAAAGTTGTTCGTTCGGATGTTGCAGGAATGAAAATTTTTGAAATAGGAGAAAAATATTACTTTGAGGATTTGGGTTTGCGAAATGTGATTAGCGGTTTCGATACAGTAAAAGATATTGCAAAAATACTAGAAAATGCGGTATATCTGCATCTTATACAGTGCGGTTATAGAGTTTTTGTCGGAAAAATCGGCGAAAAAGAAATTGATTTTGTCGGCGAAAAAGATGGAGTGAAAATTTATGTTCAAGTTTCGCTGACAATTATGAGTGAAAAAACACAGGAACGCGAATTTGGCAGTTTGCTACTTGTTCAAGACAATCATCCAAAATATGTTGTTACGCTGAATGATATGCACATTGGAAATAATTACAAAGGTATCCGCTGTTTGAACCTGAAAGAATTTTTAGAAATAGAATTGTAAAGTTAAAACAATTTTTCCTTTCCAAAAAACGAGTTTTTCCAAAAAAAAGCCGTATATTTGTATGTTTTTTAAGCAGGAAAATGCAAAGCCGTTTTCTGCTTTTGTATCAAAAAGTATTTTTAAACTAAATCACTTAAAATAAGCATTTTAAAAAAATGAGCGAAGACGAAAAAGTATTGGCAGGTGCCGATTACGGCGCGAGCAGTATTCAAGTTTTGGAAGGTTTGGAGGCTGTGCGCAAACGCCCTGCCATGTATATCGGCGATATTGGAGCGAAAGGTTTGCACCATTTGGTGTACGAAGTGGTGGATAATTCTATCGATGAGGCATTAGCCGGATATTGCGACACAATTCACGTTACGATAAACGAAAATAATTCAATTACCGTTGTTGATAACGGTCGCGGAATTCCGGTTGATATTCACGAAAAAGAGGGCAGGTCGGCGTTAGAAGTGGTTATGACCGTGCTTCACGCAGGCGGAAAATTCGACAAAGAAAGTTACAAAGTTTCGGGCGGTTTGCACGGCGTTGGTGTTTCGTGCGTGAACGCGCTTTCG
>Ga0131853_10014248_pt1 | contig 14570 bp, 5 predicted proteins | sample TergutLab28metaG_FD_92764 | JGI IMG/M metagenome (GOLD analysis project Ga0131853, IMG submission 92764) | Labiotermes labralis P1 segment gut microbial communities from Petit-Saut dam, French Guiana - Lab288 P1 (version 2) (version 2) | ecosystem: Host-associated > Arthropoda: Insects >... | reverse complement strand
TTTATTTTTGGAATAAAACTCTACATGTTTCGGACAGTTCCTCTGTCCATCATCAGCAGTTTTTCACTGTACACACAGCAATGGTATATGTCATACAGGTTTGCTGACAGCTTGCGAACAGGAGCAGGACGAAACTGCAGTTCTGCTGCTGTGTGTACAGTGAAAAACTCCTGATGATGGACAGAGGAACTGTCCGAAACATGTAGAGTTTTATTCCAAAAATAAATTTGAGAAATTAGTGCATCTAGTTGGTTTCATTATAAGAATTGACTTCATATATTTCTTTCATCGTGTGTATTGCAATATAATACACAACGTTTTGGGGATAGAATCGGTCCCCATCTTCAGGCCTGTCTCTTCCAAAACAACTATCACTACATGACAATTATTTACACTATAATTAAGCCCAGATTAACGTCAAATTAGTAAATACAGCATATTCCAGTAAAAGTTTAGAAAATAAGTCTATGCAAATTTTATAATCGGTAATTATAAATATATTCTCTCACAAAACAGTACTTCAACGTCCAATAGGCCTATCAGTTAACATGTCATAAGCAATCGTCAGAAATTTACCAAACAACGGTTATTTCCCTATACAGTATTGACCCATTGGTCTTTTAAAGCACACGGACTGTGTTCGCTGCGAGAGAGGAACTTAATTTATATGTGTGTATGTGTGTGTCATATATCCTAGATGACCTTCAATCTTCCAAGAGTATTTCGCCCATTTTGTCTCGCCACTGCTGAGAGATTCCTAGCCAAGACATTTAATTTACTATTTGACGACGGTAGCTGCCAGTTGCTCACGTGTTGCAGTGATATGTTGGATTGTCTCCGATTCTCTTCCACATCTTCTGCACAGCTCATCGGTGTCTGGCTGCTTCAAAATATATTTCTTGTAGTTTATTTTTAGTATGACTTGGTCCTGTATTCCTGTTAAAAAGCCCTCTGTTTCGGCGAACAAATCCGCGTTTATCAGCCATTTGTTCGACGCTTCTACGTCTACATATTTTTGGCTGTCATACGGATGGCGGGCATGCAAGGCTTTTTTGGGACCATTGTCTCTCGACTTTGTTATTATATTCTTCATCTGTGGGGAGTTCATTTGCATTTGCACAAACTAAGTCCAGTTATTATTATTGTTATTATTATGGATTGTCTCAGGCTATGTCCGATGTAGTCAGGCTCCCAGAGTACAGGCCTTGAACCAAGTATCTGCTGGAGGATGCATCAGGGAATACTGAAACTGTGTATGTATAAAGCCGCGAGCATGGTAAAATGACATGATTATGGGTTATCAGTCCTTCATCCGGAAAATGGACCTCGTCATTGAGAAATTTTCTCACCATGGAACAGGGGTTTAGTACAGTACAACCACTTTCTGGACCTGGTACAATAAGCGTAGCTGTAAAATAAAGAGTAGCGCAACGGTGACCAGAATGTTATGGGATAACTCCGTAACAGACAAGACCTGTGCAATAACAAAAATCTTGTTCAGTTTCCAATGTTGCTTGATTTCAAACGTCAATTCCTGGTATTCGGGTTGTTTTTCTATAATTATGGCTTGTAGTTTGTGGGGTAATGGAATTTCTATGTCAATGAATGCAGCTTGCTTGTTTGTTTTATCAACCAGTGTTATGTCTGTCCGATTGAATTGAACAGTCTTGTCCGTTAATGCGCTACGATCCCAGTAGAGTATGCAGTTGTTTTCCAGGGCGACGTGCGACTCATATTTATTATGTGGAGAATATGGATCCCTAAAAAGACGAAGCTGTTTCGTCAATAATAATAATAATAATAATAATAATACAGCAAACTTCATTGAAAACACTGGAAACTATTTACAATTATTGTTTATCTTTCTAATTAACATGTAGCCTACGACACCCCATATTTCCAGCAGAAAGTCAAACAGATTGTATCCATAATCTCTTCGCTGTTGACCTCAAATATTTGCCAAAACAGAACTGCTCGTTTTGTCGGTTAAGATGTGCCTACATCATCCAGTGTTCTAGTAGAGGCTCACACGATGTGTCTTTAGCCTCTTAAATGTTCAACTCAACTATTCGCTGAAAGAAATTTATATCTTACCCGCATAATTTTCTTTTTTGACTCTGTAAATCGTCGAATTTTTACGTAGCACGACGTTTCGGAAGTCGGCTGTTTCCATCACCATAAAAGGAAAGCACCAAAAATGATGGACTACTCAGATAAAGCGTACTCAGTCACTGGATCAAAACGTCGTGCTACATAAAAATTAGGCGATAGACAAAGTCCAAAAAAGGAAGATTATGTCAATGTGTCATATACCATCGTTCGAACCATAAAGAGTTGAATTAAATTTACAGCGTGTCAAAGAAAACCGACCCTATGTAACCCAGAATTTCTGGTCAAATATCACATGGATTATGTCCTTAATCTCCCAGCTGTTTACCTCTACTGCTTGCCAGAACAGACAACAGGCCTACACCACTTTGCAAAGGAAGATGTAAATACACCGTCCAATGTTTCCCGTAGAGCATCACACGAACTGTGTCCAGAAACCCCTGTTTATTTTTTAACAAGATATAAAAACACAAGCATCTTTTAGGGAAGATGCTGCCTACATCATCCGCAATTTCTCTTAGATCTTCATTCGTATTTTGTCCGTAATGTCTTCTGTACCTGTCTGCCGTAATTGCTTGCCAAAACAGAAACTTATATCCCGCCTTTCAGCTGCTGAGAATTTCTGAGTGGGCTATTCAAGACATAAATTGGCTTTTATGTAATTATACTCTTACAGATTTTGACAGCCGTGGATACAGCCTAAAGGCATTCATGTTACATGAGGCTTGTCATGTGTAATTGTGATTTATTTGTTTCTTCATTGTTTCTACCTTTTGTTCTGTCTTTCCTTCTTTCATGCCCCTTTCTTCATTCCTCTGTCAAGAGATGGCTTCTTTTGTTTCTAAAAGGACATATTTTTATTAATCTTGTTACTTTATTTGAAGGTAACAAGGAGTGTCATTTACTATGCGGCTGTAACTTGCTCAAGAGCAAGGTTTGTATAAGAAGGCAAGACCTACAGCTTCTTCATAAAACTGTCAGCAAAGAATTACATATATTATAGCGATGTTCTGGGTGAAAGGGTTTTTAAAGAGTTTCGTTGTGAAAACTCAAGTCGTCTGGCATGTTACACCGTACTGACTGGTAAATAGTTAACATTACTCCAGTGGAGTGTAGTACCCCCAGACTTCAAGGTTAGGTAGTCCAAGAAGAGAAGATGAAGGCAGAAGGTTCCTGCTATGTGTTGGTAAATATTTACCTGTCGAAACGGTGTAACATATTAGACTGCTCAGACCTTCTCATCACTGTCATTACGTTTACACATTAAAATTAACTTATTCGATCCGGATTTTTGTTTGTAAAAGGGATCGTCCGAAACTGCTTGGACTTGAAGATGATGATCCTCCGAAACGTCGGCAAATACCAGCCGACAAAGCGTCATTTTCCATAAGACCTGAATGTTTATTAACACCGCTCTGTGAATCGCAAATCTTACAGACAACAACTTTTTCTACCTAGAAGCTGTGATCCATGGATGCACTAAAATACCCACTCCAACAACAAGTGACATTACGCCTGTTAAACTAATAATAATAACCCATGCTGCGTTCCATCAAACAGCTTATGTCTACATTTGCATCATTCAGCTTGATTGCCATCACAAGGCCGTGATTGGTAATACGCAGCAGGGAAGTGGAAGCAGGTTTCCTATACGCATGCGTATTGTTTAAAATTTAAAGTGTGGATCCATCTACACACAAGAGCATTGCAGAACAGGTACAAATATTGTCAGCACACAAAACAAATTGTATTTCAAAAGCTGCTAACATGTTCTTTTAATTAAAAATGTTTAGTTTTGAAAAATTCTTACTTAAAACAATAATAATAATAATAATTTGTAAGTACAGTCTTCCGCAAAAGAACAACTTCAGTGTGTATTTGCACCATACAGTGTCACGTTTCAAGTTGACTGCCTCTGGTGCTTGACACGAAACTGGAAGCAAATTCTCAACATGCTTGCGTAATAACATCAATCTTTCACGCTAAGCCACACTAAAATTTCTAAAATAAAAAAAAAATATTATCAACTAAAACTGTAGAGACGGTTCCTTAACAAGTACTCCCACAAATAATTTCACATGCTTGGCTGCAATACTTTGTTAGGTTATCGAAGTTTATTATTCACCAACGGAATGCACAATTGATTGTCTTAAAAACAATATTAAAATTTACATTAAAATAGCTCCTACATATTTTCGGTGCAGTCACACCATCTTCAGGGAGCTCATTATCCGTGTTTGTTGAAGTTACACTTTGTTAAAATAGTCAATTATGGTTCATCAGTGTATGATTAAATCAGTGGTGATGTGGCTGCAAACATTGGTCGTGTCCTTGTTGATGTGTGTATGTCGCACTCTTCGGGAGTAGACTTTTTTTAGGCAATACGGTCAGGTAATAGAGCTTACACTCGTTGTCATTTTCCACTATACAGGAGTGGTCTTAGAAAGTTGTACACTATTTGACGATTAATACTATATAAAATTCCATATTTTGATATTAGTTGACGCGAGTGCCGCTTACACCTCACTCATTGTGTCGGTGGTAGGAAGTTAAGGTATACTTACTTACTCCATGGTGCAAAGTCCTTCTTGAGAAGCTAACTGGTTTGCAGCTAGTCAAGAAATTCCCCACATTTCACGGAACCCGAAGGTTCATTACCGCACTCACAAGCGTCCGCCATCTATCTCTATCCTGGGCCCGCCCAATCCAGTCCATATACCCACATCCCTCCTCCTGGTGATCCATCCTAATATTATCCACCCATCTACACCTAGGTCTCCCCAGTGGTCTCTTTCCCTCCGGCTTCCCCACCAAGACCCTGTACACCCCCTCTCCTCATCCATACGCGCCACACGGTGTACTAATTACAATAACTAAATGCTAAGACGTTCGTATCAAGTTCTATCAAAATCATTGTTCAAAAGTTATGAAGACAGTGACAGCACATGCAAAGGGACATGGAAATACCATCAGCTGACGCTTCCTTCTCAGACTTTCTGAGACTCTACATATCGAATTGCCTGCACAAGAGCGTGTCCATATTTCTTTGTCTGACAGGATGTTACTGTAAGGAGAAGAGATGATTTGATCCAGGACCCGCTGTTACATTCGACGACCATCTGACGGCATTCTGTACATCCCTCTACCACGGGGGCTGTGGCCAGCGAGGGGTGGGGTGCTGCTGACTAGGCTGCTGCAGTAAATCAAGTCCCCTCATGTCACGAATTACGACTTGACAAATCCCGGACTGAGGTGTGGACTAATTGACCTCTGCCACTTCTTGTGCTTCTCCTTCTGCTCTTTCTCTCCGTTTCACAAGTTAGGTCCAATTCGGTATTTCTCTTCAAGGACTGTAGAGATTTATCTACGATCATGCTTCCTGCCTTCGCGTGACGATTAGATTTATCTCGGTGGATAGCAGAATGTAACAGATCGCCCTGAGTTCGAGACCCTAGGCCAATTCTTAGAGGTCTTGATAAAGGCTATGTTATTCGGGCAGTGGAGTGACAGATTGCCCTCCACACCTAAGTACCTGAAGTGTTATAGAGTGATGAATACACTTCGTGGTTAATCAAAACATTTTCACGTATATATTCCGCGAATTTTGTTGTGTCTAGGCTGGAGGGAGTACAGCCAGTTAAACTGGTGGTAGAGGGCGCAAGATTCAACTTCAGATATAAGGAAATTAATTTCCTAGAAGTACACGCGAGCTAGTTGGCTGACCAACAGCACTGGGAGTGTACTTTACTTCGCAAGTTGCTTGTTACAAGAAGAAATTTTTGTAGCAGGAAGACGCGAGTTAGCCTTTGTTTGTTGCCAGAAAGAGTTCTGCGACATTAACAATGTGTAATATTGGAGAACAGTTGCCGCGAGGGTGATAAAACACAGATACACCACTTATATGTAATTTAAGATAAACATAAGAGTGTCTGTTGCCGCACTTGTTCGTGCAGTGAAGTGTTATGCAGCTGTATTGGAAATAAACAGTTATGTTGCCTCATATGTATATTTGTTGTGTGTGTGTGTGTGAGAGAGAGAGAGAGTCTGTGTGTGTGTGCGTGAGAGAGAGAGTGTGTGCGTGCGTGAGAGAGAGAGTGTGTGCGTGTTTGTGTGTGCGTGCGAGGGAGAGAGTGTGTGCATGTGTGTATGTGTGCGTGTATGTGTGCGAGAGAGAGAGTGTGTGTGTGTGTGTTTGTGCGTGTGTGTGTGTGCGTGAGAGAGAGAGTGTGTGCGCGCGTGTGTGTGCGTGAGAGAGTGTGTGCGTGTGTGAGAAAGAGAGAGAGAGAATGTGTGTGTGTGTGTGTGTTTGTGTGTGTGTGTGTGAACAATTAGCTTGAAATGATATTCTCGGAGACTGTACGACACGCTTATTCCCTGGGAAGCGTCTCACATTCTCGCTGAGCAACATTTTATAGCATTCTGGCTTAAACGATACCATTAAATTTAGTGAAGCCTGGCAAAGAGAAGAATGCGGTTACGGCACGGTAACGCGAACTGCTATCTGATGTTTATTGGACCGTGCATCATTGTGATAGTTGATGAATATAAAACCAACTAGATGTCACTTGCCATTTTTATTTTACTTCTTAGATACTCAACATGTTTCGGGCATTAATATGCCCATCTTCAGGAATTTGCGACTATGTTGTTGAACTACCACATTGGCCGCTGGCTTCATCCTGCAGCCCGGATACCACTCAAGCCGAACCGCACCCAAACTCCAACACACAGCAAACCAAGAACGAAACGGCCAATGTGGTAGTTCAATAACATAGTCGCACACTCCTGAAGATGGGCATATTAATGCCCGAAATATGTTGAGTCTCTAAGAAGTAAAATAAAAATAGCATGTGACATCTAGTTGGTTTTTTATTCTTCAACTATCAGCAAACTGCTATGTCTGTGAAATAAATGCGTACATGAAGTATGCATAACAATTAGTATTTTTTCTAGTACTCTGTTTGCAGCTACGTCTACTTTTACCTCACCTCATATAGGTGAAGACCCACCCTTTAACAAAAGGTTATTCAGAAAAAGTCAGTCTGCAGTTACGTCTCCTTGGTTGTGTCCCTCAACACAGTATGTCTTTACTGCAGACTGTTGCATACTATACACACCGCAAATTTTATCTGATCGTCGCAATGATATTAGGAGAATAATACCAATTTTGAAGTCACCCTTCGTTGCAATCTTTCACAGTGCAATGCAATCAACCCTTATTTTTCCTTTACGAATTTAACTTAAATACGTTTTAATTAACCTAACTAGTTTTATGGGTATACCTAGCTCAGCGAATATCATATAAAAATTTCCTTCGTACCTGAACCATACGATTTCTCGAAGTCGAGGTAACGCAGAAATATTTTCCAATTTTCTTCTCAAGTATCTGATGAAGGCAAAACATTTGATCAGTTACTTTCAAGATTTACATTGTTTCAAATTTTAATAGCAAAGAGTCTCACAGATACAGAACTGAGATACTACCGGTTCAACTGTGTGTGTTTCAGTCTGCCTAACACCATTAGCCCCAAATATAATTCTCAAAATAAACAGCGATTATTTCCCTGCACAGCATTAATGGATTGTTCTTTGCACTTCGGTGTGTTTTTACGAAGTATGAGGGTAAGATTAAATATTTCTTCCAAGGCTTAACATAATCTGGGCTTCCTTACGCGTCTGTGGTTCACGTTTGCCAGCTATGGTGTATTTAGCCCTCTGAACTGCAAACATACGTAGACCTATATAATAATTCATTTTCTAGCTCAGAGTAAAAGGAAGGGGCCTCCATTACGAATACCAACAGAGTAATGTTGTTTAGGGAAATAATAGTTTTTATTCTGAGAATCGTAGGGAGTACAAAAATAGGGTCTGCGGGCAAAATTCTAAATAAGGGGCGTGTACACATGCAAAGTAACTAATGTGCTATAAAAGTAAATGAAATCGGACTAGTGGGTTATTCTGATTCACGTATTATTTGGTGAATGAGTCATTTGGTCGATACTGACGTACAATATTTTTCCAAATATCTCTCAGGCATTCCTTTTACGTAATCTTCAGTACTTCCTGTGTGTCATCTATTCTAATACGTGTATCAGTAGCCTACGTTGCGTATTCCAAATGCCACTAGCGTATTTTTTTTACTTGTATTTTATAATTTACATTATGTATTTTTTTATTTACCCAATTTTAAAGTATCGGCAACCTTGCCCAACGTGCATATATTCACATTAATCTTAATTCGTGTACTCCGTCTTCTCTATATTTTTTTTACAATATATTTCGTACTGTTCTTTGCGATAAAACTTTATATTTTGATGCACTGCTTATTTGTATTATCGTAATTTTCAACATCGCTATTATCAAACTTCGACACCACTGGATACGATCCGCGTTTATGTCCTAACCTCACGAATCATTTTACTTGCACCTCTCTCTTTAAAATGGACGCATACCACCACCAGCCGCCCCCCCCCCCAAAAACAAAACCTTCTGTAGTCACATTTCTTTAAATGTCTCATTACCCATTAAGCAAACGTAGTAGCCAATAGCTTAAGGTTTCATTATGTGCATTCTGTTCTTGAAACGTGTTGATTTTCAGATAATGATCATTAAACAGGCACACTAACAACGCTTGTTTACTTGAACGTCGTGAACAGTGGTGAAGCCTTACCCACTCCGCCGTCTCTGATGTCTCACCATATCGAGGTACCGATATTGATCCCGCAGGTCTGTTGGTCGAACCCCTGGGTTTCCAATACAAAGCGGGAGCAATAATGCATTCCGTGAACTGAGCAACTTGGCTGGTTAATTATAGCAGCTTAAGATAACATCGACGTAACAGCACGACTCATTTTATGCAATTAAATACGTGGGACTTAAGTGCGTAATGTGTGCACTTATTATAATGAATGTTCAAAAAAAAGTTATAAATATAAAAAGCAGTCGTGAACTCCTCGTTAGACGATATTTAGGCCGGAACTGCACAGCGCAACACATGCTGCTCTGGTGGCATGTAACAGTAAGTGATCGCATCTCAGGTATAAGAATTTAACAGTTCTGCTCAAAATTCGGGAAAGTTTTAATACCTACAGACAGAATACACATGCAGATATACCTTGACACAAAGCGTATGATGTGGTGTTGTGATATGGTAGCGTATAATCTGATACCTGATTATGAGCGATGTGGAGCAATATTTGTATCCACCTACAAGTCCATATGGCGATATTAACCAAAAGACCACAATTAGAAACTTCACCGTCCTGTAATCCTCAAATCTCTAATTAAGTAATGTCACGCGTACCGAAGGGACCGACAGATTTCGAAAAGCTGGCAGTACTTTTTTTTCTGCAATTGACAATATACTAACGCAATATAACAGCACACACTGCTGCAGACTTCACAGTCATAAACATATTATTATTATCATCCTCTCCTTTATGCAGGGTATTTATACTTACATTCATGAGACAAACTATGTCCCTAGGGAATACAGTGTTGCAGCTATTCTGTTGTTACTATTCATGGTGCTTATATCGTTAGTTCCAGTGCTGAATCTATCGTACTTTTACATTAGTACTTTCCGCAGTATGTGTGCAGTGCCCAATATGGCTGTTTTCTATAGTTCCTTGACTTCATGTTCTCCTGGTATGTTGCTCACGTATTTTCTAAATGACTTTGAAATAGTCCCAGTCACCCCTATTATTACTGGTATCACCTTTGTTTTCACATTCCACATGCGACGTATTTCTATTGTAAGGTCTTTATATTTTAGAATCTTCTCGGCTTCTTTTTTAATCACATTTCTGTCTTCTGAGATTGCAGCGTCTATTAACATACATGTTCCCTTTTCATTATCACGGATTATAATGTCTGGTTTGTTGTTGTGGATAGTTCTGTCAGTTTGTACTTGTTGATTCCACAATATGGTTACCTTGCATCCTTGGCTTGTTTCTACTGATTTTGGCACATGTTAATACCACTGTTTTTTGTCCAATTGTACCCCTGTTTCCTTGCATAAGTTGAAGTGCAGTTGTGCACACACACTATCATGTCTTTTATGTACTGTTCTTTTGACAGTATTGGGTATTATTATTATTATTATTATTATTATTACGACTACAGGCAAGAACAAACGGAATACAGACGGGTCGATTTACTACTGTTTGGGCACACTCAATATAACTATTTCACTTCTTCTCATTTTACCACTTCGCGCCCACAGAGCAGCAATTCAATTCACCTGTCTTATTTCTGTCGGTGTAATGCAACATATAAACAGTTCGAAAACGTTTACTGTTTACATGCGTGTCAACAACCAAAGAAAGAGTGCACCAAAAATACTTCATTTAATTGTTAATGAGTATTTTATACGCCATAATCTGCCACTGTCGCATCCATATAACTTCATAAACACCACAACCCATGTTAATACCACGAATGAAGGGTGAGTTTAATTAAACTTTGTCCCACGGCGGAGCTCTGTTATCGCTTTCTCGTCACTGGTCATATAATCCCCGGATTGAATGCTCATTCCAAAATCTAACTTCTCCCACCACCCCACATTCTCTCAGAACTCATTTTAAACCTCGATACACAAAATCGACCCATCCGAGTGGAGGAGACTTTGAAAGAACCTGCAATTTCTTTCATGTAACCGAATTTCAGTACTGAATCGAGACTTTCCTTTGGAGATTTTTTAAACAAATTAAACCTTCCCCCAGTGAGTTTTTCAAAGAAATGTTATTCTGCTTTGTGAATTTCCGTGGTGGATCAAATTTTCCATTACTGACGGTCACAAATAGTCTGTTTATAAGTTATAAAACTAACAGCAGATTTCAAAGCAGAATAAACTGAAATGCCTTAGCACTGAAAGGATTACACAGAAGCGCAGTTTAATAGAAACATCCAAAAATTTCCCACACCTGTGTCACAAACTTTCGTCACTTGATAAGTCACTGGAGTCGGAGATTGATTAATCAGTGGCAAGGTAGGACACAGTTCGTGGGAGTTCCATGTCTAAATGTCATAAGAACAAGAAGCTGATTCTGTTAATAGACTCCTCAGCTAGAGTTCAGATTTTCAGTAAGCCAAGATAAAAGTGTTGAGCAATTATTAAAGTTTGTTCGAAGTTCCAAACACTTTTTCGGATATTATAAATTCCTGTTGTAAGTACATTAAGTATTTGCTTCAAGTAAAACATGTTTTATAACGAAGCCCATTTTGGTTTTTCCGATACTCTGAAGTTTACACTTCAACTGACGAGGACTTGGAAAATTTTCTCAATGAAAGAACTATACATGAACATTATGTAACGAAGGAACGGTTGAACACTAAAATATATAAATAACAAGCCGGGATAGCACTATGATTAGGCTATTGGTTGGATAATCAAGGAATTGTGGTTCGACTCCTGGAAGGGGGAAGAGATATTTTTCATGTCAAAAACGACCAGACCGGCTGTGGGGCCTAACCATTCTCCGCAATATGGGTCTCATCCGGAGGGGATCAAACGTCCGGGTCATAAGGCTCGCCGCTTAACTCCATCTAGTGCCTAGGTAAATAATGAATGGAGCTATACCTCCATTATCCCGTATTCCTTCATGATATGCACAGTGAACAATTAACCTGCGAAGTAAAATAATATAAAATATAATAAATAAATAAATATAATAATATTAAAAAATATTTAAACACAATAGCTGATCTTGTCAGAGTAAAAATCGTTATTCGAAGGTAAAAAGCCCAGTCAAATCCCTAGTACTTTCCAAATTAGAAGCAGTTTGCTTCCCTCTAATAATCATAATTATTCATTCGATATCGTCCATGAAAACCCCGTTGGGTTAAACTTAATCCGCTCGCTAGACCAACGAGGATACGCACCGACAGCTCATGTTGCCAACTCATTAACTAGCTGACCATCCCCTTTTAACCCCCGAAAGCCTGTCACCGTTGACAGCGATGCCCAGAGCTATCAGATTTATAAAGGACCTAACTGCAATTCCTAGCTTGGTGGCGCCCAATGCAAGAAGGATCAAGAGGAAGATATGAGTGTTTATGTAACATTATACGGTCTATTTAATGATGATGTCAGTGTCTCAGTCTACATAGCGCAGTATAAGGTTATAATACAGAAGCAGCAGTAATAAAATTCGGAGCCCGCAACAGTGCATGCGTGAATAAAGCCATTTAAGCGGACATAGCCATGGATCAGTTATAACTCCAAGCATAAAACCCAGGAAATAGCAAACAGTTATAACATTGCAGCGCATCCGGATTAAGTGCATGTGGTGTCAGATTACTCAAAAAATGAAACTAGACACCTGACATTTGGTTACTGTCTGCATTAACCAGCTGCACTCGGTCAGAATGTCCTACTATGATTATCATGCTCCATATTTTGGCTTTCAAAACATATTTTATATATTACCTAACATTCCGTTTTTGAAATAAATTATTCACTTGCCTTCAGAACATTAAAATAATTCTTGATATCTCTACCTTGAGGAAATTTTAGGGAAACGTCTGGCAACATTCTTGTAATAACCCCGCCACGAGAAAGACTTCGTTTGGACTTTACGCTAATCTTTCTCTGTCATGCGTGTTTCCTTCCCTCCTTACGAGACGGACTTATGTTAGACGTCAGTCTAGTCTCTCTCTGCTACAACATGCACCACCACCGCACGGCTGGAGCGCCTCTACGGGCGAGTAGGTTAACAGGAGTGGTGGATTTATAACAGGAAAGATCCAATATCTAAGTTTTCAAAATGGAAGAAATTTTAGCTTTCGAATGTTGTACGAAATGGACCGCCAGATCAGGTTAAGGAACTGATACATTAAAATATCAGTGCATTCTACAGGCTGCAGAAGACACTCAACAAGCAGACGCCACTGAAGTCGGTTTCTGACACTTTAAGGTATGCAAATACATTAGAGATTGAGACGAATATATTTGGATTTAAATTTTATAATCATTCAGCAGAAGTCGTTATACCTAAGTTATGTTGCGATTCATTAGCAGTAACAGCCATGTCCACCTCATCTCTTCTAATTTCTCTTCATCATATCCCTAAGATCCAAGTTTTCCATCCCGAATGGAAAGAGAAGCCCCCCATAAAGGATTCCTAAGATATCAGATAAAAGATATTTTACTTGTCTTTGATCAGGCGATATTGTTTCAAGGTAATTCTCCTGCGACCGTGAAAACGTACAGTGAAACACTTGCTTCTTTCCCATTTCTGAACCTCCTCTCAGTGCATCGGGATCAGTCGAGTAGAGAAGTGCGGATCTTACTGCACGTCCAGCGAAGGCAGGTCTTATTTTCTGATGATCAAACCACGGGCAGCTTTCATAATGATGCCAAAAAGCCGTCCTCTGTCTCTGATGTCCGTACTCCAGTCAGGATTTTCCGCGCTGTAGGGACGAGTGTTATCATTTCCTCACGACCACTGCTCTTGCTGGTTCGTGGCCCCCTTCTTACTATCTGGTCGCTCGCTGTATACTCTGTACAGGGGGCTGATGCCGCTCGGCGTCCTTCCGATGCAACCAGTTTCAATACACGGTCTTTCGAGGCTGGCAGATTCCCTCTCCCGATCTGCTCCTAGGAGCAGCTACAACTCCTGTAGCAGCATGAATACTGCGCCTCGCGGTTGCAACATTTCGGAAAACCGGCGTCCTCGGTAGCGATGACCAGAACCACAGATATCTTAGTGGCTGTTTGCAGCAGATCCAGATGTGGGCATAGCGCTGGCAGTTGTGGCACAGCCTAGGGACTCTAGACTACGACCTTTATAGAAATGTCTGTCAGGAAGCTAAGGCATAAAACTTTGTGACGTCTGGTAGCTTCCCAGTGACTAGGTAGAGGACACGGATGTCGTAATTATACGGCCCTCAAGACAGGTTCGTTTGGCTGTCATATTCTTGACGCTTACGACATGGAAGCCCAAATCCTGAATTTTAGTATTATATCTTAAGATGACGTGTTGATTTGGTGGTGTCTGACGACATCCTAGACAGGAGGCACGTTCCTTAGACAGCTTGGTGTTCACCAGTAATAACACATGGTATCATAACACAGAGTGCCATACGGGAATACGCCGATCTTCCCTTACGATAATGTCACCTAAATAATAGTGCAGAACCAAAGCTAAAAGTTTTCAGTGTGCAATATGGAATGTGGACCTATCTTACAGCTTATTTTTTATATTTATTTATTTACTGCAATTGGGTTGTCATCCGGTGGCAGTGGTTATTTTACATGTAAACAAAACATGAAATTGGTTACTACTAGATTTAAGTCGGGAGGGCTACATGAGAGCATGTAGTAGCAACTTGGAATTTTGGGAACCATCTCAGCATTTGCTTATAGACACAGGGAAACCAAGAAAAACCTGTGTCGAGATGGCCGGTCGCAGGACCTTCCGAATACTGACTTCTAGCCAGCAGTCCGGCATCTAAAGTAC
>Ga0131853_10014245_pt1 | contig 14571 bp, 12 predicted proteins | sample TergutLab28metaG_FD_92764 | JGI IMG/M metagenome (GOLD analysis project Ga0131853, IMG submission 92764) | Labiotermes labralis P1 segment gut microbial communities from Petit-Saut dam, French Guiana - Lab288 P1 (version 2) (version 2) | ecosystem: Host-associated > Arthropoda: Insects >... | reverse complement strand
TGTGTGTGGGGGGTGTGTGGGTGGGTGTGGGTGGGTGTGGGGGGGGTGTGGTGTGTGTTTGTGGGTGTGGTGTGTGTGTGTGTGTGGGGGTGTGGTGTGTGTGTGGTGTGTGGTGTGTGTGTGGTGTGCGTGTGTGTGTGGTGTGTGGGTGTGGTGTGTGTGTGTGGTGTGTGAGTGTGTGGTGTGTGTGTGTGTGTGTGTTTGTGTGGTGTGTGTGTGTGTTGTGTGTGTGTTTGTGTGGTGTGTGTGTGTGGGTGTGTGTGTGTGTGTGGTGTGTGTGTGGGTGTGGTGTGTGTGTGTGTGTGGTGTGTGGTGTGTGTGTGTGTGTGTGGTGTGTGTGTGTGTGTGTGTGTCTTGTGTGTATGTGTGTGTGTGTGTGTGTGCTTTTATTTTCACAATTTGAAGTCCAAGTCACTTCACAACTGACAGTCAAGCCGCACACACTGTTGTCACTTCCCTGTGCAGGTTCACGAACATATTTTAAGTCTCACGTTTGACCATTAGATTCACGGATGCAATGGGGCATTATCTGACTTCCTGAAAAAATCCCAGTATTTTTTAACCGTACCTATACACATGTTGTACACTTCCACAGTATGTGCATTTCTACACACGTGCAATACACTACAAAGAAGGCCAATGTCATTCCACAGTTTGTATGCTACATTTTACCTTACTTCATTTAGTTCATATTATAAGGACAGCTTGGTCAGACGACTAAGATTAAGGAAGTGAGAGGAAGCAGTTAATGGACTATATATATTGCAGTAAAACAGTAAAATTAACGGCTGTGATGGTTCCAAGGCAGCGCCCGCTCGCCCTTCCGCTAAAGGCAAGGAAAAGCAGGCAAAGTAAAGAAAAGTTGACCGTGTTTGTATGCAGCACAGGAAAAAATTTGGGCAGTAAGGCTACTGTGCTAAGCTGAATTCTGAAACTTGCACAGGAGAGGCTACATGGAAAGCATGCAGCGCATAGTACAATAGGAGTGGGTCTACCAACACAGCATTTGCTCCAAGCTCTGACCACGAAAATCCTTGTCCGACTCGGACGGTAGCAGGAACTTCCGGATGCGCAGTAACTTACAGCCAAGAGTCCGGCACTTTTACTCGGTAATTAATCTCAGTGTTAAATTTTAAGTTCCTTCCTCGCGGGAGAAAAACTGCGTCTCCATTAAAAGTAGAACATTTCGATTCTGTACAGGAAAATAACGACTGCTTAATGCGAGAAATATAAGAGACACAAAAACGAAATCTATGGGAAAAAGAAAGGCATTTCAAACGTCAAAGAGGTGTTGCACTTAGTAATAAATGTGATTCACGGTGTTAGCTGTTGGTGAGGCTCTTTGATGGTGGACATCTTATTACCGTACTTTTAGCATTTTTCTTTATTTTTCGTAAAAGACAATCCGTACTTTCCTTCCAAAATGGTGGTTAGGTTTAACTACAATATTCAGCATGCTAATGACGACTCAAAAATATTTATATCTACAGGGGACGTTTAGAATGCGGAGTGACAAAATTATAATGAATAAGGATGTGGAACATACAGAAGGTCCTATAGCAGCTACTAAAGAACTGTAAATAACTATATGAATCGAAAGGTGACTGCCGTCACCTTGTATGCCTATTTGCTATGAAGGACTTAGTCCACTAAATTATATTAAAAAGAAATAAACGGGGAAGTTATCAGTGAAGAATGAACTGGCAAGTTCAGTTTGACGCACTGTCCTGGAATTTGCGTGGAGGAACTGAGGAAAGGCACAACGGATATCAGTGACGATAGACGATAGACGATGTCCGGGACTTCCCAGATACGAAGCAAAATTGGTAAGTAATCCACGGTGATGTCCTGTTACCAGCGACACGTATAACCTCCGCTGAGTTTTAGCGGCTGATACTGGAACGTAAGTAGTTTTTTTTTAAATACTTCACTTTTACAGGTACTTTTTCACCGAAAAATTTATGGAACACGAATTTAGTTTTAAGTGTCCCAAAACAGATAAAATTTCCTTGTAAATTCACGGATGTTTCTTAAAGAAGAGCCTGCATTACATCATTGCTTTTGTTGTGTTTATTATTATTATGCGTGTTACGTTTATTCAAATTTTAAAACACAAACTGAGTAAGTATTCTTTCCCCCTCTATTAGATCCAGTCCTGTGAGCGAATTTTCGGCACACTACAATAGTGCAGGTTTTTAAATTACTGTATTGGCTGAACTATTCAAGAGATTAATTTCAGCCCTGGACTAAAATAAACACTGATATTTTCCCTACAATTAATGCGATGCAGTTTTTTCTTAAGTTTATTATTATTATTATTCTCGACAAGCTCAAAACGAAGCTCAAAATAGGTCAAAATAACACGCAGGATTGGCTGATAGAGAAAGACAATCTTACTTCACTTTTTGTAGTGTTTGGATTCGAATGCGTGTTACTTATAAAATATTTCAAAGCGCGGTCACTATCTGTGCACTTTCGGGAATCATCCAATGTTCGTAAAAACTTCCGCAAGATAATGAAAAATCGTAACGTTGTCGTTGATGAATTATGCTTCATGAAATAAATATAAATTTTTTTTTCTTGAAAAATCTGCTTTCATATATACTGGATGATGACTGGGTTCACATCTCATTCCACAATAAATAATCCGTCTAGCGTAAGCAGCGTCGGTTTCTTGGATCCGCCACGTAGTTTCAGATCTATATTCTTGGTGGTCATGCAAAAGAGCAGTTTACTGCGTCAGCAGAAGGTATAAACGAGAAGGGAGAATAAATAAAAAAATGAAACGCTACAGCTCTGTTGCAGTTCAAACAAGCCGCAGCTGTGTGTAAGCTCCGAATACAATCACATGACCAAACACTGGTCAGATTTTCACTCAGTTAACCCGTCCAATTCGCATTCTCTAAATCTTGTTACATTACCCCTTAATCCCACGGTCACTTCCTACATCAATTCAGCTCGTTTTGCTGCACGCTCCACTGCCGAAGTCCTGAAACCGACTTTATTTTTGCCTCTTCCTTTCGGAAGTACGTTGCTAAATCTCCTCCTTTTGAGGATAATATTTATGTTTTATTTATTTACTTATTTATTTATGGTTTGGCATCCCCGTTGTGTTCAAATTATATAGAATGGAGAAAATCAACCAAACATGTAGCATATATTTTGCTTAACAGAGCTAAACGCTTCGGCTACTTCAGTGTAGCCATTATCAGGCTGTACAAAGAATTATAGAAACGAAATTATTTCCATTAAAGTTGCGTACAACATCTCGGCCCTATAAAAACACTCTTGGCTTTACAAAACGTCTTTTGTAAAGCCAAGATATCGTCCAAAACTTTTATGAAAAGATTTACTTTTTATAATTCACAGAACATTCTGATGATGTTTACGTTGAGGAAGCCGAAACATGTAGCTGTGACGTGCAAAGCTTATGCTGTGTATTTGACTCTCTCCATTCTGTATTATTTATTTATATATTTGTTTTAAAAAAAGGAGGGATATTTCCTTATTTCGACTACGTCAAACGGAGCAAATTTCGAAACAGCGCAAGATGCAAAGAAGAGGTTATTGGAAGAAACTGCCAAAGATTCTGGACTAATCCAGCTGCCTAGAACACACCAGTAGAAAGGAACATACTTACTGTAAGAACATGCTACGAATCTGTAGACCTTCATGGTTGTGACAACTATCGACGTTTAGTTCACTCTGTTTTGCCCATGTGTGTTTGTCAAGTACAAGGAGGAAGGGCACATTTGAAGTGCCAGCAACTAGCAGTTTTTGCTTGAAAGTATCAAATGTTACAAGTCGCAAACTGAAAATCTAGAGGCAGTAACAGAGCGAATGCGTCAGAACTCTTACGCTATGCCTATATTTCCCAACTTGTTACATAATGGTGATACTTGGCGACGTACTCCTCATCCACGGAATCGTACTCCTTGTTTATAAGATTCGTTCTATCATATAAATTCCGAGTCAGAACATACAAAGTGTCCAATACGATAGTAAACAAAGAGGAAAATACGAACCCTCGGGCCACCGACATGGAGATTAATAGTAAACGGCAAAGCAGTCCCGTTACAGGCCTGGAGTGGCCCACAGGGTTCCAGGAAGTTAAGGTTCCCAGATTTCATGACAACGGCACAGGACAGCGGTAAGGTTGTCAGCCTTACGCACCGACCACCCTTACCCCCAGGAAATGCTCCTGGTACTCATTTCTGTTACAGCCTGAGTCGACCCCAGGGTCATAGTGCGATCGGAAGAATTTTATGTCAATGAAAAATTCCAATGGCACCAGCTGGGATCGAACCAGCGACCTTCCGGGAGATTAATAGTATGTATAATATAACTCCATGAATTAGTTACATTTTCAATATGGAGACAATAATGATCGCCTAAATTTTGGGAATATATTGTATATAAGTTCGTCACAGTAAGTTATCCAAAACACAGGGCATACTGCGATGCTGTGGGTTATGACACAGCTTCAGTAATGAACAATAGGGCCTAAGTTATCCCGGGTCCCATATGTCAAAAAATAGTAGGTAAAATGTTAAACATTACAGATAATATTTGAATAATTACTCACAGTATATGTTTACGGGAAAAAATAATTCATTTAACAACATTACATTAACCCGCAATAATGAGATACGCCATCATAGACTTACCCAAACGAGTTAAATAGTGAATATTTAAAGAAAATTGTATGGAATTCCAGCAACAAATATTGTTTCCAAACGATTAGGCAGTTAGAGAAACAACAACGATTACTCCCCACCTGGTTTCCACAGCACCTGACTCTTTCTCATAGTGCACCAACCCACCAACCCTCCCACATCCTCCAAGCCACTGTGTCGTCCATTACACGTCATTCTTTCTGCTCTGCTTTGTCCATTTGTATCCATCATATTACACCACCTGCTTTCACGAACAACTAAAATTTAAGCCATTATTCCCATTCGTGTTTTGCAAATTACAACAAAAACCCAAGAATAGAAAGCTGCGTGCCGAAATTTCAATGGCTGTTGAAGTTAGACAATTATGACTCCAGTGGTAGCATGGAGACGAAAGCAGCGTGGGTTCAACGGATAAAATATGTTTAGTCTCGTGGAGTTAGCAATTTAATACACGAGATTTGGGACGGGAGGGTGTGGACTGGATACTTTTCGCTCGGGATAAGAAGCAGTGGCGGACCTGCGAGAACAAGGAATCGGTGGGTCCTGTACGAGGCAGGTTACATCGTTCTCAACACAAGGACGTCAGACTTCTCAAGATGCTGCCTGTAATGTGAGAATCCAAATAATGGAAACAGAAGCAGAAGTACAAGTAAGTGTAAGGGAAGTACACGATCCCATTTAACTGGATTTCTTAATTAATAAAATAGCACACTGTCTTGACATTAAAGGACAGTACACACAAAATTAGCCCTAGTAGAACACCGACAGCAACAGTTACCTAATTAATTGGCCTTTCCACCAAAAGAAATCCCACAAATTAGAGGTACACGTACAGCACTTTTGAGCCTACTTCAGCTAGATTGGGATAGGCGGACGAATTCCCATGTCAGACAGTTACTTGATGAATGCAGTCGAAGAGCTACACCGAGATCAACACAGTAGAAGAAATCACTGCCTATGGATGATGAGATATCGCTCTACACCACTGGCATTATGTCCATGACCCACACAACGAAGAGATCTGGAAAAACCGAAAAACAGTGGGAACCAAATCTTGTTGGGATTCAATGGAACAAACCCCAACGTTCCAACCCTATGAAGTTCTTCACGACGACAATAATAATAATAGTAATAATACGATGCTCATCATTTTAAAGGGCATTATTCCGTGGCCTTGGTTAAGAGAGTCACTTCTGCGCCGACGTATGCTTACGTGAAGTTATCCAGTGCGTAGACTATTGAAGAACCGCGCCATGAAAACACAAGGAAGAATGTATGAATACAGCCACACGCATTATTAATATCGGTTCTAGTAGGAAGATATTGATGTGGCAAAATTTACTATTCTAACACCATTATCATTACTATTCCGATGTAGACTCTCATTCCCAATTGCCGGTTTCAAAATATCCGCTCTCCCCAATTTTGCATTAAAATCTTATAACAGAATTTTCATATGGTACTTAGGAAAATGATCGAAAACCTGCTCTAATTCCTCATTAAAACTGTACTTTGAATAATCACTTTTCTCCCCACTTGGTGCATGTGCATTCAAAACAGGATATTACACCAGCGACCTCCTATCAATAACAAATTCTACTCTCTAAACTGCTGTTTGTATTCTGTGGAGGAAAAAAATCCTGTTCGCAAATGATGATCTTCGTTTCCTTTACCACAGAAAATTATATAATCTCCGCTCTTACAGTGCGCTTTTTGTGCCACCTAACCTCCTGTACACCCAATAAATCTAATATGTACCTCGCTAATTCCATGGCTACCGTCGAAAGTGACCCTGACCTCTGCAGGTTCCTTACATTCCAAGTGCAAAATCTCATGTACCTTTTACATTGCTTAGGTTGCACCAAAGGATCTTTCCCGGCCCGAGGCACAATTATCCTTTTCATAGCAAGGTCAGTTTTTTTTTTCGGTAAGGAGTTGTCAGCACCCCGCCCAATCCCCAAGCTGGAGGACCACCCTTTGCCGGTTGTCAGCTACTGCGTAATCAATATATTCGCAGCTACCCTCCATATTGGAGGCCGTTCTCCCTATCACCAATAAATTCTACTCTCTTAGGTGCTGATACTATTCTGTGATATATAAAAAAGTCGAGAGAATAGGGTGCTGAGGAGAATATAAGAGGGACGGGGTAACAAGGGAGTGGAGAGAACTACATAATGAGAAACTTAATGATCTGCACTCTTCACCAAATATTATCCCGGTAATCAAAACGAGAAGAATAAGGGTATGGCATGTAGCACGCGTGGGGGAAAGGGGAGGTACACAGAGAATTTTGGTGTGGAAACCTGAGGGAAAGAAACCATTTGACGACCTAAGTGTAGATGGGAGGATAATCTTAAGATGGATCTTCAGGAAGTGGGTTGGGGGCATGGAATGGATTGATCTGGCTCAGGGTAGGGACAGGTAGCATACACCTTTAAACACGGTCATGAACTTTTGGGTTCCATAAAATACAGGGAATTTCTTGACTAGCTGAGAACAGTTAGCTACTGAAGAAGGACTCTGCTCCATGGAGTATGCAAGTAAGTTGGAAGATTGGCTAGCTTCAAGGCCCGGCCGCTGTACCTCGGAGAGAAAGCGCACATATCCATTACATATAAGGCTGGGTGGGTCCAAGATTCAGTGCGGACGCTTTGGGGAAGATAAACAGGCCATTGTTCCTGCAGGGAATTGAACCATTATTTGCCCGTCAATCGTCCAGCCTGTAGCCTAGTCACTGTACTGATTGAAGTTTCGCCAGTATATATGACATCACTATTACAGACTTCTGGTGCACGAAGAAGTGTACTTTGTGGCTGAACGAATGACTTACTGACGGTACACTCTGAGTTCTATTGCAGCGCCGTTCCGCCATACCTTAACCATCTCCATTTAAACCTTCGTCTTTCATTTTCCACGTTCCTTGAAGTTTCAGCCTGGTTCTGGAAGTTCTTCGACTAACATCTCTCCAAATTTCGTCTTGGTATGCTGTTCAAAATTACTTTCCGACAAGAGAGACTTGAGACAATGTCCTAGCATAGTCGTTGGTAAAGTAAGGTCTGGTAATTTACTTTGATATTACATACTTACAAGAACATGCAAATTTTTTCCTCTGTTTATTCATGTTTTTATTGCGGGGAACGAAAAAATGTGAGATCCCAAACTTGGATATCTTCTCGTGATCAGTTTTGCTTCAAGGCAAGTCATTTGTTTGTTACTTTATTTACTTCCCTAGGAAATATTGTTATTACTTCTATCCGTCAAACCGATCACTATATGAAATTATATGTGTTGCGTCCAATCCCCCATACATCCCTTTATGTTCAACGGGCTACCCGAGATAGTACTAATTTGGACAGGGTTATCAAAGATAGGAGTGGTGTGGCGCTTTGATCAACAGGTAACAACGTGTCGGAGAATATAAAGGTTTCAGGCTCTGGACAGAAGACGAAGGCAGCAGCAGATTCCTAATTAAGGTTGATATCTCACAAAAAAAAATATTGGCGTCACACCCCAGAAGACAATAATCTGCGAACTTCAAAATTTTACAGATCTTCCAGCGTCGAACATTCGAGTCAGGTTTGTTACACACGACAGCAAATGTCAGCGTACCACGCTTCTTAGTAACCTGTGTATGAGACTTGAAGTTAACATCAGTGTAGGTTCTTCTCCGATGTTACACTGTGTCGACTAGCAAATATTTGCCGACACGTCAAGGAACAGATGTGTCTTCATCAACAGTGTTGCGTAGCGCAAGAATACTCTGACTCTGAAGATGGTGGCACTACAATTCGCCAAAACGTCGGTAACTATTTGCCATTCGACACAGCGTAACATCCCAGAAGAGTTCGAACTGCACTATCACCGAAGTGAGAACTTCAAATTTCGCAGTGGGGGCCGAATTCAGATTTATCACTTTTCATATCGCTCACGAAAAAGCAATTTGTCTTAAGGCACACAATCCGTCAAACTGACATTCCCAAATTACTATACAGCTAGGTTACAAACACACCTTCTGTCAAAATGATGCAAGCTCGAAAAAAAAATACTTCTTATATTTTCGTAAATAACATAATATGCTTACGCATTGGACTATTATAAGGATTTGTCAAGTTTTTTTCTGTCTCCTGTAAAAACCGTGTATTGGCGGATGACGGCAAACTCCTGTTTCATGAGCAAAATGTCCTTCAGTGGTTCCTACTATTTTGATATTTTGTTACTCAGCGCCACGTTCAGTGACAGTTTTAAAACACATACCAACTAATAAGATAATCTAAAGATTTTTATTAACAGTAGTTAGTCATTAATAAAGTTCAATGTGAGCGCCACGAGTGACTCTAGGAACATCAAACCAATATTCGACCTTCTGCCACATGTAACGGAAAATTTCATGTCTAATTTTTGCACAGGCCTCTCTGATCCTCGTAACAAGCACGAACTGATGGTTTACTTGGCGGAATCTTCTCGTAATTTCGTCGAAACTGTCGCTGCACTCTACCAATTGATTTAGTTCCAAGAAAGGCTAACACGTTGAGCGCCTTTTCCGGCCCGGACGCCATTTTACCGTACTGTCGAATGCCTAAAGGGCAGAGGCACAGCTGGCTCCAGTCTCGCGCCACATTAACGCTTCCTGAGTTCATCTTTCAAACTGTTTGTATTTCGAAACACTAAATTAAACGAGCTCTTAGCATGAATTCTGAAAATTGGTAAAACCATTTTCACATATACGACAGATATATATGTTTCAAGCATTAGATCTTAGCTCTTCTGTGATGTTATGGAGTGTAAATTGGCAGTTAGTTACTGACGTTTCGGGACAAGTATCCGTCCCATCTTCATGGAACAAACAGGCCAAGAAGAAACATCTAGACTTAAAACAATTCCTCTAACTTCATGCGCCTTGTTTTTGCACAAACTACTACACACGTAGGAAAAGAGGAATTGCTGACACTCAGAATATTCAAATGTTAAACTTAATGTTGCGTAATCCATTACGAACATTGTAACTCGGTACGATCACATCTTTTACCTCTCTACATCGGTGCCACACATTTTAAAAATATTTTCTCCAGAGAATGATTAAATTTAATAGCGTATGGGCTCAATATAGGGGCCTGGGATAGATGGACCGAGCAGAATAAGTTTTGTTATATTACTTTTATTTGATGATAGAAGTAGGCTCTGCATCCGAAGCATCTCCTATAGGCCTATCAAGTACACCTCAGACAATGGGCAATGTCAAGCGCAGTATTCTTACAATGGAACCTGAACTCGAAAACTTGACACGCGATCGCCCTCAATGGCCGTCTTTACGGTATCAGATCACAAGGACCATTAGAGTAACACATGGCTACAGATAAGTTGCCTCACCTTTGAAACAAAACCATACACACAGGGTTTGAAGAACGAGTGGCTGATAAAGGCAGACGATGATTATAAATCATCCTTCCAACAAATTGCTTTCTTTGAGAAATGGTTCATCCAAACACAGACTACTGTTCCATCTAGATTACTCTTCTAATTTGATTAACTCGGTCCTTATAAATAAGATCGTTAGCCCACCAGCCCAGGTACACCAAAATACAGTCCAGAAACACGCTACAAGCTTTCTTGATCGAATACTCATTCCAGTCGATGCAAAAGTAGAATAGTCTCTTTGTCCAATTAAGCACCACGACATGAAGGCTTATGGGAGAGTGGAGGTACAGCTCTACGTATTCTCAAACAGGGTTCCAGACGAAGGTCAGATATAAGTTGCACGCCCCAGTCGCTTTTCACGGAAAAATAACCTCCAGTAACATTTGAATATGAGACTGGGCGTGTCACAAAGGTATATGGAGGTTTCGCGGACAATTTCTTGTCTCTGCAGACAGCCGAATCCCGATTCCTCCAAGCGCATGCACTATTTCGACGGAATGTTCCTGGCACCTTGACGGCTCCAGCTTAATTGCAAAATATAGGGTAATCATTTTATCTGACACTGTCACTAGTCACTTCCCGTCGGCTCGCTTAAACTATAGCTTACACACAGGCTCGTCCCCCACGCTGTATGTCACAGAGGCTTGTGGGTCTTGCAGTGTCAAATGTAATCACTATAAACTCCTGTCCGATTGCAGGAAAACTTACGCTTTTTGCAGGAAGAGTGGCCAACAGCTCACAAATCTATACGTGATTTAAAGTGTGCAAATGGTTGCAGAATAGTAAGCACAAAACTGTTGTCTCACTTTCACAAAATCTGAACCAGTGATATTTTTACTTGGGAGGCATGTTAAAGGACGAAGTGCATAAGATGAAAGAAAGCATTCAAGATGTATTGTCTTCAGTTTCACCAGCAGAACTTCGATGCGCCGTCAACGTGTTTGTTAGATGCGAATGTATTTACATCCGGCGATTAAAAACCGAATATTAACTCAAATACATTTAACCAAAAGGCGTGGACCCAGACCCACGGCAATGTAGAAGAGCGACTATCGTAGCGCTGCCTTTCGCGCAACGTTCTGAGTGAAGAATGATGTCAGTTGACAGATAAAATAATGCCCCTGAATTGAAGCAACAGTTAAAAAATTACAACCGAGCTGAAAACTTTAAGATTATGGGGTAGATTCATCATGTGGTCTTATGAGATGTGCCAACGTGTAGTTGGCCGAAACTGCTACATTTATCTTCGAAGATGAAGATAATGGAGAAAGACGTTCCTATGTAAAATTGGTACTCCCCTACACAGGGGTCACAACACGATGACGACAACACAAATATGGTGTACATTCAGTTTCCTTTTATGCCGTGTCAAATAACAGAGGATGAGATGGGCAAGGTAGCACTCATGGGCGAAATCAAACATGACAACAAAATTTTAGTTTAAAAACCTGAAAAAATTAGGTCACATGGAAAACGTAAGCGCAAAAAAATATTTGAATAGATATTAAAGAAATATTTCGAGCAAGTTTGACTAGATTTATCGGGACCTCTATATAACTTCGGTTTCCAAGAAAGGGCGAGAAGTTATTGACTAGTTGAGCCAGCAGAACATTCCCAGTCATAACTCTCCCCCTCCCTCCCCCCTCCCGCCACGCAATGGAATCTGTAAATTTTTTTTATTACAAACGAACACAAGTCAAGGTAGACCTATTAGATAATTTACCCCCTTGCTTTGAAATTGGCAAGAATGAGGTTGTGTGGACATGATAGTATCGTTAATTTCACGAAACGTAGGAGCTGTATAATGTATGTTGACTGCGATAAAACTTGAATTGCAGACAATATTATAAAAATAGAACCTAACGAAATCGTAAACCACGTGTGATCGAAGGTTCGTCGTCACACTGTTACTGTACAATGTCCGTAACAGAGCTCTGTAAAAAATGTTACTAATCAAGCGAATTTCGATCTGTTGTGCCCTCCTGTAGCATGTTTATACACCACCTTCCCTAATATTCAAAACCTCTTCGTGTCGCCCACACGGAGTGTTTATGTGTTTCGTCAGATTGTCGGAATAAACACGGATTATTTGATTAAGTACTACGAGCAGCATTAAGTTACGTCCGGATATGAACTAAATTTTTGTTATGCAGATAAAATTCTTGTTACAGTAATTAGGAAACACAAATCACACGAGATTAATTAGGAAGTGGAGGCGTGATGGAAAGTACGGAACCATGGGGGCAGAATTGGCTTCCCGTTCAGCTTCCAACATGACATAGCGCAGACTGTCAGGAGACGTGGGTGGGGGGACTGGTTCTGTGTTGTGTGCTTATGGTCCAATAAACCAGACGTAGAAACTGAGATAGCGACATGCACTTGGTCTAAGTGGCAACATTTGTGTTTATAGTCCATGTGCGTCTAACTGGAATCCTGCGACACCTTGAACATATACTGTCGTGACTTTTTCGTTTCCGCCAGCGAAATATAAAAGCACAGAAGGCAGGAGATGTGTGCATAACGTAATAAAAAGACGCTTTCAGATCTTTGCATCCTGGACACTTCTTAAGTCTTTCATCCTGGAGCCTTCTCAAATGGTCGTAACATTCAATGCACTGTTGTCACATTTTTGTTGTTATTCACAACTGTGCAGCGCACATATTATCGAATATTATTACTATTATTACGGTCTGTCATATTTTTTTGCATAACTTCTTATTTAAACGAGTGTGTTTATGTTCCTTTTCTTAAAATTAACTGTCGTACATGACACGAAAACTTCCTGCGATGGACGTGAATAAACAAGGCAGATTGCAGTCGATTACTATTGTTACTGATTACTATCGACAGTAATCGTGGTAACTCTAGGTGTAGGCAGTCATGAATATAGGCAGGTCTTCATACGAAGTGCCCGTAATTTTTGTTCGATTTTAACAAAACTTGAATTCTTTCGACAAATTTTAGTAAAATAAGCCAATAAAGAATTTCACGCAAATACACCCATCGGGGGCACAGTTGCCTTAATCTGGCGGACAAAGGCGCGGACAGCCATAATGTAGCAAAAAACCGCTTTTCACAACTTTGCGAATGCGCCAAAAATGGTGGAATTAAATTTTTCTCTGTTCTCAATTAAGCATAAGGGCACCAATTCAAATAGGGGGGGGGGGCGGGGGTCAGCTATACGATTTTAACCTCGGCGCTAGACAATCATGACTGGTCAGCTTCCCACTTTGGCCTCCTTAACTAAGAGTGTGACCCAAGACAGAAACAGATAGGAGACTAAGTGGATCCCAGAGACGTTTCGGACGCTTGGGACAGGACAAAAGTTTCTGCCGCAGTCGGAAATCGACCCTAAACACTGCACTGAGTTATTCACGCTTGTGCCAGGTAAGTGTGAGGCAATATTTTGATGCGGTTTAACCCGTTGTCTGTTTAATAACAATAAAAGACTAGAATATATATCAGTAAAACACAAGCCCATATTATTCGCACTAATCAGTTACGCCTAATAAAAAGCGCGTTTGACTGAATTATGTTAGTCTTTTGCTGAAGCAATACTGTTTGAAGATGCCTTCGGAGTCCTTCACTTTCCACAAGAGTCTAAGGAAGGTCCTATACCACTTAGAGAGGGCGGCGTATGAAGGACGTTCGCAAAAATAGCAAAAAGTGACTATTAGCTGCGTCACGTCTGTCTCTCTCTCTCTCTCTCTCTCTCTCCGTCTGTCTGTCCGTCTATCCGTTCGCACAGAACAACTCGGCTCACACTGTACGGATTTTCATGACAATTGATACTTGATTGCTTTTCGAAAATCTGTCGAGAACTTGACACATTCACTAAAATATGACAAGAATCCCGGGTATTTTATGATCGTACCTCGCCAAATTCTTCTTAAAATGACAGAAGTTCCAGTTAAAATTTGCAGAGAAAATCAAACAACACTTATTACGTTCAGTAACTTCTGCGAAAATCGTATCATTTATGAGATAATGTGGGGCAATAAGAAACATAAGGACAGGCCACAGACTACAATGTATCAAGACGGTTGCGTTTTGCGTGGCGGATTAATAAGGCTGCAGACACATTCCGATTGCTTTTGCACGGCTACAATGTTCATGCCAATGCGCCTCTGTGTTACATATATGGATACTGTCTGGCTCGTTCATTTTATCTCGAGTCTAAGAAACCTGAGTGACAGCGACGCTGTAAGCAAACTCACATAAACCCCTTATTTTTAGCTTTCTCTCCCTTAAAGCGGCCTCAAATGGAAACTTAAGTGAGGATAAAAGGATGTAGAAGAGAAAGGATGATCACGCACACACGTTCCTTTTTGACACCAACTGGTTCTCGTATCCTCACATATGTTCCTTTTTGACACCAACTGGTTCTCGTATCCTCACATATGTTCCTTTTTGACACCAACTGGTTCTCGTAACCTCACATGTGTTCCTTTTTGACGCCAACTGGTTCTCGTATCCTCAC
>Ga0131853_10014243_pt1 | contig 14573 bp, 9 predicted proteins | sample TergutLab28metaG_FD_92764 | JGI IMG/M metagenome (GOLD analysis project Ga0131853, IMG submission 92764) | Labiotermes labralis P1 segment gut microbial communities from Petit-Saut dam, French Guiana - Lab288 P1 (version 2) (version 2) | ecosystem: Host-associated > Arthropoda: Insects >... | reverse complement strand
TTAATGACTATATAATGGACAACTACATGTTTCGGCCTGTACTGGCCATCTTCAGGTTGTCTTAGGGGAACTTAAGATCTTACTATAAGCATGCACGCGCACGTGGTGTAGAGATCTCTACATGGGGCCTTATTAGCAAAACAACAACAAAAACAGGAATATAATAGAACTCTTTAAAATTCATAAAACCGGGACTGTGGTAGAAAAGTCAGGTCGAATGAGATCCCTAATGTAACTGGTGTGTAAGGTTGAGCGGTTCAACTTCGAAACGCTGCCTCTTTGTCTGCAGTACTGTCACAACAGCTACCGCTTATTTTCCACCTGTCGCTATCGTCTTTCCAGCAATATTTTTGACAGACACAGTTCTGCATTTGTCAAGCTAAAGACACCACTAAATGGAGTTCTATTGAAATGGGAGGTGCAAATTTTAACCGTAACTTTAGAACTAATCACCCAAGTCCACTATTGATGTGAAGAATTCGTTGAGCTGTACGTACAGACCAACACACGCGATTTCATGGCGTGCAACTTACATTTATCATCTCCTTAAAATCCCAAAGCAGACTTGTTACGTAATACTTCAAAGTGAACGCCTCTTAAATTTGAAAGACGCCATCCCGTTTTGCATGTGTAATAAATTGTATTGCAAAGTACCGTCTATACACAACAATTGAATATCAGTTGTAGTTTTACAACTGGTTAATCAGGCTACATGTTTCGGCCGTTTTATCCGGCCATCATCATGCCTACAGAATAATATTGTGTACTGAGGTACTAAAATATAAAGCCGTTATTTTCTTTAAAAATACAGTGTCTTATAAAAAAGATTATTCCAAATTACGCAAATATTAAGGTCCCTATCACATCACCAGCCGTATATAAGATCCAAAATAAAACAATATTATTCTGTAGACCTGATGATGACCGGATAAAAATGGCCGAAACATGTAGCCTGATTAACCAGTTGTAAAACTACAACTGATATTCAATTGTTGTGTTTAGACGGTACTTTGGAAAAAAAAATTTAGAGCGCATCTTAAATTAAAGTTATTAAAACAATTTTTTATTGCCGGTATATTGGTGTCGATTTTACAAAGTTGTACAGCATATTGTGTGGCCTTAAATATACATAAACAATATCAACTTCAGTGCGTAAGGTATAAACTAATAGTGAACTATTCTTTTTGATTTATTTTTGTAGCTATAACTCATCACCCACGCACCCAGTTCCTTTGTTAAGCCTAACACGAGGAGCTGACGGATCAATCGCTGCCAGACGAGGCAACCGAGTCCTAGCGTATTATGGCGCTGCACTTTTGGTGCCACTGCCAGTTCTGTTGCTATGCCAATGGGTTGACAAAACACAAAGCAGCCGCTGTGTGTATATAATGCGTAACAAAAACATCGTTCCCAGGTCTTTTTGGGTCTGATGATAAACTAGTTCTGCGAAGGGAAAAAAAAAGGAATTACTGTATTTCTCCGCACTGCAGAATGGATGCGAAAGGAATTTAATGTTGTATGGATCAGATGGAGTAATTACAGAGCTGTGCATGCACCTACGATAAGCTAGGGAGTTGCAAAACCGGCTTGTCTGCTCGGCTAATGTAAGAACCTGCACACAATTATGTTTCAACACTTGGGGATCACAGAAGTTTTTGTCAAATGAACTGCTTCCCCAAGAACCTACCTCCACCTTCTCAACCGATAAAAGGTGCGAAATAACCTACTCAAGAAATCCCGTGTTGCTGCAGAACAAGACGGCCCGTAATCCCTACCTCCAATTCCGCCATCGGACTCTGTCCTTAGATAGTTCATTTTGCTTAATAGCGCATTGTTTCAAGTTATAAAGCTTTAGAACTCTCAAGTCACTTAGCTATTCAAGAAACCCCTGCTCCTACATGACACATCTTTACAAAATTCCATCACTGAACTATAACCTTAGTCGATTCAATCCGGACCTTCCCCTCTGTTGCGGTATTACCCTCTCATCGAAACAAAGTCTCCTAGGCTGTCCATTTCTATCAAGTTTTAGAAACAAAACTGGTATCCTTTCTCACCTCCCCTGTGCGTCCTGTATGTTCCAGCCTTATCATACTTCTTGATGTGAAGTAAGAGGTACAGTTAAAGGTAAACGGTTCACCTTAGAACGGACCACGAAAGCTCAGAGGTGGAGTAGAAGTTGTCAGGTAATATGTACAGTTTATGAACCTCTTGGTTATGGGTCATGTTTAAAAAAACTTTTTTTTTTCGCTAATACCAATTCTGATGCTTTCGTAAGACTTAAACCTTAGCCCTAAGCATACATAGCACAACGTATCAGCCAAACACAACAAACTGTTGTGTTTGACTGATACGTTGTACTATATATGTATAGATAAACACATCGGGATGACTAACATTAAACTTAGCCATAAGTCCAGCTAATTAACTTACTCACTAATTACTTAACTGACTAGCTGTAGCCGATCATTTTTAGTATAGTTGTTTCTTAGGATTGCTGGCTTCAGTTACGGACGGTTCATGGCAAGCATTGTAAATTACTCTGTCAGCGTATATTCGGGACCGTTGGCGTTAGGAAGGAGGGGGGAGATTTAAATGAGAAAACGTTAGGAGCTGATAACGGACGCTAGCAGTACAGCAAGGAAGTCAGTCGCGTACGAGTGTGGTGTAGGTAGGAGTACAGAAAAGTGGCTATGTCATTTTCCTAGAAATGATCTAGTTGTTTAACTGGATATAGTGCTACATTATTTTATATCAAGAATAAAATGAATAAATAAAACATAAGTGAAAAGACAATAGTTAAAACTATATGTGATTCGGTGAACCACACCCGTTTCTCGGAAGAGGATCACCTACCAGATTGAGCGCGTCGGGACAACAAAGTTACGAAGGATGATCGTGTAGATAACTAACTCACTCCATGGAGCAGTCCTTCTTCAGAAGCTAACAGGTTCTCAGCTAGTAAAAAATTTTCTCACATTCTATGCAACACGAAGGTTCATTACCGCATTCACAAAAGCCCGCAACCTGTCCTTATTCTGAGCCAGATCAATCCAATGCATGCTCCCTCCATCCCACTTCTTGAAAATCCATTTTAATATTATTCTCCCATCTGATCCCTAAAGTCTAGGAGATTGAAATAAGAAGTGCATACTTGAAATAGGTCACGACCGCCGTCGATTTGTCTCTGCATGTCACATTGATCGACCACGAGCACACCTCATATGACTCTAAACAATGTCAGCGTTTGATACATTTCTTCTAACGACTTACTAATCTAACACAGCAGTGCCAAATGCCTTGCGTATCAGCAAGTTGGTCTAGACTGACACATGTGGATGTCTAATATTGATAGATCACCAGCTGTTTTAACGCTGACAATGGGTTCCTTCTGTCTCCGCAAGCACATTCTGTGTTGGCTGAGTCATGCAGGCCACGTGCAAAAGGTAACAAGTTAACACTGTGCCAAATGCCTCGCTACACATTTGCACGTCGAGACTTTAATTTGATTGGAAGAGACTGATAATCTTCAAGCTGCAACCGTCTTTGCCGTTGAAGAGGAGAGTCACCGCCCTATAGCGCTATCTAGTGAAAGAACTTCCTTTACTATTCTCTCACCATTTGTATAGGAGCTGTGATGGTGCAGCACTGCGACTAGGCTCATGGCTGGATGAATTCGGTTCCCAGCAAACGCAAGAGCTTCCTTTCTTCTCCGAACGTTCACATTTTCCCTGGGGACCATCCAACCTCCTATTCAACGGAGATACAGGTCTCTTACACCCGGTAGTTCAGCGGCCAAGGCGCGAAGATGACCAATCACCTACTGCTTAGGTTAAGAATGAATAAAGCTATACTGCATGGAAAGCATAGGGGCAAATGTACCACCTTTCGTATTCTAAAAGTTTACGATCCTTTCAAGGTAACATGTTAACGTGGTCGATAATATGTAACATTAATCTAGAGTAAATGGCTGCATGTGGAAACTTCAGGTGCCAGAAGCAGGCTAAGAATAGCCTCTAGAGTTTATGTGTGTTGAAAAGATAGTATGGCAGTTTATTGGCAGCGTCCAGCTGCTGGCCCAAAGCAACAAAGATCACTATACAAACACACAAAAACTATGAATATATGTACAACAGATCGATACACAGCGAATGTGTCGGACTGATATAAAGCGCTGCAGCAAGGGAACAGCTGTGTCGCTGCACGCAATGTTCAGATGATCGAACCCCAAGTCAGCAGTTCTTTGTAGCCCACTTGTTACGAAACTCTCCACGAAACAGAACTTGGTTCGCATAATGAAGGTCCGGGGATCAAATTAGAAAACGGATTTTGTGAACAGAATTTTCATGGTGTTACTTATTTCCACAAAATAAATACCCAAATTATATAATCTACTTCAGGACATACGAGTAGCACGGTTATTTTTTGTCTAACGCCTTCATTGCGTCACTTGTTGCTTTCACAGATTATTTTCGAAAAAAAAAAAAAGTTCTCACACTGTTGGGCCCCCTTACCTGATCCATTATACGAATTGGAATAAAAGATTTCTTGATGTTTTGTGATCTGCTGTATGTAATGCGAGTGGAAAATTATTTAAGCCTACGTATTTACATGTTCACTGACGTTGAGGCATGTGTGTTGAAAGTTTGTGTAATGAAATCGAGAATTTAAAATTTAATTATCTATTCCCATCTCTCTTGCCCTTTTTCTCCCCTCCTTTCCTTCCTCCTTTATCTTTGTTCAACTTTTACGTCAAATCCTCTAGTCGTTATGAATTTTATGCTGAACGCAAGCAACGCAAGCGCAGCCGTGAATTACTAATCGTGATGGACTTGAGAAGAGCCGACTGCGATCCGTTTTAAAAACTACGCTCACGAACAAAATGAAAGTATAAATCTTACTTTTGTTATTGGTCATAATGGCCCGAAACGTATTTGGATAAATAAGACAAAGAAGGAGGAAGGATATTTAGTTTGTGAGGTACATTATCTAGCAGCCCGACTGGTCGCTTAGAGCGAAGTGCCGACGGTAGGGTGGAGAGTCGATCAGAAATGTGGAAGGCCCCGGTTCCTGGTCGCCACCGGCTTAACCTTTTGTCCTGCCGTATGTATGTACCGTGCAATGCGTCCTCTGACTGCTTGAGGTTAGTTCATGTAGAAAATTCTGTACAGAAGAGAGTCCTTCTTGACAAAAAATATGGCTAAATATTATAAACTGCTTTAATTAGTAGAATCCGTTTTCACAAAACATGTCATGGCATTAGCTACATTTCTTCTTAAAGTCCAGTAGCAATTTTCGGGACCGTCATGCTGTCAGTGTAAATGTGTGCGCATGTGCATGCATGTGCTACTTTTGAAGCAGTTGATCTATTTTCACTGAACTTGAAATGCACATTACATCATTCAAGGACACCCTGAAGCCAAACCTTTTAATTTTATGAAACCAGTAAGAACAATATGGCGGAACTGCGGACTTAAATTTATGCTGCGGAAGTGCAAATAGCGTCATTTGCTTTTCGACGCCGAAGTGACGTGTGGTGATAGACATTTGGAAAGCATTAAACTGCTATATAGGCAAGAGTTATGTAGAACGTAATAATAGCAAGTGCAACAGACGTGCTAGAAGATGACAGTGGCGTAATTTGAAATATTTTCAGGGACTTTTCCGGGAGCTACTAGGGGGAAAAATAAAAGCAAAGGTTCTGGGTCCAGCCTTTAACTGAAGAACCCTCGAATACAAAACGGGACTGCTACTAACTATACAGGCAGAAAAAAATTATAGGTTAGGCTGTGTTCTTAGAGGGTTTTACTAAGTACTTGACAGCGGTCATAAGAATGTGTTGTAACCCATTAACTTCAATTAATTTACAAGAACTCTTTTACTTCCTTTGACCTGAAGTTGAAGGCAGTACGGTCCATCGAAACGTTGGTATGTATCTGCCAAGCTAAATGACGACTGATCTCGTAAGAAAGGCACTGTCACTGTCACAGCCCCGAGAACCTAAAGCTAACAAAGTATTCAGTTAGACCTGCTTCTGAAACTAGGTACGGGGGCCACCTGGAACCTTGCTAAAGGAACAGGGCTCCTTTAATTTAGTACAAAATATGGGGCACAGAGGGCCTGCAATTAAGGCCTAGGTGCAGCGGGTCCGGAAGGGCTCGAACCCAAACACTACCCCAATGTATTCTATTCTTCTAGACCTGCTTCTGGTATTTTCGCTATAATTTTGCTTCCAATTTTCAGACTGTATTTCTGCTACCGAAGAATAAAGTATTTACTGCTGAAGTTAGAGATGTCTATTTAGAAATTAACCAGAGCGAAAGAGAACAAGAGCTAGCCGGAAGAGTTTTTAATTGTGTGGACAGGAAGGAGATGCCCCTCGTGGGTGGATCAATTACAAACACACATTTCATCTGTTATTGCCTGGCGAAGAGAAAAACAAGCATAAGTAACTTTCTTACGTCACTCAGGATGTTACAGTCACCATAGCCCACGCACTTTAATGAAAACTGGTTTCCATATTTCTTGGCTTAACGACGCTAAAAACTGTGTACATGACAATGATTGTCTCGTACTTTGGAACACAAAATACTAAGAAAATGTGTCTGTTCACAGTGCGCATGCGTGTTATATTGTGGACAAGCTCTTCGCTTCTGTACTATTCCATGGGTTTCCCTGTTCTCCCACACAAATACCAACGACGCAGAAATCACGGCCTTAGCACAATGTTGCTGTTATTTCATTTTACCACTGGTAACGACAATTCAATTAATTTAAAATCCGAACTTCCACCCTCTTACCAGTACCAATTTTCTCTCTCTCTCTCTCTCTCTCATACTAATATCTTACTCTTGAAATCCACATTAGTAAACCGTTTAAGCCCTGGAAAACCTCAGTCCTTAAATCGACTAACCAGATGTAAAAGTCAGAAGGGGGAATTGCCACTTTTGTACACTTACGAACTAATTTAAATCCGGTATAGGATTGTCGTGCAACAAGAAGAAGACTTTTTCCGAAAGCAAATTGGACTTAAATTTGAGGAACTAACGAAAAGTTACACTTGGAGCATAGCTCTTTAAGGTGCTGAAATTTGACACGTCGGAAAATAGGTCAGAAATATCTTGAAGTTTTAAAAAGTGGTGCTGGAGTAGTATTGTGAACAAATGGACCGATCACGTGAACAATGAAGAAGTGTTATATAGAGGTAAGGAAGAATTGAACATACTATACACAATGAAGGAAAGAAAATAACCTAAATCTGTCACACGTTGCGTGGGAACTGCCTTCTAGAACACGTTATTGAAGGAAAGATTGAAGGGACGGGAAGAAGAGAAACAATACATAAGCAGCTACTGGATGACCTTGAGAAAAACACAAGATACAGGAGCTGAATACAGAAAGCACCAGATCAAACACTGGAGAATTCGCTTTGGAAGACAATATGGACCTGTCGCAAGACAGACTACCTAATAAATAAGAAACTAATTTCCTTAATTCCAAGATCCGCTTCGGTCACGGTCTATTACATGATATTAGGAAAAAAATAATTTTAAGGCCTAATAATAAATACAAGAATAACGTTAAAATAGACTTTTAAAAAGGAGGATTTCGCAGTTCGACTCACGAGAGAGCAAGAGATTTTTTTTTGTGAAGAATTCAGACTCGTTCCGGGCCCACCCAGCCTCATATTGAATGGGTACAGCGACTCTTTCATCGGCAGCAAAGCGACCGGGGCGTGAAGCTGACCAGTCGCCTCTAATTATTGCCAAGACTGGGAATAGCGGAACTACAAACTCGTTCTCCCACGTGCCTTCATGTCGTTTGCAACGTGAATTTCTTGCTTGCACAGATAGGGTGGGAGTCTGTGATTGGGTTAATGTGGCTCAGAATAGGCTCAATAGCATGCAGCTGTGAAGACAGTAACGAAACTTCGGGTTTCGGAAAGGACGGAAGGTTCCCTGAGCAGCTTTTCAGGCAGGACTCTGCCCTAAGGAGTCAGAGAGCTAGGCTTTTCCTTATTGCGATCGTCATACCTCGCTGCTGATGTCGGTGTCTGGAGTGCTGGTGAGGGCTGCAGACACTTCATCATCATCCTCCTCCTCATCAGTGTGATCCGAGTCCTGCATGCTGCTGACCAACAGCGGCAGTTCTTCGGGAATGGGCAGGAACTTCAGTTTCTTGGGTCGGCACGTGACAGCCACAGCCACTGACAGCTGCTGAAGCGGGTCTGGTGGCACTGCGCCTTCCGGCCCCGTTTCACAGTTTTCGCTCCTCATCGCTCAAAACTGCGAAAATTCATTTTGCGTTTTTTTTTATCGTTGCACCGTGCATTTTGAAATCTACGCAGTTCACACACCAACATGCCGCTCTACGACATGCTGCCACATCACCTAATATATATAAGGACGTAATTTTACCGAGTGTTTTAACATAAATATAACTTTAGTTAGGTACAGATAAAGCTCTCTGAGGATGGTCATTAAAGACCGAAACATGTAGGAGAGATATTATTGTGTATTTTAATGTAAATTTTAAAACTTTTAACAAAATTAATAAATAGAGCACTTGTTGCTGTGTGAACTGCGTAGATTCATTTTGCGTATTTCTTGCAGAAGATAACCCCTGTATCACATGCGCACAAATAGTTAAACTGTTATAGTTAAGCTGTGACACGAACCCCTCTGACAAAGCGCTCTCTACTCTTAAGCCACACCAGGTCTTTGCTCTTCTGCGTTGTTACGCAACATATGTTGATAGTTGTTTACTCACTTTTCGGGACAGCTTGTCGGTCTCATCAATGACTGCTTGGCTCTTGAAGATAGAACCGATAGGTTATTCTGAAACTTCGGTAAACAACAACAAACATACGCTGCGTAACAACTCAGAAGAGCGAAGCCCTAATCTACACCGTGGCGGGAGCCTGAGATCTGGCTTTGGTTGAATTATTTTTGGACATCTGGAGCTCACAAAAGGCCATTGTTTGACTTGTGGCGTTTACATTACAAAACAGGCCAATATAAATATATCAAATATTCATACATCTTTTTCAAGCATCGCGTTGTTTGGATTCTTTACATATATGTATAAAAACGGATAAAGATGTATATCTGGTCTGTAGAGTTTATTCATGGCTCAGTAAACCACAATTTTCATTCTTCATTAGATGCACCGACGTACGGTAATTTGACGATTACCTGAAGCAGTCATGTGCCTGGAGGAACTGCGGAGGAATAGAGAAACTGCGGGTAGAACAGCTAGTATCTGTCAGTTATCGACCCAGAGGCCAACTGGATTCAGAGACATGCCAACCACCACCGCGCTACGATCGATGCAAGAAGGATAGTTGATGAGCAAAAGGCGGACAGACACGCCAAGCTAACTGATGTCCTACGTTTCGATCTAAACGTACGTACGTATTAATAAAAGTATGAGTCCTCGACCTTGTCGTACAGTTTGATTGACCTCAGTGATTCCATTCTTCCTTCGCAGTCATAATAACAGTAAACCATGGTATTCAGCTCTTAACTAAGGCTCGAAACAAGCGTAAGGGTTTGATAGGATTATACGAATGTTTCGGAGGAATGTTACTGTCTCATTTATTTTTATGACCGAGGAAACAATTCTGAAATGGCAGCACACTCTCTACAGCCTACACGGAAGCACATCCCAGACAGCAGAAATCTTCATGGGCACCGCCGCGAGAACCCCTTGTATCACCGGCTGTTCATTCTTTCGAGAAGGTAACATGGCACGTTACATCTAAATGTTTCTCAAACTGATATGTTATAAGGCAGGCTATGTACCTGGGAAGCAACACTAAGGCGCGTACACGTAACCATTGTTGCCGTGGAAAACAATAAGCAATACATATTCTGGGTGTGTGTGTATCGCCTTAGTTACGCAGCGTGCAAAGCGCATATGCCTTGTGGCCTGTCTGGCTCTACAGTATTTTTTCACATTATCTGATAAACGGCACGGTTTTCGGGGAAAAAAAATATTGAACATGAACTGCGTGTTTTGATTTTTTTTTTACGACTTTTGTCTGCATCGCGTCTCGTTCTAAGAAGAATTCAGCGAGATGTTATCATAAATGTACACATGTATTCATGTAAAGTACCCGTTATTCGTTTTAGATTACAAACAAACTTTTATTATCTCGACAGATTATTTTTCGAAAAATGTTCAAATTTCCAATGTTATGAAAATCCGTCCAGTGGGATACGAGTTGTTCCATGCGAACGGATGGACGGACAGACATGACGAAGCTAATAGTCGTGTTTCTCAATTTTGCGTACGCCCTAAAAAGAAAGGAGGAACGAAATTATGAAACACGGATGTAAGAAAGGAAGCAGAAAACAAAGAAAGACAGAAGAAAGACGAATAGCTCTGAACCATTTTAGGCACGGGAAGGTCACGATCCACTGTGGTGGTAATTTAATGTTAGCATCTGCGCTGCAAGCCGACTGACAGACACTCTTCGTGGCAGGGACCGGGAAGGAGGACTGCCATGGTCTACCACACCCAGGTTCAGGTTTGGGCGGGACTGCTCTCGGTATTGATCGAAGTGAGGTGGATTTTGACCCATTGGATTGCGTGCAGGGGCAAACCCTATTACAGTCCGCGCAAGACCGACAGTAAAACAGTAGGTACTGTGATGCATGCAAGAACATGTTATTAGGTGTATGTATATCCATGATACGGCGTAACGGTTTTGGTGTTTTAGCTCAGTGTTGTTTAAGTGTCTCGAAACACGCAGAACGTACTAAAAAGTGTTATCTAGCATAAGAAGAAATGCCTACTGTTTCTCTACGAGAGGCAGCCGGGACAGCACAGTCGGTATAGTGACTAGTATGCAGACTCAACACCCGTAAAACCATGGATCGATTCCTGACAATTTTTCCTCTCACTCACGCCTCCAGACCAGCTCTGCAGTCCCCCCTAGCCTCCTAATGGTTACCGGTGGCTTTGGCGGGTGGGGGGTTGATTTGTCAGCGCCTGAAGCCGACCACCCACCTCCATCTGGCGCCGGGGTTAAGAGTGAGTAGATCTGTAACTGCACTCTGCCATCTGCCTTCATGTTATGCACAGGGACTAATTTATTTTAAATTTTCTGTACAACATTGTTTCCAAATATTTTTCACTTCGAAAAATTTCCAGGTCGAAGGTCTTCATGCTAAATATCTATTACTGTTGCCAAATTTTAGTCAACACTATAATATATAACAAATTTTGAAACTCCCCATTACCAAATTCAACGAAAATTGGGTCAGCAGTTATCGAAATGTTAGGGGCTGATAGGCGGACGGATACAAAGAAGAAAACTGGCATATTAATGCACTTTTCGCTGCGAACAAACAAAAAATTAGTCTAATCCCTGTAATGCAGTACACCACGGTTACTTTTCCTTTAGTCATATAAATTCGAATAATTTGCTTCAAAAAATTTCACGGCCATGTCAATAATAAGTTATTTTTTAGAACCAAAATCGCCTAGTGTAGAATTTTTTTAAAGGCAAACTAATTTTAGCTAATGAAATATTACTCGGATCTTAATTTGAAATATTATGTATCCACGTAATGAAAGAGAGGTATGTGATATTTTTTATACATGTCTTTCGGGATAAAATGTGAAATATCTCGGGCTGTTTCATTTTGTTCAATTACGGTCTTCAAATCACGATATTTGAATTACGAAGTACTGACACAGACAATATTCTTAGTTAACCCTGAATTACACTTACTTCTTTAAAAGTTGGACATTATTTACTCGCCGTTCTTTTCAGTGAACATTTTGAAGGTTCGTCACACAACAATCAGAACACAGTTTTCAAAAACAACACAAAATTGTAAATCTCAGAACTGTTCACCGTATAGCTGACCACAAATTTATATCCAACATTTATCTTCAGAATGCGTGCATCAGAAATCGACAGAAGTACTTGTGGTTCTAATACCTTCACACATGAAAAAAAAATGTTTAAATTTGCCGTCAAAACACAAGAGTGAGCTCTAAAAATAGGGTTTAGTGAAATATATAAGGCTAAAGGCATTCTAAACATGTAAGACCGACTCGTTTTACAACCTAAACGCCGCAATGGTTCTAATTACTGTACAACCAGTCTCTCATAATAATACATTTCTCTCTATTGGTCTAGGACAGGGTAATTCAACTGACAGTGAGGCAAGTTAAACATACAACGGCCTCTACTGGATGGCAAGCATAAGAAAAACTTAAGGGGTCAAAAACTTTAATTATGCTGTTACCGTCTGTTGCATAAAGCTACACATAACTGAATTAGATTCGACTCCAGGCTCTTCAGTACTATGAAAAACTTCTTCTATATGATCAACTCGTATCATTTTTATCTATTAAGACCTTCGTTCTGCTGTTGTCCCCCACATCATCTCCACCAAAATAAGCATAAGTGAAATTAAAAAAAAAAATCAGCGTGTTAGTTTTAGGAAAACATCAGAGTTATGTTGAAACACTACTCCCCAACTGGCAGAAGGGATCATGGTAGACCTTTGAAGAGACCTCTGGATACGTGAGACCGGAACGGGTCAACAAGTGGCCCAACTCCATGAAAGATATACGATGATGATGATGATGATCAGGGTTATGTTTGGTCCAACTCCTGACTTAAATTCTTCGAATACTTCAGTCAAAATGGAAATTTAAAAATTCTTATCATTTTAGACCCTAGACCCCGAAACGCTTTCATACAACTGGGTCTAGTAGAGCAGGAAAGGATATTTGACCATTTCGTAATGGAAAATTTGAATAAATTGAGTACCCTTAATGATAATTAAGGTAAGTAATTAAATTAATGATGTAGTGCAGATACTTTTGAAACACACATGTATGAATTTACAGGGAAACATTCTCTGTTCCACCCGAATTAAAAATTTCAACACAGTTTTAACATTTTCTATTATTTTTAATGGTAAAATTATATGTACACATAAAATACTTGTAAAAAATAAGTGTTAATATTACCCTTTGACTCTCAGAAGGTTTTGTACAAGTATTTGTATAAACAATATGGGCTGGGCATGTGGCGCGTATGGGTGAGGAGAGGGGGGTGCATAGGGTCTTGCTGGGGAAACCGGAGGGAAGGAGACCATTGGGGAGACCTTTGCGTAGATGGGTGGATAATATTAGGATGGATCTCCAGGAGGTGGGATGTGGGTATGTGGACTGGATTGGGCTGGCCCAGGATAGACACAGGTGGCGGACGCTTGTGAGTGCGGTAATGAACCTTCGGGTTCCGTGAAATGCGGGGAATTTCTTGACTAGCTGCCAACCAGTTAGCTTCTCAAGAAGGACCCTGCACCATGGCGTAAGCAAGTAAGTATTTGTATAAACAATGTGCCTGTTCTCTGCAGAATAAATTGCAATTTCATATGTCTAATATATATAGTCATGAAAAATGCAGTCTTCTGGGACGCAACGTGTGCATTCTAGTAGACGTTTATGGACGGACAGGAGGAATTCGCTGCCTCAGTCTTCAAGACAGAAGACTGACAATGAACAAAACAGTCCAGCTTTCTTAATTCGAAGAGTTGCTAGTTTGCCGTTATTACTTAGGATAGCTTCACCCACAGAAACGTACTATTTGAAATCTGAGGTTGTCATGGCGTGCTGTCTGGAAAAACAGGGGGTAGTTTCCTCCGAAACGTAGGTAAAGTTCTACCGGACTACATCACGTCGCATCCCATCCGACAGTACACACCTCCATGACCGCCTGAGAACTTAAAACGTTACGCGATCACGCATTTGCAAAGTAAGGTTACCTAAGTTCAGGTACATCATGGCCTGTGTCACTGTTCGCCCTTTAGAAACATCTATTAAGTTAAAGCGTTCTGTCGCTGTGGAGAGTTATGTGCTTCCCTACGCCAGACTTGCAACTTAAAAACAGCGGAGTGGATTTTCAACAGCTTTAATTTTGTAGCGGACGTCTGTCGCAGAATGGCACCGCTTCTCCTCCTTACTATCGTCACAGCAGAAATGACTCCTCTGAGGATATGTCATTTGAGTTACTTAAGCATTAAATTATCTCATTCAGTTCTCCTATTTCTTTTAACATTCTTTATTTCTTTCTTTCTCCTTTCATTAACCACTTCTTGTTTTTCTCCCTTACTTATACCTGTTGTTTCATTCATTCATTCGTTCATTCATTCATTCTTTCTGTCTTTCTTCTGCTTTCCACTTTACCTGCATCTCCTTCTTTCTACTTTATTCATTTTTGTTACTTTCAATCGCTGATTCATTCATACATTCAGTCATTCATCCACTCATCCATTCACGTATTCATTGTGTGTTGTTTCTTCCTTTCTTGAATTTTCTGTTTTTTTTTATTTCCACTTTCTCTCCTTACTTCTTATTTATCGTGTCTATTTGATTTTCATTTTCTTCTATGTTTTCTTTCTTCATTTATTTTTTTTCTTTCCATGCCCTTTTTTTTTTTTTTAATTTTTTTTTTTAAACCGGTCCATGGGTTCCTTTAACTAGGCAGCTGCGTCTTTATGAAAGCAATCAAAAAAACCTTAGCGTTTCTGGAAATGAAAAAAATT
>Ga0131853_10014242_pt1 | contig 14574 bp, 7 predicted proteins | sample TergutLab28metaG_FD_92764 | JGI IMG/M metagenome (GOLD analysis project Ga0131853, IMG submission 92764) | Labiotermes labralis P1 segment gut microbial communities from Petit-Saut dam, French Guiana - Lab288 P1 (version 2) (version 2) | ecosystem: Host-associated > Arthropoda: Insects >... | reverse complement strand
TTAGCCGGCGGCGCATGGCCAGGCGGCTTTACGCCACAGACGCAAGTAGCAGACGGCGGCACGATTGCGGCACCAGACGAGGCTGACGAACCAACTCGTACAGATGGCTATATCTTCAATGGCTGGGATATCACATTACCAAAGAACGGCGTGATGGGTCCCGTCACAATCGCCGCGACCTGGACAGAGGATATCTATGACGTAACCTGGAATATAGGTCCAGGTGCATGGCCGATCGGATATAACTATCAAGAGACTGTAATTCACAACGGTACGATTGGAATGCCAACACAAAATCCAACTCGTACAGATGGTTATACCTTCAATCGTTGGGATGTAAGCTTGCCAATGCACAATGTAACGGGTGATCAAGTGATCACAGCCATCTGGACACCACCGGGCTACCACACAGTAAGCTGGAACCTAGCCGGTGGCGCATGGCCAGGCGGCTTTACGCCACAGACGCAAGTAGCAGACGGCGGCACGATTGCGGCACCAGACGAGGCTGACGAACCAACTCGTACAGATGGCTATATCTTTGATGGCTGGGATATCACATTACCAAAAGATGGCGTAATGAATGCAGTCACCATCACAGCAACTTGGGCGCTGGCGGAACATGCGGTAACATGGATTGTGACCCCAGGCGCATGGCCGGACGGGTTTACTTATCAAGAAACCGTAGAACACAACGGCACGATTACCCTGCCAACCCAAAACCCAACTCGTACAGACGGTTATACCTTTAATCGCTGGGATGTAAGTTTGCCAATGCACAACGTAACAGGTGCGACAGTCATTACGGCGCTCTGGAATGCCCCAGGTTACCACACAGTAAACTGGAATCTAGCTGGCGGCAACTGGCCATCCAGCTTCAATCCGCAACTAACAGTAGCAGACGGCGGCACGATTGCGGCACCTGTAGATCCAATTCGCGATGGTGGCTATACCTTCAACAGATGGGACGTAAGCTTGCCCATGGCAGGAGTAGACGGCTCCCAGACAATTACAGCGATCTGGAATGACCCAGGCTATCATACAGTAGCATGGAATCTAGACGGCGGCGCATGGCCATCCAGTTTCATACCGGTGTTGACAATTGCAAACGACGGTACACTCTTGGAACCAGACCAACCAAGCCGTCCGGGTCATAGCTTTGACGGTTGGAATGTAACATTCCCGCTACCTGTGACAGGCTCAGTTATAATCACAGCAAGTTGGATCCCACATCATACAGTCACATGGAACCTAGGTGCTGGCGGTGTATGGCCAGACAGCTTTACACCACAACTAACAGTAGCACCTGGCGGCACAGTAAATGTACCGGCTGAGAATCCAACCCGTCCTGGTTTTGTCTTCAGTAGCTGGGATGTAACAAGCTGGCCGATCACAGATGTACAAGGCCCAGTAACAATCACAGCGAACTGGAATCAGCTACCTTCTACCTTTGTAAGAGTACGGTTCGTTGGTAATGGCGGCATCCCGAGTCAACAAGATGTACATAATGTAGAGGTCGGCGGTACGTATATGCCAGCGATCCTTAGTGTTCAGACGCCACAGCGTGCCGGGCATCAGTTTGCCGGATGGTTTACAGCACCGGCTGGCGGAACTCAAGTGCTGGGTGCCACAATTGTAACCAATGCAAACGATCATAACCTATATGCCCGCTGGGTTCTATTAGATGGCGGCGGTACAATAATACCTCCACTTCCGCCGGATCCAGATCCGGGTTATCCAAATTACGATGGAATGCGTCATGCCTTCCTAATGGGTTCAGGCGGACAGATTCGCCCGCACAGCAATATCACAAGAGCAGAAGTCGCAACGATCTTCTTCCGCTTGATTTCAGATTCAGACCGTGCCTTCTTCTGGTCACAGGTGAACCCCTTCCCAGATGTATCACTAGATAACTGGTTCAATAATGCCGTATCTACAAGTGCCCACATGGGTATATTCCAAGGTCAAAGAGATGGTAGCTTTGCGCCGAACGCAACAATTACCCGTGCAGAGCTGGCGGCGGTCACAGCCCGATTCCTCGGTATGCCCACCAATACCGCACCACCAGATCGCTTCAATGACATTTCCGATCACTGGGCGAGAAACTACATCAATTGGCTTGGTGCAAACGGTTGGGTACATGGCCCCCAAGGCATAGGCGGCAGATTTAACCCCGATGCTCCCATCACCCGTGCAGAGAAAGCGGCTATGATTAACCGTATCTTTAACCGCGTACCAGGATCAGCAAGCGACCTCCTGCCTGACATGCTCACATGGAGTGATAATGCAAACGTAAACAGCTGGTACTTCCTGTACATCCAGTCTGCCACCAACTCCTTTACTTATGTAAGAGAAAATGGAAACATGACTTGGGTAACAATCAGACCAGCCCGCAACTGGGCAGTACTAGAGCGTCCATACTCCACACCGGGTATGATTCATCAGACCGCGCTGATAGCGGATGCAGTGGAGACAGAAGAAACAGAGGTAGTAGAGGAAGCGGAAGCGCTACCAGAAGTAGAAGAGGTAGACGAAGTAGAAGAAACAATAGAGACCGAAGAATAAGGTAAAAACATAAAAAGAAGCCGGCACTGCGAAAAACAGTGCCAGCTTCTTGGCGAAGAAAAGTCAAGAAAGAGCGGCGTTTAAACCATGGTTTAAACGCCGCTCTTCACATATCCAAACAAGTTAACTCATCTGCCGCCGACGAGATAGGTTAATCGTCCCGTCCTGCATGTCACTGACCCACTCAAGGGTCTTTCCTGTCCCACATGCCACACAGGACACAGCATCGTCTGCAATATGTGTGACGATGCTTGTCCGGGATTCGACCAGCTTGTCAAAGCCCCAAATCAGGCTACCGCCCCCGGTCATAACGATGCCATTGTTCGCAATATCCGCCACAAGCTCCGGCGGTGTATTCTCAAGCACTTGATGGATGGTCTCCAAAATCCGTTCAGAGACTTCTTCAAAGGCCTCAATCATATCGTTGGAATTCACTGCAACCATTCGGGGAAGACCGGTCATAAGGCACCGACCCTTGACTTCAACAGAAGCCAAATCAGGTCGGGGGAATACACAGCCGATAGTTCGCTTAAGCTCTTCTGCGGTACTGTCACCAATGAGCACATTGTGTTTCCGTTTGATGTACTTGACGAGCGCCTCATCAAAACTATCCCCTGCGATTTTAATCGACTCCGATGCAACCACACCAGAGAGCGAGATAACCGCCACATCTGTGGTACCGCCGCCGATATCGATCACCATGTGTCCCTCAGGCTTTGCGATATCAAGCCCCGCACCAATCGCCGCGGCGACAGGCTCTTCCACAAGAAACACCTTCCGAGCCCCTGCCTGGAGTCCGGCGTCAATCACAGCCCGCTCCTCCACCTCTGTAATGCCGCTTGGTACACAGATCACAAGCTGAGGTTTAAATAGGGAGAAAGAAGTTACTTTGCGCAGAATCTCTTTGAGCATCCGCTCTGTCATGTCATAGTCAGAGATGACACCCTCTCTAAGCGGACGGATAGCTACAATATTACCAGGTGTCCGCCCCAGCATACGTTGGGCTTCCTCTCCCACTTTCAAGAGCCGCCCGGTATTCTTATCCATGGCGACAACAGAGGGTTCCCGTAATACGATCCCTTTTCCTTTTACATAGACCAGCACAGTAGCCGTACCAAGGTCAATTCCAATATCGCGTCCAAAAAACATAATTATCACCCATAAAAAGTATTGCCAAAGCCTTCTATCTTAAACAGTCTCTGAGACTTTTTCTTCCAAAGATTGGGATTCCCAAATCGGCGCTCTTGCAAGTGCCGCACAGAAAACTTCATCCGCTCCAGCAAGGAGCAACATCCGTGCACATTCCGATAAGGTGGAGCCGGTGGTGAGGACATCGTCAATCAGTAAAATCCGCTTGCCCTGAACAAGGGAGACATCCGATACCTCATAAGCTCCCGCAATATTCGCCTTCCGCACATCACGCCCGCCCTCCAGAGAGGACTGGGGCGGTGCATGTCGTGACTTTCGCAGAATCGACACACAAGGTTTGTCCAAATAAGCCGCAACTTCTTTTGCCAGAATCTCCGCCTGATCATAGCCTCGCTTCCGAAGCCGCTTTTTGCTAACCGGCGCCCAAGTGATGAGATCATAAGACTCTGTGACATGTTCACTCACACAAGCCGCCACAAGTGCCGCGTATGTCCGGCGATATCCTCGGGCATTTTGGAATTTAAAGCGGTGGATGCTGTCTTTCACTTGTCCCTCATAGAAAAGGGGCGTCACACAACTGACATAGAAGTCACCGGCTTGGGAAACAGCCTCATCCGGGCAAAAGGGGAGAAAGTCCCCGCAAGCAGAGCAAAAATATGCCCCTTTTTGCAAGAGGATATCCCTGCAAAACACACATTTCGGCGGGAACAGTAAATCTAGTATCCATCCGGAAAATCCCATCAGATCACGCTCCTGCAAGCCGCAGTTTCAGACCGCTATACCGTTTCTGTTGCCGGGTATTCGCCGCCATCTCATGGACAACAGCGTCCTCGCCGACTATGATTAAAAGCGCCCTAGCTCGTGTCACACCGGTATAGAGCACCGTGCGATTGAGTAACATCGGCGGGCCGGATAGTGCCACAAACACCACAGCCTGATACTCACTCCCCTGGCTTTTATGAACTGTCATCGCCCAAGCAGGCTCCAGATCCATGGCCTGTTCCGCGCCATAGAGCACTTCCCGCCCATCAAATTCGGCGGTGACGGTACCCTCACGCAGATCAATGTCCAAGATACGACCGATGTCGCCATTGAAGATGCCTTGTCCAACTGTAGCATCAGCACATGTCCACATTATATCATAATTGTTGCGAATTTGCATTACTTTGTCGCCTTTTCGCAGGAGATACTCCCCGAATTTGCGTTCCGGCTTATCCGGTGATTTCGGATTCAAGGCCTCCTGTAGACGTAAATTGAGAGAGATTGTCCCCGCTGACCCCCGTTTAAAGGGGCAGAGTACTTGGATATCCTGGGGATCAATCTGCATATTCTCCGGGAGCCGTCGCGCAACCAGATCAACCACGGTCTCCACTGTTTGCGCGGCGGAACTGCGTCCAAGAAAGAAGAAATCTTTCTCTTTCTTTTTCAGATCCAGTTGCATACCTTGATTGATGGCATGGGCATTTGTAATAATCCCGCTCTCCTTGGCTTGCCGGAAAATCTCCCTTAAGCGTACCACAGGGACAGCCTCACTGCGGATCAAATCAGAAAACACATTACCCGGCCCCACAGAGGGGAGCTGATCGGCGTCCCCTACCAAGACAAGCTTACAACCCTCAGGCAAAGCGCGAATGAGGGCTTCGGCGAGTAAGATATCCACCATGCTGGTCTCGTCCAAAATCACAGCCCCCGCCTCAAGGGGGTCAGATTCATCCCGCTCAAAGCGGATCGTACTGCCATCATCAGCAGGGCAAGCCCCCAACAGACGATGGATGGTCACAGCATCTCTGCCGGTAAGTTCACTCATCCGCTTCGCCGCACGACCTGTAGGGGCGGCCAGAACGGTTTCCAGTTCTAAGATATCAAACAGTTCCAAAATCGCACGGACAGAAGTGGTTTTCCCGGTTCCGGGCGCACCCGTGATAAGGAGCACCTGACTCTGTGCCGCTTCCACCACCGCTCGCCGCTGTTCCGGCGCGTATGTGAGTCCGGCGGCTTCTTCCACTTGGTGAAGTAAATCATCCACATGAACAGAAACCTTGGGTTTGTCCTCTACCATCTGCCGGATGCGCCTTGCAACAGTCTCTTCCGCTTCATGGATATAATCGAGATAACAGGCCGAAATCCCCCGCAAATCATCTTCTACGATGCGTCCGGTTTCAATCAGCGCATCCAGCGCACCCTCACACAGGTCAGGTGGCACCTCTAGAAGCCGAGCGGTAGCTGTAATCAGCTTGTCCTGGGGGATGAAGGAATGCCCATTTTGCAAGTTGTGAGAGAGGGTAAACATCGTTGCCGCCATCAGACGCTCTATGCTATTCCCCTCAAAACCAAGGGCCAAAGCCAACTGATCCGCCAGATGAAAATCCCCGCCGAAGTCCGGATCTGCTAGGAGATAAGGATCGTCCCGCACCGCAGAGAGGGCTTCATCGCCGAAAAACTGATAGAGCTTGATAGAGAGATGCGTTGGCAGTCCGTGCCGGGACAGAAAAGAGATCAAAAGCCGGAGAGCCGCCTGTTTGCGCACACCCTTTGCGATCTCTTCCGCTTTCTTTGTTGTGATCCCCTTGAGAGACGCCAGCTTCTCCGGCTCTTCCTCCATAACCTCTAAGGCTCTCACTCCAAAGGCATCCAAAACCGCCCGCGCAGTGGCGGGGCCGATGCCGCGGATGGTGCCGGAAGCCAGGTATTCATAGATCCCCTGTTCTGTAGAGGGAAGTTCCCTATGGGCGGTGTGTATCTTAAACTGATCCCCATAACTGGGATGAGAAGTCCAAGTCCCCATCATATGAAGCCGTTCCCCCGGCGCCAGATAGGGCAGGGTACCTACGGCTGTGATCCGTGCGTCATCATGGGTATCCAGGCGCATGACTGCATAACCGCTCTCCGGGCTTTGATAAATCAAAGCGGCAACGGTACCGGCTAATTCTGTCAGTTTTTCAGGATTTATGGTTTCTCCACGATCCACTGTTCTACATCCTCCGCCTTACAAATGGCAATCTTCCCATACTTCTTCACAGCCAGCCGAGCAAGTTCAAGCCCTTCTGGGTTTAGCCCGCAATCCGCAATCAAAATCTGTCCCTCAATGGTGCCGTTTTGTTCCAGCCACATAAGTCCCTCAATTGTCTGCTCCAATCCTTCCGCTCCGTCCCGGACGGAAAGGACGGTATGCACCGAAGTGGTACCCCGCGCCCCGCGAACAGGTGTACGCAGTTTCCCAAGAAGCGCCCAAAATGCACCGAATAAAACAAGGCCAGCCAAGAGCGCGATGGTAATTTGCAAGAAAATAAACAAGATAACTCCCCTCCCTTGTAGTTATCCTATGCAAAGGGAGAGGGCTGTGCCCACTATGGGAGCATTTTCTTCAAAAACTGCCCCGTATAACTATCCGGGCAAGCGGCGATATCCTCAGGACTTCCCTTACAGAGAAGCTGTCCGCCTCCGTCCCCGCCTTCAGGGCCCAGATCTAGGATATAGTCCGCTGTTTTGATGACGTCTAGGTTGTGTTCAATCACCACAACGGTATTCCCGGCTTCCACCAGACGGTCTAAGACTTCCAAAAGTTTTGCCACGTCTGCAACATGGAGACCTGTAGTGGGTTCATCCAAGACGTAAATCGTCCGCCCTGTGGCGCGTTTGGCTAGTTCAGTCGCAAGCTTTACCCGTTGCGCCTCTCCGCCGGATAGGGTGGTAGAGGGTTGCCCCAAACGAGTATAACCAAGTCCAACATCACAAAGGGTCTGAAGTTTTGTCTTCAGTTTCGGCAGGTTCTCAAAAAAGCTAAGTCCTTCCTCCGCAGTCATGTCAAGCACGTCACTGATGTTTTTACCCTTATAGCGTACTTCCAAGGTTTCACGGTTATAGCGTTTCCCTTTGCAAACCTCACAAGGTACATAGATGTCCGGCAAAAAGTGCATCTCAATCTTCAGAAGCCCATCCCCTGAACAAGCCTCACAGCGTCCGCCCTTTACATTGAAGGAGAAACGACCCGGCTGATATCCTCGGGCTTTCGCCTCTTGGGTGGAGGCAAACAGATCTCGCACATCGTTAAAGAGGCCTGTATAAGTCGCAGGATTGGAGCGGGGCGTGCGTCCGATGGGGCTTTGGTCGATGTTGATGATCTTATCCAGATACTGTATGCCGCGAATCTCATCATGTTTTCCGGGTTTGACCTTCACACGATTGAGCTCTCCGGCAAGGCCTTTATAGAGAATCTCATTGACAAGAGAACTCTTCCCGCTCCCGGAGACGCCAGTGACACAAGTCATCACACCAAGAGGGAAATCCGCGTTGATATGCTGAAGATTATTCTCAGAAGCCCCAATGACCTCGATTTTATGTCCGTTCCCAACACGCCGCTCTTTCGGCACAGGGATGGCTTTCTTCCCGGAGAGATACTGCCCTGTGATAGAAGCGTCACATTTCAGGATATCTTCGTAGGTTCCAGCAAACACAACTTCGCCGCCGTTTACTCCCGCACCCGGGCCGATGTCCACGATAAAATCAGCCTCACGCATGGTGTCTTCATCATGCTCAACCACAATCAGGGTATTCCCCAGGTCACGGAGACGGCAAAGGGTGGCGAGGAGTTTCTCATTATCCCGCTGATGGAGCCCGATGCTGGGCTCATCGAGAATATACAGTACACCCATCAGACTAGAACCAATCTGGGTCGCAAGCCGGATCCGCTGGCTCTCTCCGCCAGACAAACTGCCTGACTGCCGGGAAAGCGTCAAATAGGTGAGCCCCACACTTACGAGGAAGCCCAGACGTTCTCTGATTTCCTTGAGAATCCGCTCGGCAATCATTTGTTCTGTCTCACCGAGGGTGAGTGTATCAACAAAATCAAGTGCCTTTGTCACACTCTTTTCTGTCATATCCGCAATATTAATCCCGCCAACAGTGACAGCAAGGGCTTCACGCTTCAGGCGTCGTCCGTGACATTCCGGGCAGGGGTGTTGGGACATATACTGTTCAATCTCCCAGCGCATGGCAGGGCTTTGGGTCTCATGATACCGACGCTCCAGGTTTTTGACGATCCCCTCAAAGGCTTGGTTCAGTGTCCCCGCACCTCGGTCTCTATCGTAACTGAGGGAAAGCTTTTCGCCCTTTGTACCGTAGAGGATGAGATCCAAAATCTCCGGCGGCAGACTACGGATGGGGGTTGAGAGCTTAAACTTATACGTCCGTGAGAGGGCATCGAAATACATCTTAGAGATGGAATCCCCCTTCACATTCCCCCAGCCAGAGGCGGAGATGGCACCCTCTTCAATGGAAAGCGCCTTATTCGGAATGATAATGTCGGGATCCACCTGCATAATGTGCCCAAGTCCCGTACAGGTGGGGCAAGCGCCGTATGGATTATTAAAGGAAAACATCCGCGGCGTGAGCTCCTCGATGGAAATGCCGCATTCTTCACAGGCATAGTTTTGAGAAAACAGCAGTTCCTGTGGTTCGTCTCCCACAATGTCGATGATCACAAGTCCGCCGGATAGGCCGGAAGCTGTTTCAACAGAATCCGCCAGTCGTTTTGCTACATCATCTCTGATCACAAGCCGATCCACCATAATTTCGATGGAATGTTTCTTATTCTTCTCCAGCTTAATCTCTTCGGAGAGATCATACACATGCCCATCCACCCGCACACGGACGTATCCGCTTTTGCGTGCGTCTTCAAAGACTTTGACATGCTCCCCTTTCCGTGCTCTAACAACTGGAGCAAGAACCTGGATCCGGGTATCCGTAGGCAAAGCCATCACCTGATCAATGATCTGATCAATGGTCTGCTGGCGGATTTCTTTCCCGCACTCCGGACAGTGGGGAATCCCCACCCGCGCCCAGAGGAGACGCAGATAATCATAAATCTCCGTCACAGTCCCCACAGTAGAGCGGGGATTTTTACTGGTGGTTTTCTGGTCAATGGAAATCGCGGGAGAGAGGCCTTCGATATAGTCCACATCCGGCTTTTCCATCTGTCCCAAAAATTGCCGCGCATAAGCGGACAAAGACTCCACGTAACGTCTTTGCCCTTCCGCATAAATGGTATCAAAGGCGAGAGAACTCTTACCGCTCCCGGAAATACCGGTCATCACAACAAGCTTGTCCCGAGGGATATGCAGGTCGATGTTTTGCAGGTTGTTCTCTTTCGCACCTTTGATGAAAATGTTGTCTTGCATGGGGTCTCCTTATTGGTTAGAAATCGTAGGAGCGGATTCCATATCCGCCCGGAATCAACTGCTATTTGTAGGGGCGATCGACCCGATCGCCCGTGTATGGGTTTGTGTGCCGGCAAGGGCGCGGGCGACCGAGGCGGTCGCCCCTACGGGTGCATCCTGTCATTGCAGAAGAGCACAGCGTTTGTTCCCTACTGCACATTCCGCCGCGCATTGGCCAGCATCAATTTAATCCGATTCTCCTGATTAATCTTCGTCGCCCCCGGATCATAGTCGATGGCAACAATGTTGGAGTTAGGGAAATCATCCTTCAATCGCCGGATCATCCCCTTGCCCACGATATGGTTTGGCAGACAGCCAAAGGGCTGGGTACAAACAATATTTGGCACCCCGGCGTGAATCAGTTCAATCATCTCCGCCGTAAGAAGCCAGCCCTCACCCATCTTATTGCCATAACCGAGATAACCCTTCACAGAAGCTTTCAGTTCCGAAAAAGGAGCCATCACATGAAACTTCGGCTGTGTCTTCACCGCGTCAATCATGCACTGCTGTAGGCCTTCGATATACTTGCGAAACAGTGTGGCAAGCCGAAGTTTGAGAAAACTGCCGCCATAGAGACCCACATCTTCTACTCGGTTGTCAATCTTAAAGAGTAGGAAATCCGTCAATCCCGGCACAACCGGTTCACAGCCCTCAGAGAGCAAGAAGTCTTCTAGGTTATTATTCCCAAGGGGCGCAAATTTCACATAGATCTCGCCCACAATCCCCACCCGGACTTTCTTTTCACCGGAAAGAGGAATCTTTGCGAAATTTGCGCAGATCTCCGCCATGACAGTCCCCATCTCCCGCTTGCGGAGTCCCCGTCCTTTGACAAAGCGGTCAACCAGCTGATCTGTCCACTTGGCAATCAACTCATCCGTTTCACCGGGTGTGACTTCATAAGGACGGCACTGGTTTCGCAGATGAAGCAAGAGGTCGCCATAGATCATACCGGGCACCATGCGGCGGATCAGTTTCAAATTCAGAGAAAACCCGGGATTCTTCTCAAGTCCGGACATGTTGATGGAAACTACCGGAATATGAGAAAGTCCCGCCTTCTGAAGTGCCCGGCGCAGGAGATGAATGTAGTTAGAAGCCCTGCACCCTCCGCCGGTTTGAGAGATCATCAACGCAATCTTATTGGTATCATACTGTCCGCTATTGACTGCCTCTATGAGTTGCCCGATGACCAAGAGCGCCGGATAGCAGGTGTCGTTATGGACATACTTCAGCCCCGTCTCGATGATCCCTCGGTGGGTACTTTCCAGTAGATCGACTTTATAGCCGGAGAGCTCCAAGAGTTTCTTCAAAAGAGGAAAGGTCGTCGGGAGCATCATGGGCATAAGTAGGGTATATTCTTGGCGCATCTCTTCTGTAAAGAGCAGGCGCCCGCTTTCGTCGTATATTAATTCTGCCATATAGGGAACCCCTCCTTCTTATAATGCCGCGCCATCCAGGGCGTCAGCGGCGGCAATGAGACTACGGATCCGAATCCGTGCCGTGCCTAGGTTTGAAATATCGTCGATTTTAATCTGCGTATAAAGCTTGCCGGCGCCTTCCAGAATATCCCGAACCTCATCGGCGGTCACCGCGTCAAGGCCACAGCCAAAGCTCACCAGCTGGATCATCTGCATGTTGGCCTGTGTCCCCACATACCGTGCCGCGTCATACATGCGGGCGTGGTATGTCCATTGATTGAGGACATTTCGCTTTTCTCGTTCCACAAGGTGGTCGATGCTGTCATCTGTAAGGAGTACCAGCCCAAAAGAGGAAATCAGCTCATCCAGCCCATGGTTAATCTCCGGATCAATATGATACGGACGTCCCGCCACAACGAGGATGCGCTTGCCATGTTCCTGTGCGTAGCGCATATACTTGGCGCCCTCTGTACGGATATCCGCGCGGAAAGTCTCATAGGCCTGATAAGCCGCCCGGATTGCAGAGACAGTTTTTCGCTTTGGAACGCCGAAGGTCTCCGCGAAGTATTCCCCAGCGATGCGCTCAGTATCTTTGGGACGATGGAGGCCAAAATACTTATCAATATACCGCACACCCTGTAGTCGGGGCATGTTCGCTCCAATCAGCTCTGGATAATAGGCTACCACCGGACAGTTATAGTGATTGTCACCTTTTTGCTCGTCAAAGTTATAGGGCATACAGGGATAAAAAATCGCATCCACATCCAAGTCAATCAGGTGCTCCACATGTCCATGGAGTAATTTCGCCGGATAACAAACCGTATCAGAGGGAATCGTCCGCTGGCCTTTCAGATACAGATCCCGGCTGGATTCAGGAGAAAGGACAACTTCAAAATCAAGCTCCGTGAAAAAGGTGTACCAAAAGGGCAGATTCTCGTACATATTCAGCCCAAAGGGGATCCCAATCCGCCCCCGGGCGCCGCTTCCTGCACCCCTGCCTTGCATCTCCCGGAGCTTGAGATACTTATAGCGCATCAGATTCGGCTCCGCACCTTTTTTGCCCCCGATGGGTACCGAACAGCGGTTCCCGGAGATGAATTTCCGCCCGCCGTCAAAGCTGTTGATAGTCAAACTGCAACGATTCGTACAAGCCCCGCAAGTATGCGGTTTCGCACTATGAGAGAAGTTGTCCAGCCCGTCCTTACTGAGCAGATTCCCAATCTCCCCATCAAAATCTTTCGCCGACAAGGCCGCCCCATAAGCACCCATCAATCCCGCAATAGTGGGACGTGTAACTTCCCGTTCAATTTCAAGCTCAAAGCCCCGGAGTACCGCGTCATTAAGGAAGGTACCGCCCTGTACTACGATGTGCTTGCCTAAATCATCCGCAGTAGCCGCCCGGATGACCTTGTAGATGGCGTTCTTCACCACAGAGAGGGAAAGTCCCGCTGAAATGCTCTCAACCCCGGCGCCATCTTTCTGCGCCTGTTTCACGCTGGAGTTCATAAAGACCGTGCAACGGCTCCCCAGATTGGTTGGCGTAGGGTCTAAGAGGCCGATTTTAGAAAACTCCGCAATATCATGTCCCAAGGCCTTAGAGAATGTCTCAATAAAACTTCCACAGCCAGAAGAACAGGCTTCGTTGAGCAAAATAGAGTCCACCGCACCATTGCGGATCTTAAAGCACTTCATATCCTGCCCGCCGATGTCGATGATGAAGTCCACCGCCGGATCAAAGTGCCGCGCCGCCCGATAGTGGGCAACGGTTTCCACGAGACCGAGGTCAACGGAAAAGGCATTGCGGATCAAATCTTCTCCGTAGCCGGTAACAGCGCTTGCACGGATCTGGATCCGATCCCCGCAGAAGTCATAGATGTTTTGTAGTTCTTCCAGCACAATGGAAACCGGGTTCCCTTTGTTTGAGCCGTAGTAGCTATGTAAGATCCCGCCATCCGGAGTAATCAGCACAAGTTTCGTTGTGGTACTCCCCGCATCGATGCCCAGATAGGCGTCTCCCCGGTAATTTGAAACATCCACAGGAGCGGGAGTGGCTTTTGCGTGTCGCGCTTGGAAAGCCTCTAGCTCGGCGTAGTCCGTAAACAGCGGATCAAGGGCATCTGTTACACCGGATTCTGTGGAAGCGTCTTCTAGACGCTGTAGAAGCGCCTCAAACAGGATGGTAGAAGTCTCATCCACACAAAGCGCCGCCCCGATGGCGGCAAAACAGTCCGCGTGATCCGGGAATATAGCGTGATCAGCATCTAGCTCCAAGGTTTCCACAAAGCGATCCCGTAAGCCTTGCAAAAAGGTAAGAGGTCCCCCCAGGAAGACGATTTTCCCGGAGAGTTCCCGCCCCTGGGTAAGGCCGCCCACAGTTTGATCCACCACTGCCTGGAAAATCGAAGCCGCAACGTCCTCTTTCCGACCGCCTTGATTTAAGATCGGTTGGATATCACTCTTGGCGAACACACCGCAACGGGAGGCGATGGGATAAATTTTCTCATGCGCTAAGCTAAGCTTATCAAGCTCCGGTGCGGTCACATCAAGTAGGGTTGCCATCTGATCGATAAAGGCGCCTGTCCCACCCGCGCAGGAGCCGTTCATCCGCTCTTCCAAACTGCCGCCGAAGAAGATGATCTTTGCATCCTCCCCGCCCAGTTCAATCACCGCGTCGGTGCCCGGGATATACGCCTCAACAGCGGCGGCGGTGGCATAGACTTCCTGGACAAAGGGGATATCACTGGCCTTAGACACACCGAGACCGGCAGAGCCCGTGATGAGTACGGAGACCTCCTGCCCAGCGAGACGATCTGCCACTTGGCGTAACTGATACAGCGCCTCTTCCCGGACTTTGGAGAAATGGCGTGCGTAAGCTCTGTAAACGAGCGTATTCTGTTCATCCAAGAGTACGACCTTAACGGTGGTGCTCCCGATATCAATACCAACTTTTATACTCATAGATTTCTAATACTCCGCTCGTAAAAAGTTCAAATAGACGATCATATCATTATAGCAAATTTCTCTGCCAAATTCAATAAAACAGTCGAAATACTTATTTGGAAAAAAGAAGAGGAAAGATACCCCTTGCAATTTGTGTAGAAGTCTGGTAAAATGTAATCCGCTCTATTAACGAGAGAAAACTATTCCGCCCATACAGTGGGGAGGTGCAAGGAAAATGGCAAAATGCGGATATTGTGATAAAGGTGTCTCCTTCGGCATCAAGGTCAGCCACT
>Ga0131853_10014239_pt1 | contig 14575 bp, 7 predicted proteins | sample TergutLab28metaG_FD_92764 | JGI IMG/M metagenome (GOLD analysis project Ga0131853, IMG submission 92764) | Labiotermes labralis P1 segment gut microbial communities from Petit-Saut dam, French Guiana - Lab288 P1 (version 2) (version 2) | ecosystem: Host-associated > Arthropoda: Insects >... | reverse complement strand
TATCGATCTTTCCTTCCTATTTTAGTATTACATTTATCATTAAATATTTTTCTTTTAAAAGCATATAGTGAACAGATCAATATAAGTATATATATATATATATGATGATCCAAATTAAAAAAAAAAAAAAAAAAAAAAAAAATCCAAAAACAAAAAAAAAGAATAAAAAAAAAAAAAAACAAAAAAAAAAAAGAAAAAAAAAAAAAAAAAAAAAAAAAAAAAAAAATCCAAACTGTGTGACAACAATAAGGGTACGTAAATAGTTTAAATAGTATTTTTGCTCTCAGTAGTAATATTCTCGAAACATACTGACACTGGTCATTACCAACAGATTTTCACATGGGAGATGTTATATCATGTATTTCCATTACCATGTTAGGCAAAATTTGTGACTAATGACAAGGATTACATAAATTCCACAGTAAACCACAAATTAAAGTGAAATATATATATATATGTCAAAAAGCACAAACAGAATAATTATGACAGTATGCATCAGTACGATGTTCCACAATATTTCACAGCTAACCTTCAGACACATGTAACAATTGCCACTTAACATGTTTTCCTTCTAAATCAAAATTATAATATATTGGCAAGTGACTGTTTTCGGTGCTGACCTTAAGTCATACTGGGGTGGGAGCAGGAGGGAGAGGTGGGGAAAAAAAAACCTGTATTTAGCACACCCACAACACACAACCACTCTTCTTGCCACATTTCTCAACATACTTCTTGGATTACTTGCTAATACAAACTTAAACAATGTCTTCATTTTAAACCAAAACAACACTGTTGTTCAGTGCATAACCTAATTTGCACTAGACACAATTTCATTTCAAGCATCTTGCTGAACAAAAGGATTTGGAATGCTTTCCATTCCATCAACAGGGCATATAAGCACCACAGAAGTGCCTCGACAAACTACCAATCCCAGCATCCGTGTGTCATCTGTCAGCTTATATGGGTCATCAGGATCCCTAAGAACTTCTGTGGTATTGTCAAGCACAAGATTCAAGAGTGGATCATAACCCTTGAGAACGCCGGCGGCTTCTCTGCCTCCTGCAAACTTCACACGAATATTTTTTTCCAAATACTTGGATAAATCTAGAATACTTTCTTTTCTCTTACGTTCTTCCTTCTGATCGCCTTGCCCCTGGATTGTTGCCATATTACCTGCTTTCGTAAAGTCGTGATAAGAGATGCATATGCTGAAACCTAGAACAGTAAGAATATGTCAGAAAGAGCGTCAATGGCCGGCAATATCAATACTCAGCAGGTATGTATACCCACCTAAACGTAAATGATGGGAATCAGACTGTACATGACAAACCAATTATTAAAAACAGCAATCCAAAATATTTCACATACGCAATAATTGTAGCGGCTGTATCACGTGCACTTCTCATTACTAAATTAATCAATACAACGATTCGTCAATGCTAATTTCAGCTTTACATAACAGTAAAGAAATATTGTAAGTAAGGAACTTGTAGAGCACAGATATTTTTACGTGCAGGAACACACTACTGCTCTGGCGCCAATAAAGATATAGTATGGCGGCGATTTCTTTCTATGGCCGCCGACAGTGGCGCTACTCTCCTCGTGTGCGGCGTGCTGTTTCTCTTATGCGCAGACAGTGGCATTTGTTATAACGAGAAAATTTTTTCTCCAATTTAAATACAGCAAACAAGTAACTACATTTCCACAGCTACCTGCAATACTTTGAACACCGAATTTTAAGCCATGTAAAACAACCGGTACACGTCCTTGACGCCGTTTGCTCTACCACGGATTCGATCGTCGGTACCAGTACGCCAGATTTTGTATTCGTCCTTAACCGTGTGGTGATTGTTATGATTCGTGTTTAATCCCGTCATACAATAACTGTGGAACATATCGATTGTCGGAACTGTTTTGTTACTGAAGTACCATGTGCGATGTGAATAATTTTGTGTTTGTGGATTGTTTTGATTACGCGTGTTAGTGGTGTAAGTATAGTACTTAAGGCGTTACAGCTTTTATTTGTAATGTGCATGATTGTCAGAGATCGGCTACCGGGATGCTAATGCATGTCATGTGTGACAGAAATTTAAATGCAAATACCGTATTTGCTTAGCATACTCTAGCGAAACGAATTGTTTTGAAGTAAGCAGTACATTTTTTGGATAATGAGGAAATGGTTGATTACAGCTTTTAGGCTTGAATTATATTAAATTATAGTATATATTTTACTCTACAAAGTACACTGCAAAATATGAAAAACGACCTATCGGACAACATATTGGAACTTTTAACCGCTTTGCGCCGTTAGCTACTCAGTGCTCCAACAACAGTGCCCAAACATACTACGACTTATGCACATCTAAACAGACTGTAAATTATGTAAACCAGTCAAACAAAGGAAATAACGGATCCTCAAATCACTCTTCCATGTTACATAACCTAACTAACAAACAAGAAAGCCGCAATATGAATCAAAACTTACATATGACAACAAAGTAAATGTTGTGAATACAATGCCCCAAAACCCCAAGACTGGTGGAAGTGTTGCGCCAGTGAAAACAGACCATTGCATTATAATTGTGGGAGATAGCTATTCAAAAGGCTGTGCAACAAATGTGAAAAGTTACCTTTCAGACAACTTCAAGGTTCAGGGTTTCGTGAAACCAGGAACTTGTTCGGACAAATTAACTATGACAGCAGCGAACGTTATTAAGAATCTAACCAAAAATGATTTCCTGATTTTTTGGAGTGGTGCAAATGATGTGGCTAAAAATAACACTATGAAAGTATTCAGGTATTTGGTAGACTTTGAAAAAAACAATAGCCATACTAACGTAATATTAGCAAGTGTTCCACATAGACATGATTTGATGTCTTCATCATGCGTGAATGAAGTTAAAGTATTTAACAGAAAGTTAATGAAGATAAGTAATATCTTTGGACATGTGTCAATAATGGAGGTAGATCCAAATAGGGAATATTACACCAAACATGACCTTCATCTAAATAACTAAGGGAAAGCTAAAGTTGCAAAACTGCTATCCCTTCAACATCTGTTAGTTCTACAATGGAAGAAAGACATTCCGAACAGACTAAGATGGACAAAAATCACGCCAATAATATGCATGATGGGACCCAGAACCAAGTCGAGAATCCACCATCCACCACCACTACAGAACAAAACAACTCTGCTCTAAGAACATCAGACAGGATAAAGAAAACATCAAAAACAATAAATGAAGATTTTTTTTTGGACAACAGGCCCCCTGAAAAGAGAACAACAGGTATCAGTGTAATACATGGAAGGGGTCAGACCCCAAACGAACACCTTAAACTATTCCATCAAAATATCAGAGGTTTGAGAGGCAAGACTAGTGAACACCTATGTCATTTGCATTAAGACTTGCCACATTTACTGTGCTTTTCAGAACATCACTTTAGTCAATCTGAAGCTTATTTTATTAATATAGAAAACTATTCGGTAGGAGCCAAGTACTGCAGGAGGACACTTCAAAAAGGTGGTGTTAGTATATTTATTCAATCTCATCTCCAATTTACTACCCTAAATCTTGATAAATATTGTGTAGACCAAGACATTGAAGTCTGTGCACTTAAACTTGATTCCACATTTTCAGACATCTGCATTCTAGTTATTTATAGATCGCCCATAGGAAATTTTAATACATTAGTAACTCAATTAGACAATCCTTATTGTTGCACTGTACATTTTGTAGAATCACTTTAATTATTAATCAACAAATGCACTTATATAAAATTTCACATTAAAACACTTAAAATCGCTCCCTGAGGATGATCTTAGGATCAAAACATGTTGGAGCGATTTTAAGTGTTTTAATTTGAAATTTTATATAATTGCATTCGTTGGTTAATAAATAAAGTCAATTAGACAAGATACTGCAAAAGCTGTGTACTATAAAATCAAACCTTATAATATGTGGTGATGTAAGTGTAAACTATCTTCAGGAGAGTGACAAAAAAAGCCAGTTAAATGCCCTTTTAAATTCATATAATCTTTTTAGCATAGTTCAATTTCCTACCAGAATTTACAGAAATTCTGTTTCAGCCATTGATAACCTTTTTATTGGTACCACTAAGATAGATGCCTATGAGGTAATCCCAGCAATGTATTGGACGTTCTGACCTTGATGCACAGATTATAAATTTAAATTTAAACACTTTGTATAATAATAAGTCACATGAGTACCAAACCTATTTCAAAAGAAACATTAATAAGTACACTATGGCAGAATTTCAAAACAGCCTAAGCTATGAATCATGGGATCAAGTTTTTGATGGTAATGATGTTAATAAAATTTTTAAGTCCTTTCTGAGCACTTAATAATTTTTTATGCCACTTTCCCACTCAAAAAATTGATAAAGAAACTAAGGCACCCTGGATAACAATAGGAATTAAAACCTCATGCATACAGAAAAGAAAATTGTACTTAGCTTACAAACCCACACATTAAAAGGTATTATAAACGCTATTGCAACATAATATCCAAAGTCATTAAAGAGGTCAAAAAATGCCACTATGATAAGCGAAAGATTCTACTAACAAGAATAAAACAACATGGGACATAGTAAACAAAGAAACACACAGGAAAACACATAGTACAAACATTAAATTCCTAAACATTAGTGGTATTACTACTGATAATCAACAACTTATTGCGGAAACCTTTAATAACTACTTTACCTCAATAGCAGAGAATATTAAAACTACAGACAGAAATGCCTATCTACAAAATAAAAATACCCCAGATACTGCAGTTATTGACATTTCTGCACAGTATGCAGAGGAAATGAGAAAATTAAGGTGTACAGCATTTCAAAGTAAACCAACTACAACTTCTGAAATTGAAAGCATAATCAAAACCCTTAAACCAAAGAACTCATATGGATATGATTAAATCTGAACTAAACTACTGAAAATGTCTGCTAATTTTATAAGCTCACCCCTTAATTATGTATGTAAGAAAGGAGTCTTTCCAGATAGATTGAAGTATTCGGTAATAAAGCCCTTATATAAAAAAGGTAATAAAAGAGATGTAAGCAATTATAGGCCAATATCTCTTTTAACCTCCTTTTAAAAAATCTTAGAAAAAGTAATACAGACAAGATTACTAGACCATTTGCACAAAAACAATATCATAAGTAAGGAACAATATGGATTCCAAAGAGGATTTACAACAGAAAATGCTGTTTATAAACTAATAAATGAAGTATTAAATGCCATAAACAATAAACAAATAGTGGGAGTTATCTTTTTTGACCTCACAAAGGCATTTGACTGTGTAGATCATGACATATTAATATAAAAAATTGAAAAGTATGGAATTATTGGTAAGGGCAAGGAACTCTTTCAATCATACATCAAAGATAGATACCAGCGAGTCTAATAGATAATAAAACAAATCGCAATACTGCTGTTTCAAATTGGGCAATGGTTAAACATGGAGTATCACAAGGCTCTGTACTGTGACCTACACTGTTTCTTTTTTACATAAGTGATTTACCTGCAGTAATAAACAAGAAGGCAATACCTTGTACAAGCATACTTTTCACTCATAGAATATTGAAACAGTTCTCGGAAATGTTAATACATGCTTTAAAAAAACTGCCTTTCATTAAACATTGAAAAAAACTTACTAGATACACTTCAAGACAAAGAACAGCCAACCCATTGACATAAGTACATGCGTAGATAATAATAGAATTTCTAACAACATATACGCTAAATTTCTCGGCCTAATAGTTGATAATACACTTTCCTGGAAGCCACACATAGACCACTTAGTAAATAAACTGAGTACTGTTTGCTATGTAATTAGATCTGTTAAGCCCTATGTAAATACAAATGCTATTATTATGATTTACCATTCCTTTTTCCACGCTGTAATGTCTTATGGAATAATATTTTGGGGAAATTCCTCCCATAGTATTCAGGTATTTAAAATGCAGAAAAAGGCAATTAGGATTATTATGGGGCATGGTAACAGAGAATCTTATAGAAATTTGTTCAAAGAATTAAACATTTTACCACTGATGTAACAATATATACTTTCCTTACTTACATTTATGTCAAATAACAGGGAGCAGTATTTTACAAATTCTGAAATACACAACATAAACACCAGGCACAGTTCCAACCCACACTTACCTAGGCCACATTTGAACACTTACCAAAAAGGAGTTAATTATTCAGGTATTAAGATTTTCAGCAGTCTTCCACGGAACACCAAAACACACATCGATAATCCAAGAACATTTAAAAAGGCAGTAAAAAATTTTTTATACACGAACTCTTTCTACTCATTACATTAATATTATGATAACAGTAATATCATAATTAACTTGTAAATACTTCTCGTCACATAGTATTGTAATAATTATATTAATATCCAATAATTTTTGGTATCTTGCACTTATATGGTATTACTGTTTTATTGTGATTTATCATAAACTATTCTAAATATTAGATTATACACCGTAGCTAATGTAACTCTCCGCAGCTACATTACACTCAGAATGTTGCCTATTTAGATACATCCTGAGATTAATTGTATTGTATCTTACACCATGTATGATATTTGTAACCTTATTTCTGTATTGACAAGTTCCATATCCGACAGGTCACAACCCCTAAGGATCAAATGAACGCAAAATAAATTGAATTGATTGGAGGGAAAGTAAGTTCTGATTGGTGATTTTGGCTTTTGGGATTTTTAATGTAGGGCAGTTAAATGAGAGGCCCTGGTATCTGTCGTCATATAACAGTTTTGTTAACGCATTGCAGTTTAATACAGTAAAAAAGGTAAAGTAATCCCATTACATGCCTGGGCAGGCCCGAGGGTTCCAGGAGGTTGAGGTTCACATATTTCAAAACAATCGGCACATGAAGGTGGTAAGGTTGTCTGTCTTACGCACTGGCCACCCTTATCCCCCAGGAAATATTCCTGGTACTCATTTCTGTTAGAGGCTGAGTCAACCCCAGGGCCATAGTGTGGCCAGAAGGATTATGTCGATGAAAAATTCCAATGACACCACCGGGAATCGAACCCGGGACCTTATGACTTGTAACGCAGTGCCTCAACAAATTGCGCCATTAATACAGTAAAGTATTATGTTTTACTGTATGAGCAAAGAAAATTGATGTAAACATTGCTTTCATGTTTGCTTTGAGACTACTTTACATCCTCTCAGACCCCTCCTTCTAGGTGGTTTGATAGGTGAGCTGTACAAACCAAGTGTCATCCAAATCATCCCCATAGTCTTGGTGACTCATGGAATAAAATGGTGTCTAAGCTTACACATGAAAATGTACCAGGAATTTCTGTGTCTATTTTAAAGAATGCATGCTGTCTATTAAGTTGAAGGATAGAAATGTTATTTTTTTTTAAATGACATTAACAGTACGCTATCAGATTGTCTGTTGTTTGCAGCCTGTGGTTCCATCATGCATGTTTTGCATGAGTAATCATTGTCATGGGCTTGCTTGAATATGTAAGGAAAGTAATGACTTACAAGTTGAATGTGTTACATAAAAACAGACAGAGAACAGTAGAGAAACTGAGAATGTGTTTGTACTAACTGCCTGTATTCCACAGTATGTGTATTATTTATACAAAGTGGAATGCCATGGTAATATGTTTAATTTTAAAATTTATCTTTCTGTCATATGTACTCCTGTTCCTTTGTCACATGATGACTGCCACAGTTGCAAGTTTACCAGAAAGTAGAAGCAGAAAAGAGGTATGATCACCATTCTTGTGGGATGTGGTGCTGCATCACAGGGTGATTGGTGCCCAATGCTTAAAGACAGGGCATTGAACTCATTTTCAAGGTTTAAAATGTTCATAAACAGAACATTGTCTTGAAATGTCAGTCACCACTTACCAAGTGGCACAACACTCATTGCACAAGAATGGAGAACTGAACCGCACTGCTGCAAAGCCTAAAAACTCCAGAAATGAGGTTGCTTTTCACATGTGAGACTGTTTGTGAAATACAAAAAATTAGATATTGGTGGAATATTTGTATATATGTTTGAAGGTAAATGCATACAGTAAAATTATAAAAAAAAAAAATTTGTTATTTTCTGTCTTGTTTTTAAATAAGTGTATCTTTGTTGACAGTTGGTCATAAATATGATCAGATTGAACCTAATTTAAATTCTGATGTGGGATCTTTATTTCTTCAGAGTGACATCCAGTGTACTGCTATGCAACAGGCAGACATAACTTTGGTTGAAGCGATTGCTACCCAGCAGAAGGACATGGCTATTCAGTCCACACTCAGAAATGAAGTGAAGGTGAGGTGTGATGAGAATGGCTTGTTGGCTCTGGTTCATTTACTACCTTATGTTAGCACATAATTGCTGATAGATCAGTAGTTTGGCAGTTCCTGTTTGTGTTTAAGTTCAGCTGGAAATGGTGATGCCACGTCGAGATTTGTGCTTACTTTCTCATGGCCTACTTTTATGCTGTGTAAATTTGCACAATTATTGTACCTCCCATCCCATCTTTGACTTGCCTTATATTTAAAACCTGCACTAGTTTGATTTTCTTCTCTCTTTATATCTCTAATGAATTAACGGGTGGCACTAACTGCTTACATGGATGGCTGTCCATCTAATGCAGTACAAGTTTTGCATTTATTGTGATATTGCTTCCCATGATTTTTTTATATACTGTGAATGGGCACCAGACATAGGTGATTGAGCAATGCCTTGAAGTTGTTGTTTTGGTGATAGATAGTCTCATTATCAGCGACAACAAATTGAAGGCAGGACATGTATCTGACTGTTTGCCTGTATGCACTCCTTCACTACTATCCAGTTTCTGTGTTATTGTCTTTCTGTGATTCACTTTACCTCTAGCAGTGCCAAGATGTATGAATGCACAGTGTCGTATTAATTGTATGAGTGAAATCACAGAAGCATTGTGAGTATGTAAACATAATTTTGTTTTGGACATTAGGAATTAGATCAGTTTAGGCTAGCTTGTCTTTAGATTAACTTTTTAAATACATCTGTTCATGTATGCAAACACATGTGGAAAACAACCCTAGAAATTCCTTTTATATATTCAGGCAACAAGGAAATTTACTTTATTTTTAAGACATGCTGCATAATATGTGTTTTATTTTCCTAAAAATGCTGTTTGTTTCATAATTTTATGTTTTTCCATTCAAATGATATGTTTATCATACACCATTTGCTGTAATTAAGTACCCATCCCAGAAGGATGAAGGTTAAGATGATAGTCTTGTGGAATGTGATGCTGTGCAGTTGTCGTGTAATTTGGTGGATGGGAACCAATGTTTCAGGGGTAGCTGTTACATCCATTTTCAACTTTGGGGACATGTTTGATGTTATTGTATCACTTTTACCGGTGTTTTTCAAACTTCTTTACTCACATACTATAGTCACAATACACAATGTGTACATGTACCACTATCACAGTACATGACACGTATGTGTAGCACTGTTCACCACAAATACTAATGCGTGCTTTCAGGATATGGGTCTTCTGGGATGTTTTGTTACTGCCAAACAGTGAAACAATGCTATGGAAACCTCTGTGTACCATTTGTGGTATGCATACCACCATTTGAAAAGCACCACCTTATACTAATTGTAGTTACACTAACCATTTGTTATTTTGTTTATTGTCTTCCAGGATGATTTGAAGGATGCCATCATTCAAGGAAGAGTCTAGGGACGAAGGAACTTCGGAAGATTATAGAGTGTATCCAGGAAGGTAAGTGTGCTGTAGTGGAGTTAAAAAAAAGAGAATCAATTTATTTTATTTAAGTAATATTTCGTGAATATGTGTTAGTAGTTGTTTTAATTAAGTGTGTCTGTTCACCTGTCATTGTGGATGAACCCTTGCACTCATTTTTTTCTATATTATGCCAGCCATGTCATATTATTTTTTCATCTCTGTGGGGCATCTGTAGTGATGAATGTTGAATGTTTCAGTAAGAAAACAGCTTTCTTCATGTGAACTGTGAAAGGTGATAATCTAATGCGTATGTTGAGCTACATGATGGGAGATGCAGATATTTGCAGCAACAGAAATTTGTATGAAATTCAAAGATTAAATGAGTGATTTAACCTGTCTGACAGGATAGTGTAGGTGATCTGCGAAGACAGCCGTAAAACAAATGGGCGTGATGGGTTAATAGTTCTGGGATTCCCTGAAATTGATGGACCATACTGACATTTATTTGAAATTAGATAATTTAGTCTCTTACTTAAGATGAGACATATTCATGTTTTGATATTTTTCACTGATCCTGAAGTCAAAACAAAAATATTTTAGACAAGCTAGTATGCGCCATTGACATGATTGTTTTGTATTAGATCCTTTGTTCCCTCTTCTTGCAGGTACCTCTTGTATTCGCAGAATTTTTCTATTAGTGACAATGGAACTTTGGGTTCTGTTACTGTGAAGCCTTTTGTATTCATGTAAATATATTTGAACATACGGTGGAGTATGACTCAAATAATAGGTTCATTTGTGCTAAAGACAGTAAGGAAAAGTAAGACTGGAAATGTATATATATACCATTGTAGTTCACACACTTTCCAAATGTTTTGTTTCCTGCTTCACATATTTCATTGGTTTTGATGTCCATTTGTTACAGGTAAAACTTCATTTTTTAAAACGAACTGCAAGATACATATGATGCACAGCCAGAAAATTTTCTTATTTAAATTTGGTTAATGGTCAGTCCATTAAAGTGTGAGATGTCTGATGTAAAAGCTGTACATGTTAATGTGATCACTATTTCATGTCATGTATGAGTTTGTGTGTGTGATGTATATTTTTGACAAAACGTTCGTGTTACATGTACATTTTGAATTTTCCACACAAACTTCAGCAAAATGTGTTCAGTAGTTGGCATGATAATGTATGTGCTCTACCTACCATTTGTGTGTGTGTATCTTTGTTTCATGCAAGGAATGCTCAACAATAACCCAAGTTACTTTAATGAAGTAAAAGTGGCAGAACACAAACTATATGATGCTGAGTATTCTTTGAGTAGTTATTCAGCTAGTGAAAGGGGGTCTGCTGTATTGAACCCAAACATTCGTCAGCACGGTCCAAAAATCCCACCTTTTGGCACTCTGTTGGGCTATTTCACAGTTCTCTGTGATCAGTTGTCATACTGTTCTCTTGTCTGTGCCAAGGTTTCTGTATTGGTACCATTCTAAATGGCTGCTTGTTTAAGAGTATTGATGTCATGTGTGATCCCGTTAAGGCCCAGTGTGGCCCAGAGGGTGGGTAGAGGTATAGCTCTACTGTTCCATGACCGTGGCACTAGAAGGGGGTGAGTGGTCAGCAGCATGCTCTGGCCGCACTTTACCCCTAGGAAAGACCCGGTACCCATTGTACAGGAGGCTGGGTCTGGATGGGCAGAAAATCTCGTCCCCACCAGAATTCGATCCCGGACCGTCCAGCCCATAGTCAGTCACTATACTGACTGAGCTACCCAGATCGATATCATGAATGGATACAAAATGTTATGACACATTCTGAGGGGATTGAAGGTTCTTGATTGTTGACTATTTTCTTGTTATGAAGAAACTGCATGATGCGTGGGTGTGTAGAGTATTCTATTCTCAGAGCATTTGTTGCAAATATAATTGTATACTGATGTTGTGACTATATTCTTCCATTATGTGAAGGTTGTACTGAAGATCATGAGCAATGTATAATCACAAATGAATGCCAGGAAATATTGCAGTACAAGATATATGATGACTACTTCCACCTGTTGTCTCACCCCAGAATGAAAATCATGTCACTTGCGTCCATCACGTAGTCGTACAGGGTCTGGCAGCAATGGTGAAGATTTTAATTTCAGCCTTCTCCACTAGGGTATCATGGCATACAGCTGTTTTAAATAAGTGGCAACCTTCGAAATTAGTTGACATGGAGCGATGGGGAGTTAGAGAATGTGTTTGTGCTGTGGAACTGTTGATGTGGACGGGATCCATTATAGAGACTCAGTGTGGATTTCACCACGAAATGAATCGACATGAATCCCTACCTCCAAACGCGGTATGTTGATAGGTAAGGCAGTGGTGTGAGAAAGGCTCTGTCATGTGTAAAAGTCACCTGGTTGGCCGTCCTCAGTTGGCACACCCGAGAACATTGCCCGAATGTTGGCTTCTTTTGGCTGTAGTCCAAGGCAATTTGCAAGCCCAAGCATTAGTCATGTCTGGCAGGAGTGTTGGGCGCATCCTGCATAGTGACCTGAATCTTCATGCATACAAATTGCGAATTGTGTATTCTTTAAGTGATCGGGACAAAGAGGTACGCTTACAATTTTGTTGTTATTATCAAGGAATACTGACTGAAAATCCAGACCTGCCGAGCACCCTTCTGATGAGTGATGAGTCACATTTTCACTTACATGGCACAATAAATAAGCAGGACTTTTGATACTGGTCACCTGCAAATCTTCATGAACTTCGCTAATGTCACCTTTATGACCTGTGACCCCAAAGTTACTGTTTGGTGTGCTCTTTAGTCCAGGGGAGACTTTGGATCCTACTTCTTTGAGGATGAAGTCACATCACAACATTACACAGAGATGATCATTGAATTTCTGGCCCTAAAACTCCTACCAAACCATAACTTGTGGTTTCAACAAGATGGTGCTCTGGCCCACACAGCAGTGATGAACATGGCTGCGTTGGGTCATTTGTTTCCACAGCACCTGATTTTTTTTTCTTTAGGGTTATTTGAAAAGTAAAGTGTACGGTAGACTCTGTAGATTTAAATGCACTCAGACAAGCCATACAAGATGAAATCTTCAACATTTCAGAAGAAACACTTGGAAAAGTTAAGCACATCATCTCAACTCATGTGCACCTGTGCATTCAGGAGTCTGGTGGCCACCTAAAAGACATTGTACACAAAAAGTGGTACAATGTATAACAAATTTAAGATGAATTTAAGCACTGTAGTAAATTGTAATATGCTGAAATTGTTATTAATTACTTTCAGTAAAATGTTATTTGTATTTAAAATTAGTTTACTATTTCTGCTGGACCGTGTATTACAGTGTGGTTAGGATATGCCATTTCAGCAATATGTGGTACTCAAATTGCTGGTTAAGGAGGAGATTCCCATGTTGGATATTCATGCACAGCTTCAGCATGCATATTGAATTGCCTGTTCACAGGTGCTAGTAATATCAGATAATGGGTACAGCATATTAAAAATGGGAACACAGACATTCTGAGCAACCCTGTAGTGTTTGCCTGCAAGCTGTTTCCACCGAGAGAAATAAAGAGAAACAGTAGGCTCATCGAAGAAAATCTATGAATGACAGAGAAATAGCAGCAGAGATTGAAATAGGTTACTGTGGTACACCAGATGGTGGGAAATTTGAGTTACGTCAAAGTTTGTGCCACCTGAGTGCCTGGCTTTCTGACAGAGGGGTACAACTGTAAGTGAAAAAAGTCTTCCTCACAGTTTCTGGAATGGTATGCTGTCAAAGATGATAACTTTCTTTACAGCATCATGAAATGGGTGATGACAGCTGTTTTTGTCACTTTAATCTGGAAACAAAATGACAGAGCATGGAATGACATCACACAACATTGCCCAATACATAGAAGGCAAAAAGAGTTCTCTCAGTCTATAAGACCATGGGAACTATTGTTTGGGATACTGAAGGATGCACATTGGTCAGGTTTTTGTCACAAGAGGAAATCGTAATTGCTGCCCGTTACCTTCAGGTACTCCAGGCAATTTATCATGCACTACATGACAGATGTTCAGGGATGAAAAGGATCATCCTGCATCACTACATTGCATGGCCCCGCACTGCTTGTGTATGCATGGAGAGGAATCAGAAGAATGGTTGGGAACTTCAATCCGCCCTACAGTCTGTACCTTCAGATTACCATCAGTTAGGGTTCATGAAGGATCAGATGCAAGACCAGCACTAGAGGAACAATGAGGCAGTCTAGGTAGCCATCCTTCATTGTTTATGAATGGCTGAAACAGAGTTTTATCTTCAAGGGATCTTTGTACTTCTAGAATGGTGGCAAAAATGCATCAGTTATGATGGAGACTTTGTAGAGAAGTGAATACATTGCACAGACTTGACTGACAAGTGATGTTTTCCTATTCCTACATTAATTTGAAAGTGAAATTAATTTGCTCATGACTTCTGGTACAGCCCATATATTATCAGAGTACATAAATTAAGCAACCTACTACATGTGCTTGCACAGCAATATATATATATATATATATATATTAGAAGTGTGCTTTATTTTGAATAAAGGAGGAAACCAAATAAGCATCTGGTTACCTTGCTTTGTGTTATACCCGATTTAGGTTACAGTTGAAAGGAAGTATATATTTATTAAAATTATATTTCAGTTTGATGTTTGATGGTGCATCATTGTGATAACTGAAGAATAAAAACCAACTAGATGCCACTTATTATTTTATTGTACTTCTTATAGGCTCAACATGTTTCGGGCACTACTATGCCCATCATCAGGAGCTCGCGACTA
>Ga0131853_10014238_pt1 | contig 14576 bp, 14 predicted proteins | sample TergutLab28metaG_FD_92764 | JGI IMG/M metagenome (GOLD analysis project Ga0131853, IMG submission 92764) | Labiotermes labralis P1 segment gut microbial communities from Petit-Saut dam, French Guiana - Lab288 P1 (version 2) (version 2) | ecosystem: Host-associated > Arthropoda: Insects >... | reverse complement strand
GACGTTCACCGTCAATGCGTTGCCGGAGACTTCCGCCACGACGCCATTGATCCGGTTGCGCCGACGCGTTGGCAACTCGATGCCCAGCCCCGCAAACATTGCGCCCCGATGCCACGCACCTTCGAGCGGATCGCCCGGCAACATGGACCCGGCGACATGCAGCGTGCGTGCGTCGAGTGACGAGACGAAACCAGGCGCCCCGACTCGCATCGTTGCCCATGGCTGCCCCGCCCCGTCGATGCCGCCCACGAGCATGAACGGCAACCGCAAATAGAACTTCCGGTGCTGGTCCGGCATGTAATCGCGAATGCTGCGCCGGCCGGACGCATTCGCCGCGTCGAGAAATCCGGCACGCTGCTGCGCGGCGCGTTCGCCCACGTGAAACGGCGATTCCGGACCCGGCCAACCGGGCACCACGGCGGACTGCTCCATCATTGGCCTCTTTCATGTGAGCGAACGCGCACGATCAACACCATGTCGTTACTGCAATCAGTCAGGCCGCCGCAATTCTCGGATCGAAATCGAATTCGATCCGGATTCCGCCGGGCTCGCAAATCATCGTGTGGCGCTTCGGCCCATCGCCGAGGTTCTCCGGCGCGAACTCCACCACGACGCCCGGCCACTGCGCCACGCGCGCGAAGATCTCGTCCAGGGCTGCCGCGCTGCCGACGCGCAGAGCGAGGTGATGCAGGCCGACGTTCGTCTTGCGGTCGAACGCCACGCGCTCCGCTTGCCGCGTCACTTCCCACAGTGTGAGCACCACATGGCCATCGGATACGAACGCCGCCGGGTAGCTCGGCCGGCCGCCCACCCGTTTCCACCCGAGACAATCGACGAAAAAGCTAACGGTGGTGTTCAGGTCGGGAACAGTCAGACCGAGATGGTCGATGCCAAGGGTCAGCGATGGATTCTGCGTCTGCTCACTCTTGTCGGTACTCTCCGTAAATGGCCTTGGCAATCAGAGGCCAGTGGAACAATTCTAGAATTTACCGCTACGGAATGGCGTTACATGCCGGAACAAGTGATTTTCCGCCGCCGGCCCATTCCCCGACCGTCACCGTGCGGCCCGTTACTGCAGTTTCGACTCCAGTTGGCTAAGCGCCTGCTCGAGAGCGTCGACACTCGCATAGCCGTCGCTCACCGCATAAACATGGTCACCTCTTTCGAGCAGCAAGGCGGGAAACGATGTCACGCCAAGCGCTCTCGCACGCGCGAAATCGCGTCGTGCTTCTTCAATCGTTTCCGGGTTCATCCACGTTTCGTAGAACTGATCGACCGTCACCGCAATGCCGTTGGCGCGCAGCGTCGCCACGGCCACCTCGGCCAGCACATGGCCGTCGGTAGTGTCCAGACCGTCGACATAAAACGCATGTTGAAGCGAACGAAATACGTTGAGCAAGCCCTGGCCCCTATCGCCCGCAATCCGGCGCGCCGCGACGACGGCCCGGCACACCGGCTCGGTGTCGTAGACAAAACCTTCGCGCGCCATGAAGGCCTCGCGATTGAACGGCAAACCGCTCAGCGCTTCAACCCGCTTCCAGTGCGGCAGCCGAAAACGCTTGCCGGCTTCGTCGAGTACGTCCGTTGCACCCGCGCGCAGGCCGCCCACCACGATCTCCAGACCCAGATCCGGCACACGCGCAATCAAGGCGGAAAGCTCCCGGCCGAACCCGTAGCACCACGAACACATCGGATCGCCGACATAGACAAGTTTCATTCTTTACTCCGCTCAAAAGACAAGATCAGATTGCTGCAGTCAGGTGGATGACTATATGGCCCGACGTCGAACGCTTAAACACCAAGGTCCGAATATCTCTTGTTACACGGGGTAAAGATGACAACCGCGGATGACAACCGCGGACGACAACCGAAATGACCGCCGCGACGCGCTCAGACCAGTTCGAGCGCTGCCGCGCGCTCGCGCGGTGCCTGCGCCAGATGTTCGACGAGAAAATCCACGAACACGCGCACGCGCGACGACAGGTAACGTCCGTGCGGATAAAGCAGGAAAAATGGCCGTGAGCGCCCGCCGTGCTCGCGCAATACCTCCACGAGCGTCCCCTGGCGCAGATCCTCTTCGACGATGAAGCGATACGTCTGCGCCAGCCCCGCGCCGCTGCGCGCCAGTGTGACGCTGGAAAGCGCGTCACCCGACGTGCCATAGCCGCCGCTGACTGCAACATCCGTTTCGCCGCTCGCGCCCGAGAAGGCCCAAGGAACATTGCGCCCGCTGCTTGGCAGTTCGAACGGAATGCACTCGTGCACCTTCAGATCCGCGATGGATTGCGGCACACCCGCGCGCTTCAGATAGCCCGGCGCCGCTACGACGACGAGTTCCGCGTCCTCGAGCTTGCGGGCAATAAGGCCCGAATCGTCGGGCGTGCGTCCGCGGATCGCGAGATCGAAGCCTTCGTCTGCAAAGTCGATGTTGCGGTTACTCAGGTGCACTTCGACCCGCACCTCGGGATACCGCGCGCGGAACGCAGGCAACAACGGCAACGCCCGATAGTGCCCATACGGCGTCGGCATACTGATCCGCAACACGCCGGCGGGCGTGGTCTGCTGCCCCGTCGCTTCGCGTTCGGCATCGACGAGCTGCGAAAGCGCCTGGCGGCATTGTTCGAAGTACCGCTTACCCGAGTCGGTCAGGCGGATCTGGCGTGTCGTGCGCACGAACAGCCGCACACCGAGGCGTGCCTCGAGTCGCGCCACGGAACGGCTCACGGCCGCTGGCGTGACGCCGGCCGCGTTCGCCGCCAACGTAAAGCCACCCAGTTCCGCAGCGAGGCAGAACAACTCGATACTGCCGAGCAACAAGTCGTCGAATTTGCGCTGCACGTTGTCGCTCAGATGGGGATATCGGCCAGTGCCTTCACGCTTGCACGCATCTCATCCTCGAGTTGCGCGAACAGCACGGCCGCGGGCAAACCCCGCGCGAGCGCGGCGGCCTGGCCGGCCCATTGCGCGCCGTAGCCGAATTCGCCCTTTGCCTTCGCGACCGCATGGAGCGACTTGCCCGTGTCGTAGGCAATCGGATAGGCCGGTATTTGCGGCGCGCGCGGATCGTCGCCGAGCGCGGTGAACCGGTTCACGATGCTTCGCGCAAGCCGCCCGGAGATGGCCTTCGTGAACGTCGTATGGTGTGCCGCGCCGCTCAGCAGCGCGCGGCGATAGCCATCGTCGATCGCGCTTTCCACGCAAGCGACGAACGCCGTGCCGAGTTGCGCGGCCTGGGCGCCGAGCGCCAGCGCCGCGACGATACCCGCGCCGTCCATGATCCCGCCCGCCGCGATCACAGGCACACGGCAGGCACGCACGAGCAGACGCGTGAGCGCGAACGTGCCGAGCTGCTCGTCGACATCCGGATCGAAAGCGCCGCGATGCCCGCCCGCTTCGATGCCTTGCGCAACCAGCGCATCGACGCCTGCCGTCTGCGCACGCTCCGCTTCATCGACGCTCGTCACGCTCGCCACGAGCTTGATCCCCGCCTGTTTGAACTCGGCGATGACTTCTGCCGGCGGCAACCCGAAGTGAAAGCTGACCACCGCGGGCCGCTCTTCCACGAGCATCGTCTGCATCGCGCGGTCAACCACGAAACTCGTATAGATCTCCCGTGGCCTCGCAGGCGGCGCCGATCCGTATTGCGCGAACGCCGGCGCAAGCCACGCCGACCACGCGCGCTCGACATCCTCGTTCGCCTGCGCGGGTTCGTGGCAAAACACGTTGACGTTGAACGGCTTGTCGGTCAACGCACGCGTCGCCCGAATCGCCTTGCGCGCAGCGTCGGCATTCATGGCGCCGACGCCGAGCGAGCCCAGCCCACCCGCATTCGAAACCGTGGCCGCCAGTTCGGGCGTGCTCACGCCCGCCATGGGCGCCTGGATGATTGGCTTGTCGATGCCCAGCATCGCCAGTAAATTAAGGTTTCCTGAATGACTGTTCATTTCGCCTGCTCCATCAATTGCAGAATCGTCTTACATGCCGCACGTTTCGCGGCAAATCGGCTTATTTCGTCCGCGGCGCGGCGACCAGATCGACGGCCAGCGCGATCACGAGCGCCACGGCGCCGATCGCGAATAACACCGCATAGTCGCCGCCACTCGTGGAAAACACATACGAAAGTCCGTAGGCCGCGAGTGCCTGCATCACGGCGAATGCGGTCGTTGCGCGCGTCCAGGTTGCCTTGACGGCGGACGGATGATGCGCGAGCAACTCGCCGATACGGCCGAGCACGAGCGGCACCATGCCGGGCGTAAATGCACCGACCACGACGCTCGACACCATCAGCCCCGCCGTTCCCAACCCGATCGCGGGAATCGCGACGGCCACGATCTGCAGGACCCACGCGGCCCGCAGCGCAGGACCAAAACCCGTGCGATCTGCCAGATGACCGCATACGAGCGGGCCAACCAGCGCGCCGAGGCCATACAGCACCCAGTACTGCGCACCCGCCTCCACGCCCAGGCCGAGCCCGCGCGCCACGAAGTCGACCAGAAAGATCATGTGCGGCACGAGCCCCACGGCATTCAGCGCATACGCGACGCACAGCGCGGCCACACCGCGGACCGCAACGGCACGCGGCCGGGCGGCATGCGCATGGTTCGACGCCCCTGCCATGGCCGATGCTGCATGAACCGGCGCGCCGGCTTGCGGCCAGCCGTTCCAGGCCACCATCGTCAACAATCCGGAAACGATCGCGAGACCGAGCCACGTCGTCGTCAAGCCATGACGCAGCAGGATCGGCACGATGGTCCCCGATGCCGCGATGCCGAGCCCGATGCCCGTGAAGATGCCGCCGCTCGCAAAGCCGCGCCGCGAAGGCGGCACGTGGGCGAGGATCGTCGGCGCGGCCAGCACCATCAACGCGCCACCGGAGATGCCCGAAGCGAAGCGCCACAAGAAGAACCACAGAAACGACACCGGCGCCGCGCACGCGACGAAGGCCACGGTTGCGAGCAGCATCATCGCGCGCAGCACGGTTGCGGGCTTCGCGAAGCGCGTCAGCAGTCCGGCGACGAGCGCGCCGGCCAGATAGCCGCCGAGATTCGCCGCGCCGAGGTAGGCCGCCGTCGATGCGGCAAACCAGTGCGCGCCGATGATCGCGGGCAACAGCGGCGTATAGGCGAAGCGCGCGAGGCCAATGCCGATCAGGCTTGCGCTCGCGCCGGAAACGGTGGCGCGCCAGACGTTGAACGACGCCGGCGCGGAAGATTCAAGGGTGGCGGTCTGCACGGTGCTCTCCCTGCAATCGCGCCACGACAGTGGCGCTTCTCAGATGAGAGCAGTCTAGATTGAGCCATGAAAAGAGAGAATCCACGGCATACGGAAGCCATTCTTCCGCATACCGGTTGAATCGGTTTAGTCGGTTTAATCGTGGCGGGTGACGCGCTGCAGTTCTTCGAAACGCTCACGCAGGCGCGGCGTCGCGAAATCGATGAATGCACGCACCTTCGGCACCGAAAGACGCCCTTGCGGCGTCAGCAGATGGATCGGCAACGGCGCATGTTCGCTGTCGCGCAGCACGATTTTCAGCGCGCCGGATTTCACATGTTCGGCAACGTGATAGGAAAACATCCGCGTGACGCCGCGACCGGCCAGCACCGATGTCACTGCAGCCCGGATCGTGTTGACGATGAAACGCGGGGCAAACTGAACCACTTGCGGAACCGTTGCTCGTCCCTCGATTGGAAAACTCCACGAGTCGAGGCCGAAATGCGTCATCGAAATGATCCGGTGTTGCGCGAGATCCGCGGGCTCGCGAATGACCGGATGCGTGGCCAGATAATCGGGCGACGCGACCACGACGCGCCGTACTTCGCCGATCGGTACGGCCACGAGCGTCGAATCGGCGAGATGAGCGAAACGCAGCGCGACGTCGACGCCTTCGTCGATCAGGCTCACGGGACGGTCGAGCAGTTGCAGGCGGATCGACACGTCCGGGTGTCGCTCCATGAACTCGTCGACGAGCGGGCCCAGCACGTCCTCGCCCGCGGCCACGGGCGCGGTCACGGTGAGCAGGCCGCGCGGCGCCGAGCGCGCGTCGGCAACCAGCATGTCGGCCTCTTCGAGATCGGCGAGAATGCGGCGGCACGCCAGTGCATAACGCTCGCCCGCCTCGCTCAGCCGGATCGTGCGCGTGGTCCGGTACAGCAGCGGCGTGCCCGTGTGTTCTTCGAGGAACGCGATGGCCCGGCTCACCGCCGCGGGCGAGCGGCCGAGCCGTCGCGCCGCGCCCGCCAGACTGTTTTCGTCGAGTGCGGCGACGAACACTTTCATCGCTTCGATTCGATCCATGCTCACCCACCCGATTGAACGCACGTTGCCAGCGAGCATAGCATCGCGATCCTTTATCCGCTCGTGGCACAAAACTACGCCAATCTGGCCGCGAAACGCGTAACAAACTGGTTTCCCCTGCTCTTTCCAACGCCCAGAATTTAGCCTTCGGTGCGGCATTCGGCTCGCACGGCGAAGGAGATTGACGGTGAACGAGATACTGGAAACGGCTGAACGCGTTGGACCCGAATATACAGTCGACGGCATGCTGCACGCGCGCCAGAAAACCCGTGAGGCGATCGCACGGATTGCGAGCCAAATCGAGCCTGGCATGGTCGAGGAGCAAGCGGTCGAAATCGCCAAGGCCACGCTGGTCGACTCGGGACTGAAGCTCAGTTGGCATCCCACGCGCGTGCGCTTCGGCATCAACACCATCAAACCGATGAAGCTGGCCTCCGTCCCCGGCGTCATTCTTCAGGATAACGATATTTTCTTTCTCGACATCGCGCCCCGCGTCGGCGTCTGGGAAGGCGATGGCGGCGCATCGTTCGTCGTCGGCCAGAACGCACTGTATGAACGGTGCGCTCGCGATGCCGAAGCGCTCTTTCACGAAGTGCGTGAAGTCTGGGAAAAGAAGCGTCTGGCAGGACGCATCCTGTATGCCTATGCCGCCCAGACGGCCGGCGCAATGGGTTGGGAATTGAATTTCGACCTGCCCGGTCATCGCGTATCGGATTTCCCGCATGCGGCCATCCATACGGGCGCCCTTGCCGATCTCGAGACGACCCCGTCGGCCGCCCGCTGGATTCTGGAAATCCATCTGCGCGACCCGCAACGGCGCTTTGGCGCATTTTTCGAAGACATGTTGCTCGACGACGAACACTATCGGTGATTGTGCCGCACCCGCGATTTGTTCCTGGCACGCACGACTGTTTGTCCGTGCCGGGCGTTCGAAATTCCGCGCCATACGGCTACATTGGATCCATCGGAAATCGATTCCGGTAACTATCCAAACGTAAGCAGGAATTCGGAGAACATCATGAGCAACGCACAGAAAGTCATCGTCGTCACGGGCGCATCGCAAGGTATCGGCGCGGAGATCGTCAAATCGTTTCGCGCACTCGGCCACCACGTCGTCGCGACCTCGCGCTCGATCCAGCCGTCGAACGACCCGGGCGTCGTAACGGTCGCTGGCGATATCGCCAAGCGCGATACGGCGGAACGCGTCATCGCAACGGCCATCGAACGCTTCGGCCGCGTCGATACACTCGTCAACAACGCCGGCATTTTCATCGCCAAGCCGTTCACGCAATACACCCAGGAAGATTTCGCGACGATCACGGGCATCAATCTCGCGGGCTTCTTCTACATCACCCAGCTCGCCGTCACCGAAATGGAAAAGCATGGCAGCGGCCACATCGTCAACCTCACGACCAGCCTCGTCGATCATGCGAACAGCAACGTGCCGTCGGTGCTCGCCTCGCTCACCAAAGGCGGTCTGAATTCGGCCACCAAGTCGCTCGCGATCGAATATGCGAAGCGCGGCATTCGCGTCAATGCGGTATCGCCCGGCATCATCAAGTCGCCGATGCATGCTCCGGAAACGCACGAGGTGCTCGCTTCCCTGCACCCGGTTGGCCGTATGGGCGAGATGAGCGACATCGCCAATGCCGTGACGTACCTCGACAGCGCACCGTTCATCACGGGCGAGATCCTGCACGTCGACGGCGGCCAGAACGCCGGCCACTAAGCGTGATGCGAACCGGCGCTGCGTCGCGCGGCGCCGGGCCTCATCGGCAATACGCGGGCGACTTCGCCCATTGCGTGCTCGCCCAGATCTTCCCGGACCAGCGCGAGCGCAAGATGAATCCCCGCGCTAACACCATCGGCAGAATAGAGATTTCCGTCTTTGAAACAGGCGAAGCCCGTCAGCACGTTGACGAGCGGATGCTCGTCGGCCAGACGCCGGGCGTCGCGCTCGCGCGTGGTCACCCACCGATGATCGGCCAGGCCCGCACGCGCCATCAGAAACACGCCATTGGACACCGAGGCAAGTTTGCCCGCATGGGGCCCCGCATGACCCAGCCAGCTCACCAGTTCTTCGTGGTGGCGCGCCGAATCCATCACCGGCGATCCAGGCACCATCACGATGTCGAACGGCGTGAGGATTTCGTGCAGGCAATCTGTCGTGTTCACTGCGGCACCGTTCGAGCATACAACCGGGCCGCGCGACGATCCGAGGAAATGCGGCTCGTAAAACGCTCCGCCGCACAGACGGTTAGCTTCCCTGAATACCTCCATCGGGCCACTCGCTTCGAGCAGTTGAAATCCCGCGTACAACATCATCGCGACACGCATGCGTTATCACTCCGTGGATCGACATAGAAAGTCTAGGAAATCGCCGGGGCGGCGCCCATATCGGCGTGGTCGGCACTTCGGCCAATCGGCTCGCGATTTGGGTCACTCGTGGGTACTGCGTGACCATCAAGGGTTGTCGTGAATTCGTAATGTTGACTCGCAGTCACAAGTCTTTTCATTGCGACGCATCTCTGGCGCGGCGAACGTTGCGATAAGCTGTCACATCGATTGGCGCTTTCGCGGATTTCCTCTCTGGAGCAACGAAAGCGTGTCCCTATTGCATCGATTTGCATCGAGGTTTGCAAATGAAAGTCGCCATTGTCGTGCTGGAAGGAGCGCAAGCACTCGACATTGCGGGCCCGCTCGACGTATTCGCGGAAGCCAATGCGAATCTGCCCGCCGACCGGCATTACCGGGTTTCGCTCGTGGGCAACCAGGCCGGTACCGTGACCTGCTCGAACGGCATGCAGCTCGCCGTGCCGCTGGGCTATGACGATGCCGATGAGCAGTACGACCTCGTGCTGGTGGCCGGCGGCCCGCGTCTGCCTGATTTCAAGCCATCGGAGCGTTTACTCGCGTGGCTAAGGCAGCAGGCAGGCGGCGCAAAGCGATTTGGCTCCGTCTGTAATGGCGCGTTTCTGCTCGGGCATGCAGGCCTGATCGACGGACGTGAAGTGACGACGCACTGGGCCGATGCAAAACGGCTCGCGGACAATTTCCCGTTGGCATCGATCCAGCCCGACCGCATTTTCATTCGCGACGGCCGGCTGTTTACCTCGGCGGGCGTCACGGCGGGCATCGATCTTTGCCTCGCACTCGTCGCGGAAGACTGGGGACACGAAGTGGCCGTGCATATCGCAAAGCGCCTCGTCGTGTATATCCAGCGCGAAGGCGGACAATCGCAATACAGCCCGTATATCGGTGCCGGCAAGGATGAGAATCCGATCATCGACAAGGTACATCGCTATGTGACCGAGCACATTACCGATGCGTTGTCGATCGAAGAACTGGCGAATGCGGTATCGGTCAGCCGACGCACGTTCTCGCGGCTGTTTGCCAAATATGCGAAGGTGACGCCTTCGGCTTTTGTCGAACAGGTGCGTGTCGATACCGCGCGCAAGCTGCTTGAAGATTCCGACGCTCCGCTGAAAACCGTCGCGTTTCGCTGCGGTTTTCGCAACGCCACGCAAATGCGCTCGACATTCTCGCGCCGCCTCAATGTCACGCCGAAGCAATATCGCCAGCGATTCCGGGGCGACGTGGTCGCGCAGTCATGAATTCCGCGGACGCGACCCCGCCGCTGCCGGATCTGCTCGCGCAGAATTTGTCGATTGTGTTCTGTGGCATCAACCCCGGAGTCCGCGCGGCATCGACAGGGCATCACTTTGCCGGCCGTGGCAACCGGTTCTGGCCGGTGCTTTATCGAGCAGGCTTTACGCCCGAGTTGATCCAGCCCGAAGGCGATCGCGCCATTTTGCGGTACGGCTACGGCCTCACCGCGGTCGTTGCGCGTGCCACCGCCCGCGCCGACCAGTTATCGCGCGAAGAGATTCGCGGCAGCGGCCCTGAATTCGAGCGCAAGATTAAAGGCTGCGCGCCGCGCTATCTGGCCTTCCTCGGCAAGATGGCGTTTGCCGCGCTGTTCGACGACAAACAGCCTGCATGGGGACCGCAGCCGGTGAAATTCGGCGGCGCGCACGTGTGGATCCTGCCGAACCCAAGCGGACTGAATCGCAGCTTCAGCTTCGATGACCTGGTGGACGCCTACCGTGAACTGCGCATCACGGCTGCAACGTCCCCCTGAACACCGTATCAGGCGTGCCCATGTCCGGGAAATCGCAATTGCATCCGGCAGCCAGGCTCGTTATCGAGGATTTCGATTGCGGCGTCGTGAACGCGCGCAATCGCCGCGACGAGACTCAGACCGAGGCCGTGGCCCGGAATCGAATGCGCGGACGTGCGGCTTCGATAGAACATGCGCAACACCTCGCCACGTTCGGCCGGCTCGATGCCGGGGCCGGTATCGGTGACGACGAGAAGCGGCTGCCCGCCCTCCATCTGTATGCCGAGCGTGACCGCGCCGCCTTCCGGCGTGAATTTCAGCGCATTGTCGACGAGGTTTTCGATCGCGCCGAAGAGAAGATCGAAGTCGCCGGTCACCTCGACCGGCGTGGACGCGTTTAGCGTCAGCGAAAGCTGGCGATGCTCCGCAAGCGGTTCGTAAAGCTCGGCGACGTCACGCATCACGGCGTCGAGCGAAATCTTCCGGAAACTCGCGCGACGGCTGCCGGATTCGATTTCCGCGATTCGCAGCAACGCCGTGAAGCGATTGAGCACGATGTCCGACTGGCCGATGGCCTCGTCGATTGCACGCGCATAGTCTTGCGCACTCCCCCCGCGCCGCCGCGATCGCTCGAGTCCCGCGCGCAAGGAGGTCATCGGCGTGCGCAGCTCGTGCGCCACGTCCGCACACACGCCGCGCACCTCGTCGACGAGCCGCTCGATTTCGTCGAGCATCGTGTTGACGATGGCCGTCAGGCGATCGAGGTCGCCGTTCGTACCGCGCTGAGGCAGCCGCTGGCCAAGCTTGCCGGTCATGATCTCGCGCGCACTCTCTCCGATCGCGGCAATCCTGCGATTCGAAAAATACGTGAGTGCGGTGCCACAGGCGAATGCCAGCAGACTCGTGAGCGCCACCCCGGCGCACAGCGTTTTGAGCAACGTGCGGTCGAAACCGCGCACCTCGTCGATCGAATGACCGACGACGATACGCAGCCCGCCCTGCGTCGGAATGATGATGCCGCGGTAATGTCCCGTCGTCTTTTCTCCACCGTCGTCGATCGTCTGGGTGTAATCGAACGGTTTGCGCTCCTTCAGCTTGGGCAGTCTTGCCACGTTGCCCGCGAGCCACGTACCGTTCGTTTCGAACACGCCATAGGGGCGCATATTGGCGACGTCGCGGCGACTCAGCGCACCAATGGTCTCGATGGCCGTGGCACGGTCGATTTCATGAAATTCCGCAAACTCGCCGCGCAGCCGCTCGTCGACCTCGTGCATTAGATAGCTGCTTGTGAGCCAATACAGGAGTCCGAATAGAACGATCGAGGAACAGACAAACGCCGCGAGCATCCAGCCGATGCTGCCGGGCCGGGCGATCCAGTGCCGCTTAACCCGCTGCATGAATGATGTAGCCTGCGTTGCGCGCCGTAATGATCAGCGCCGGCAGCCGTCCGTTCAAACTGAGCTTGCGGCGCAGGTTGCTGATATGCATGTCTATCACGTTGGTTTGCGTATTGAAGTGATAATTCCAGACCGATTCGAGCAGCATCGTGCGCGTCACGACTTCGCCCGCGTGACGCATCAGATATTCGAGGATGCTGTATTCGCGTGGCTTCAGATCGATGATTTGTCCGCCGCGCACGACCATGCGGGTTTGTGCGTCAAGCGTCAGATCGTCGATGCGCAGCACGCTGGTGTTGGACGCACCGCTGGCCACCGCGAGGCGGCGGCGCAGCAATGCATTGAGTCGCGCAGTCAGTTCGAGCCCGTCGAACGGCTTGACCAGATAGTCGTCGCCGCCGGCCCGCAATCCACGCACGCGCTCGTCCACCGCATCGAGCGCGCTCAGGATCAGAACGGGCGTTTCCTTGCCGATATTGCGTAACGTCGTGAGAATCGACAGGCCATCGAGATCCGGCAGCATGCGATCGAGAACGATCGCGTCGAACCCGCCGTTGGTCGCGCGCAGCAGTCCCTCGAAGCCCGTGGTGACCCATTCGGCTTCGAATCCATAGTCTTCGAGGGCGGAGGTGACTTCCAGTCCCGCACCAGGGTCGTCTTCGACGACCAGCACTTTTGAACGGCTTGCGGCAGGACTACTGCTCATGGGCGGATCGATGGCCTGTCGGCCGCATTAGTGTTTATCGTTCGAAGCGAGTTGCCCTTGCGCCGTCAAGTGCGTATCCGGCAGCACCGCAGTGCCTTCCTGCGCGACGGCCTGCAGCGCAGCGGGCGGCAGACCCAGTGCTGCGAGAATCGACGGAGCAACCTGGGTCGTCGACACCGGCCACGTGACGCTATGGCCCGCATCGGCGAGACGGCGGTTCGACACGAGCAGCGCGACGTGCGTATCGTCATCGTGGAAACCTCCGTGCTCGACGAGCTTACCATCGTGCGGTGGCGTATATATGACACCGTCGCGCGACACGATCACGATGTCGGGCGTGCGGCTGTCGGCGGCCGGCGACGGGAAGCGCAACGCAAGACGCTTGCCGCTGATGACATCCGCAATCCCGAGTTCCTGCGCATGCGCGCGCAGCGCCTTCGTAATCGCCGGCACGGCGGACGCATCGTGCAGCCAGACGAGCGCGCCGTGGTCGGTCGTCAGTTGCGCGAGAGCACCGGGGACCGCCGCGTTGATCGCGGCGGCAAGCTTCGCGTCGTCGATCTTATCGAGCAGCGGGCGCGAAATCGGCCCGTTGCCGTGCTTGGCCGTCACGATCACGAGCGTGTCGTCGCGCAGGTGCTTGCGATCCAGTTCGTTCACGAAGGTACGCAACTGGCCGTCGACGTGGGCGATCGCGCCATCGAGGCCCGGCGTGAGCGCACCATCGGCATTGCGGTACCCGTAGATCTTCTGCGCGACGTTGACCGCCTGCAGGTTCAGACCGAACACGTTGGGCACGACGGCAGCGGCACGGCCATCGTGAGTCCGGCCATCGATCTCGTTGACGATGGCACGCACTTTCATGTCGTCGTAAGCCTCGGTGCGCGGCAGCGAGCCGGTGATCTCGCTCGTCTTCGCATCGGTCAGCCCCTCGTAGTTGCCGCCGATCTCCGGCAGGAACAGATCGTCGACGCCATGACCGGACGGACCCTGCACCAGTTCATAAGTCGGATGCTTGTCGATCCACGCCGTGTAACCGCCGTTGTCGTGCACGGCTTCGAAAATCGTATTCACGCGCAGATACGAATGCGGATAGACGGGCGCGCAACCGTGACGCGGATCGCGCGGCAACCTGGCCGGATCGATCACGTCGTGGCCGTGGCCATCGTCCTTCGTGAGCGATTCGTCGTAACGCACACGCGTGCCCGTTTGACTGCAGTCGCTGCCCGGAGCGGAAAGCTTGCGGTCATACGAATCGTCGTAATACACGCCGGTCACCGCAGGCGTGCCGCCCGTCACGAGTGCGACGAGACCCGGGAACGAGTCAGCAGGCGCAACCGTATGCGCGTTCGTGTAGTTGACGCCCTGGGCAGCAAGCTGCGCGAGTTCGCTGTCCGGATGAGCGGCCACGAAGCGTGCGAGATCGCTTGCGTGAAGTCCATCGACGCTCACCAGCAGCACGTGATGAACGCCGGCCTGAGCGGGCAGCGATGCGGCCGCATCGGCGTTACCCATCGAAAAGGCACAAAGCGAGGCAATAGAAATAGCGGAAAGAATTCGATTCATGACTGGTCGGAGAGATTGAAATTGACCCACAGTTGTTCGGTAAAGGTTTTGCCTGCAAAGCCCGCTTCAGGCATCGGATAGTGAGCGTCGTGCACGGCGGCAAGCGCTGCGCGGTCGAGTAAGCCCGCGCCGCTGGACGCGATGACCCGCACTGCCGACACAACGCCATCGCGATACTGGAACTCGACACGCGTACGCCCCGAAATACCGGCCATCCGCGCCGACGCCGGGTAATGCAGCGCGGCCTGGATCGCGTCGCGCAACCTGCTTTCGAAGGTCGGACTGACGTGCGACGGAGCCGGCGGCGTGGCGGGCGCAGGCGGCTGTGCCGCTACCGGCGGAGCCGCCACCGGCGCAGGTGCGGGCACGGGCACAGGCGTTGGCGCCGGTACCGGCGCAGGCTGCGGCGCTGGAACGGGACGCGGAGGCTGCGCATGCACGACGTGATGAACCGGCTGTACCACGTGCGGCCGCGGCGGCTGCACCGGGGGCT
>Ga0131853_10014234_pt1 | contig 14577 bp, 3 predicted proteins | sample TergutLab28metaG_FD_92764 | JGI IMG/M metagenome (GOLD analysis project Ga0131853, IMG submission 92764) | Labiotermes labralis P1 segment gut microbial communities from Petit-Saut dam, French Guiana - Lab288 P1 (version 2) (version 2) | ecosystem: Host-associated > Arthropoda: Insects >... | reverse complement strand
TGTTAATAAAAATCCAACCAGATGCAACAGTATGCAGATATTTATTTCCTGCAAAGTCACTCTACATGTTTCGGGTGTCAGAGCACCCATCATCAGGAGTACTAAAAACTGTAACCGCAGCCTCCGGTACAGGTCATAATACTGGTACAGCTACTTCCCTCCAACGTGGCCTGCAGGCCTGCAGGCCACGTTGGAGGGAAGTAGCTGTACCGGAGGCTGCGGTTACGGTTTTTAGTACTCCTGATGATGGGTGCTCTGACACCCGAAAAACTCCAAGCGCCGGCGGAATTCGAACCTGCAATGCCAGAAATCGAACGGCCGCAGCACCACGTCTTTGATGTTGCGGCCACCGGGATCGATAAAAACTTGAGGTACTTGGCAAAATATATCGAATAAGAAATATTGTGTTTTATCTTCTTCTAGATTTTTCAAGCAAAATATTTTCGCTGCGGCAGACATTTAGTGATTCACGCTCGAAGCGAAATCAGTAATGATTTTCTCCTCCATTAAGCGTGATCGACATAAATGTGCAGTTAAATTAACACTAACTGGTTCGACCAGTCTTTCTGGCGTATCAGGTATGAAGTTTTGCGAATATGAGTCCAGGGGTTCTCGAGTTGCTGCGTGCTTACAGACCGACAGACAGATGAGAACCGTCTATTTCATTAGGCACTCAGCGGAAATACCACGGTTTTGAAAAGGCAAAATTGTCCCTATATTCACACAATATATCAGGGCGACTAATTACAGCAAAGTAACGTCCCATGAACTAGGCCTGGAAACTGAATTGCCAGGATCAACACTGTACGTCAGAAATGAATTGAATGTAAGTTATGGTGTGCTTCAGGTCCAGTTTTGTTTTCCTAACCAATCCAAAGCCCTTGCTTTTACAGATAACTTCAGTTTTGATAGTGCAGAATGCTTCTATCCTTCACATCTTGAATAAAGAAGATTATAAGAACATTCCAGAACAACAATGAATGCACTTGTTCCATTTAGTGTGCAAAGAAAATAAATTACATTGCACACAACGTGAAGATTAATAAAGTGTTTATTTCAGAAACTCTTCTCTCTACAAAGGTGAAGAAGAAAGGAACTTCCATGGAGCTGTTAATATATGTAGTCCAGAATAATGGAAGATAATTAAGGAGAGAAGTTATAGCAATTAGGAGAGACAGAACTGCTACATCGCCCTGTATCTCATTTCCATTCCCTCTCTTTGCCATTGTTCCAACATCGTGCTTCCTCTGTACAACTGATGTTACTTGTGCTTCTGTGACGAAATTCAACGTTACATTAAACCATTATCCAAGCTTTGTTCGAATATCTATCCTGTCAGTATCTAAAGCACAAGCGTATTTAATGGAAGTGTTAGGGAACAAAGTCTAGATTTGAAGGAAAATAGTAAGCTCACTGATTTAACTGGATTTTATTCAGAGAATTCCAAGACGGAGACCATTATTCGAAACTCTCTTTAATGCACGTGGACACTGCCATCAAGAACAAACACTCAGCGTTGTGATGTGTGTGGCTTCGTGCATTCAGGAGAGGAAATTCAGAGAAATGTCGCGATTAGGTGATAGCACTCGTTCTTAGCGTGTCAGAGGTTTCGAGTTCACATCTCGCTCCACAAGCAGGATAAACTAAAGATTTTATATGTTTTGTCGGTACTTGATATAACACCTGCGATAGTACTAAGATTAGTTAAGGACAGTTTCCTTTCATGTCATTTCCACCCAATTGTTTTATTATTTGTTTTACAGAATATTCAGCACAGTCCCAATAAATTTCGGACGAGCATTCATTGAATTAATTTCGTAACAGTATTATGTTAAAATGGATCGTAATGTCAAATATTATGCTGTTACTCACATTTAAAGTACACTGTGATATAACGAACGCATTTAAGTGACTTACTGTTTTCATTAGTCTCCTTCTGTTACAATACCCAAAAGAGAAAATTACAAGGTGTGTGAGAGCTTAATTACACATTGATCGTGATGGTAGGCAGGTGTAGACAATGAATGATACAGAGACGAACAACCTTTACGCCAAACTTCTAAGCTCTCCAAGTGATCCTATGAAAGTCAGTGCAATAAAACATCTTTTGAAATTTGACAGCTCAGCAGATATAAGCTGTCTTTATACTTTTTCTATCTACGCGAAATGTGTGTGTTTGGTAGATAATTTTGACCTGCTCAGGGAGGATTAAGAGTTCAGTCTCTATTCCCACAAGTGGTAGCGGCAACTACTTTACTGCTGTTGACACCTTATTAATCAGTACGTATGCAATACGGAAGACAGTGACTTAATAATGCAAATGTTTTTCATAAGTAAGTGTAAATGTTGCTGAAAAATTGGTGCAACATTTGGTAAGCAGCAGAAGAAACAAAGGTCCAGTATATTACACAAAAGCAAGAGCTCGCTTGGGATCTACCAACTGGGAAATATTTGATTTGGTCCTCAGCTGCCAGAGGAGAAAAATCATCATTCCAAATGTAGAGGAATAATTAAATTTCCATATATTTAAAATACTAAAAATCACTTTAAATTTATAATGACTTTTTGGACAGTTATATGCTTCGTAAAATTTTATTTGCATTAAATACTCTTACAAGTAATGAAAAAATTATTACATTTAGGCATATTGTTACTGTTCACGTGACGTAAATTACCTTGTAGATTTATGTATTGATATGTATAAAAATGTAGTTATTTTATTTTCCTGGAAGAAAATATTTCCCTCTAAGAAATTATAGCCTAGACAGCAAAATAAATATTGATCATAACATTAAAAAATGCAGTCAAAATTTGGAAAAAGGTTGTAGGGTTTTCATAAAATCTTTATCGAAGAAATATTAACATTTATATCAAAAGTTTTTAAAAAGTGGCCTCGAGAATTAATAAACGTCAAACCAGTAAACAGTATAATTACACATCTACAATACACAACCCACGAAACCAGTCAAGCAGATTCATATGGTTCTAATTCCAAAAAGCAAATATTTTATGCCTAAAATATAAAAAAACTGAGTTCAGTAAAACAGAACATGAGATATTCACTCTTATGTGTTGTTATGAAGCGTATGTTGGTGTTCGTTTACCAAGATTTCGGGACAGCCTAGTAGTCGAATACCCGGAGTGTAAAGTAATCCATTTACTCTTCTGCGACTGCTCTGACCCATGAAGAGGGGACCAATGTACCTTCCCGAAACTTCGGTAAATAACTACCAACCTACGCTGTGTAAGAACCGAGAAGAGTGGCGACCACATCTACATCCCGACGGAAGCCTGAAATTTACCACAGAGGATAATACAAAACACGTAATTTCTACAGAAAAATTCACAGTTTCTTAATATTACAGAGGATGGTACGTGCGGTAACCTGTATCATCAAGTGCTATTACTTCGGTTCATACGTTCCGATGTAAGTCTAAATTCCTCACATTTTTTCTACTTCTACTGTTTATGAAGTTTTGCTGGCTTCTGCAACGCAGTAAACAGGGGATGAGGGAGATCGTCTGAGCTCACTCCCGAAGCTTTATAACCGATATAGGGTGTAAGTCTTTTATTAAGAGACAAAATTGTACATTTAAAAAAATTTTCTGGGTTGGTTTACGATGGGGGAGAAATTGGAGAGTGTCAGTATTACAGCTTACAGGGGAAGAGAGTTTTATGGGGGGTGTAGCAAGCTAACAATTTCGACTTTGTCAGAAGAAAAGTTGAAAAGAAAAAAAGAAAAGAAGACTGACTTTGAAAACCTTGAGAGCTTCTAGGACTCTTTAAATCGTGTGGGGAAGATTTACAATGTTAGGCATGCTTGGACTCTAAAGAAATTAGTGAGACGCGTGAAGGAGTTCACTGGGGGCGACAACACTGGAAGAATGTTACATAGATAGAAGCCAATGGGGTTAACGTATTCAAAATTCTGATTTTTTGACCTATTAGGGAGCAGCGAAATTTAACACTCGACCAATTGGGTACAGTAAGAAATTTTAAGAAAGGGGTGAACTTAAAATTTGCGAGTTTCGGGGAACCTAACGAAAAGGAGTCTGTTCTGTAACTCGGAAGTGACAAGTCGTCCTCGCGTACCAAAGCTAACAGTGGATACCTTTTCAAGGGCGCGTTCATATCTGTGAATGTTAACATAGGTAGTTAAAATAAACACCATAAATATTGAAAAGTGTTAATAATATCATCGCCCGCCCCTTAGACCACTTAGATTCCTTGAGAAAAAGACATGCCTACAAATTGAATAGCCGGGTGGGTTGTAGCTTTGATAAGTACAAATGCACCAGGACCGTAGCTCAGTCCAGTTCCTGCATGTTCTCTCATAAAGTAACAGACCCACGTACAGTTGTACAGTGGTGCAGGCTTGCATTCAGTTACTTTATACTTTTACTGACTGTTTATAGGAAGAAATTTTTTAACTACTTGAGACGATGCTGACACAACTAGAACGGTGTTAAAAATAAGAAAAGATTGAATTTGGAGAATGTTTGCGGATATTCCGTTTATCTTCAAGTTTGGTAAGAAAAAGCGTAAAGATTGAAATCCACTTAACTGTAATTCTCTGTTTGCAGGTGTTGTGAAGATTCATATCTCTTTGTAAAGGATGAGAAGGACACAGTTTTTTTTTGTCGGGGTCAAGGTACTACAGAGAATATCTTTACCCAAGATGAAGACTGAAAAAAAATGCATAATTATGATATTCGGTACTTGAACTCCTCCCCATAAATTCTTACGGATGTAAAATTAAGGAATATGATATATGTAAATTATGACACAATAGCTACGAGAGAGAAGAGAAAACATAGAGAATATTTCGTAAGAAATTCTGAAGGAAAGAGACCACGAGAAAATTTTTGCCGTAGAGGAGTGTACTGTATTGAAACTTTTTCTAAGGAGATGGGAGGGTAGGGTGTAGACAGTATTTATGTGATGTAGGATAGCGACCATTGAGGGTTTCTATAAAACACGGTAATGGTGGTCGTTTTGGATAAAATTCGGAGAATTTTTCGGTTTAGGAGGAACTATTACTTTCTCAAAACGACTCAGTGTTATGGAGTTAGTTATTTAACCTTTTAAAGCCTAGAGGTAAACATGTCGGCTGTAGTACTGTGAAATTCTACGTGTAACCATATGGTTTATTTAACTATTTCTTATGAATCTCATAAAAAGCATATTATTTCCAAAAGCATGAATTAATCAATGGTGTGTTTAATGGAAATGGACTGCGTTTTCTGAACGTAAGGAACTGGGATTTTTATGTGCTTTAGATCAGTGTCAATCTTTCAAAGGGTTAACGATCTTTGAGTCGTCAGGTAGCATAAGATCGATCATTGTTATCTTTTAAAAATATATTTATGCAAACTTTAGTACAGGGTGCAGGGTGTTCCACTTTCTTCAGCACCACAGACCACACGGACACAATGTCCTAAGCTCACGAGCCAAACATGATCATTTATTTTATCCAGTGTGCTTAGTGAGACGATATAAGTTATAACCACACCCACACTGAAAACTACGAACGCTTTTGTTCCAATAATTTTCGAATAAAATAGGATCAGTTGGATGTTAATGTACAGCAGTATCGTACTCATTGGAAGCATCGTAAGAAAGCACAGTAAGGAAAATATTTCCGTATATTTGTTTTGAATTAAGGGTAATTACTGTAGCTTTTGCACTGAGTTACAAGACGGAAGGTTGCGGGTTCGATTCCCGATGGTGTCATTGGAATTTTTCATTGACATAATCCTTCCTGACGCACTATGGCCCTGAGGTAAACTCAGCCTCTAACAGAAATGAGTACCAGGAATATTTCCTGGGGGTTAAAGTTGGTCTGTGCGTAGGGCTGACAAGTTAACTACCTTCATGTTCTGACTGTTTTGAAATCTGGGAGCCTCAACCTGCTGCAAACTTCAGGGCTTGTCCAAGCCTGAAATGAGATTGCGTTACTTCTATCTGTAGCTTTTAAAATATATTTTGCCTTGGATGGGTACCTGTTTAGTACTTGGATCTTCGTACACATCCCCCTCTATTTTGCAAGAATTAAATTCCAATTATTGGCGTGCAAATGTAATTAGAAACGGTTGCAACTGAGTGTAACAAATAAGAGTTACACTTAAGAAGAAGACGAAAACATATCTTGCGATTCTTGCATATTTATTCTATATATGTTCTGCCTTAAATAGCAGTACGATTAAAAGATGCTATAGTAATTTTTCCCATTCGTTATGTCAAAGTGACTTCGGCTTTCTAACCAAAAGTAAGAACATAAGCTAAAGATCTCCATGGGCTGGATGCAGGTATACTAGACCGAAAGAAATAGGATGTTGGAAATATTTACAGAACATATGCCTTCGGAATTCTAGGTGTTAGTATGGATTATGTACCTGTACTGCCAAATCAAGGATAACGAGAAAATAAAATATTGAGAAAAAGGTACAGAATGTAGATAAGAAGAACAAATTAAGACTAATGTTCGAAGGGCATGTGTGTATGATAAATTTATGGACATTGTAAATTTAGGCCCAGAATATGAAACTTTGAAGGGATTAACGAATCTTTGGATTCAAGAGAGACAGGTATACAAGCGACTGCCAGATTGTGGAAGAAGAGTCCACTTACCAGCGGCAGTTCATTAGTTAGTATTAGTTAGTTAGATGTTTATTTAATTACTTTTTTTTAATAGCTGGAATAGGATTTTTTTTAAAACTGTATATCAAATTTCAGCTGAAGCGGTTAAATATTACGAATTCCGACTTTCTTTCATGCAGATATGAAGAGCAAACTGTGTGTTTGCATTTCCTTCTTGATCAGTCAGTGTTTGTTGATCAATACAAGAATGTGAGGAGGGAGGCTGCAGCTGACCACAGAACTGGAAATTGCTGACGTCACGCGAACTTTGTGTCGTTAGTGAGAGAAACCTGGTGCCAACGAAACATCGATTTCCCCAGTTACACTGCACTCTATTAAAATCACTTGTTACAAATCCCCATTTCGTCGCTCAATTCTATTTGTCCCAATTTTAAAAAAAAAGTTCCACAATTATAAGAGGAAGTGTTCACTATCCTGTGTCTTGCTACGGACTTTGTTGTACATTTCACGTAAGTCTCATTGTTTGCTCTGAAAAACGACCACAAGAAATTAAAGTTAAAGGGAGACCTTGAAGGTAGGACACTAGACTCATTACAAATTGTAAAAAGGGTTTCAGTAGTTTGTAGGTTATTTTTAATGGGATAAACTTCATCAGAGAGAGGAAAACGACAAGGAAAAAGCCAAAGAAGATAAACGTGAGAAAAAAAAACAGGGTTTGTTGAAATAATAATATTTAAATGCATCCTGAAGAACAATAGGTGAGACATGTGAATTACTCTAGATTCAGAGAAGTTTCAATGATGGATTTTTATGGCGAAGGGAATGAACACTTTTATCGTATAAATGACCATCATGTCCGAAAGAACGGAATGAAGGAATAGGCCACTGCTGTAAGGGAAAATTGGGTTAGTAAAACAATTAACCTCTCTTAACAATCACAGTTCCGAAGTTGTTCGTTGTTTTATCAAACATAAACATAATAATAAGTGTGGCTATTAAATAACGGGACTGCGAGGATAGCTAATCGCAAAAATAAGTACTGTCATATACCAGTTGCCCTAGTAACATTCCCCATTGGCGTAGTAGACCATGACCCTTTACTTTTAATAGTGTCATGTAATAATTTTTCTAACTAATTTAACTTGTTTCTATCATGCTTGATAAGAAAGGAATGACAGAACATCTAATTTGTTGTGAAATGTTTGAAGAAAACTGGCACCGAACATTCAATTTGTTATGTCACACCTTCGGAGAAGAAGCAGCATTCCAAAAACACTACCACAAAATTATTTAAGAGGGTTGCTTCGAGGTTTGGGAAAAACACATGGAGAGGTATGTGGGTTCAGGTGGATATTACTTCGAAACTATAGATAACAATAATATCATTACTAAAGCAATTATCGAAACTACATTCAAAATTACGGATTTCTTCATTATACAATTTTCTCCACCACCTTGTTACTTGAAATCCGTCAGGTTTGTAGTGTTTCTAACACAGAATCAGAGATCAGCATAAAATAATTTAAGATCTACAGTAAATAATACAGCACATAGACCAGAAAGTGTGTTCTACGGGTTGCTACTTCATCCGTTTTGTCCTTTTAAGAAGGAATGCAGGTTAACTAGAGATAGCACAAAACTAAAAAATGGGGTTGGCAAAAGAGGATACAAATGGAAACCCGCAGGTTGAACCATCAGTCACGAGCTGAGGCGAAATTTCAGGCGCAAGAAAAGATAGCCCTCGCTTTGCTGCCCACTCCGTCACTGCAAACAGCTTCCATTAGGGGTAAAATCCTGCTAGAAAGCATCTCACTTGTTTTCCACCCTCACTTTCACCTTCTTCGCAAATGTTCAAAGCCTTTAGTAAGTACACACACAAGCATATTTACAGATGTGTCTCTGTGGAAAAGGTTAACGCTTTGTAGAATTCTGGTATGACATTTCCTCAGGGACAGTGGTTATTATGCCTAAACCACTGTGCATACAGAATTCAGGAACTGTAATTCGGACGATATTTCATGTTCCGTAATCACGACACTTGTATGTGAACACTTAGGTAAGAGAAACTGTGTCGTTCTGGTAGCAAATGATTCTAAGTTGTGCAGGTTTAATGACCCATGTGAAGAGAGAATGTAAGACGTTTAGAAAGGGAACGAAAGAGGGAAGCGCGAAAGAAAGAAAGAAAGAAGTGGGAAGTCTAGAACTGGAAATCCATACTTCTACTACTCTTTACAATATATTATTGTGGTGAGCAAATCAAGGTAATTAAAGTTGGCAAGTCATGCAACACGTATGAGAGAGAAGGCAAACGCATAAAAAATTTTGTTGGGGGAAACTGAGGGAGGGAAGTTACTATGAAGACTTAGGCATAGATGGAAGGGTAACATTAAGATAGATTGTAAAGAAATGTGATTGGAGAGCATTAACTGGGTGTATATATCTCAAGTGGCGTGATTTTTTGATTAAGGCACTGAATCTTCTCTTTCCATAATTTGTGGAGGATTTCTGGGCTAATTTAGAAACAATGTTAGTTCTTCGGGAAGACCTCTTATCCGTTGAGTTATGTAGCAAGAACAGGTAATGAGAAATTGAAGTGGCAAATGAAAATATTAAGCTTACACTCTTACTTTGTGGCAAGTGTTATGGAAAAGGGCGACAAATCATGCAGATAAATTGACAAGAAAACAGAAGTTTAGAAATGTTTGCATCAACTCAATTAATTGTAACAGTGATATAATATGGGTTTCGGGAGATTGAAAGCGAAACAGAGGGAGACGAAAGAATGAAACAAAAGTAAAAAAATTACTTAGAAAAAAGAAGTGTAACCTTGTACGATGTGTATTTGAAAAGCACAATATATGGATAGTTATAATATATCCAGCAACATTTACTGCCACGCTCACACTAAATGACTGCTGTAAACTTACAAAAGTCCTTGTTTCCGCTAAGAAGGCGCATTAGGGATCCGAGTTGTAATTCCACTCCTCCTTAACTTCACTCACTAGATGGAAGAGGTTGGTCAGCCTCACGCCTCGGCTGCTTTACGACAGGTAATATACAGCCCAAAATCGCTACTGAACAGGAAGTTAGGCGGGTTCCAGAAACAGTATGAACTTTCTTTTGGAAAGGAACAGAATTACTTTCCCTGCCAGGAAACTAAAACGCAAATCCCCCAGCCCGTAGCCTAGTCTCTATACTGACTATGCAAACCCGGTCCCCATTTCCTATCTGTTAGCAGTAGAAGACAATAACAACATTCCCAACTCACCAGTTACGATGATAAGAACTAGGAGTTGTCAACAAAATGGACGTTAAACTTGATATGAAACATTTCCGTTGCTGAAGCAGCCATGATATCTATCAGAGTTCTCAGGCAAAAGCGACACAAACTTCAGGAACAAATGTATTAAACGGTAAATATTTTCGACCCTTGATTGGGTCATCTTCAGGACATGAAAAAAGAACGTGAACAGATAAGGAAACTAAAAACAGTAAGTTGGAGATCTCCCCATTTTACATTAAAATACATTTAAAATATATGTGTTTGTAAAGTAAATAAAGTAAAATCAATTACAGAAAAGTTTATAACCCAACCCAGCTCATCAGTCGTTTAGCATGTCCTAATCTCAGGGAATCTAAGTGTTCTAAATAGCGGAGCGGTAATTTTATAAATAATTGGACACCATCAATATTCTTTGTATTAATACGCGATTATTAGAGTTTAGAGATGTTTGCATGTATGGAGGCGACTTTGAAAATATATACACTGCTAGCCTCGGTATCACGTCCACAAAATATCACATCGTAGGTAGAAAACAGACTACTCGCTTGCGTTAGGTGTTCAAAATTCCTACAGTTCCAGATTCATCCTCCCTTAAGTATTCTTATTGTTTCCGATTGGCTAAATGTTAAATTTCATTGCTTCCTAGTAGGTCCAAAAGTCAAAATTTTGAATACTTTATCTCCATTGGCTCCCATTTATGTAACGTTGTGTCTAGTGTCGTAACACGTGTGAACTCCTCCACGCGTCCTACTGGTTTCTCTTCATGTAAAGCAGGACTAAAATGGCGTTCTCCCCAGCAAGATTGAAGATGTCCAAAAACTATCGAAGTTTACCAAGTCAGTTGTTCCACACAGTTTCATAAGTTATTAATTTTGACACTGACAAACGGCGATCCTGCCAGCTCACTATAACCGCCATAAACTCTCTGTGTCTGTCTCTCTAACCTGCTATACTGACTCTTTACAATCTCCTTTCAACCCTAAACCAAAATACCAATTTTAAACAAATCTCTCTTATCTAACAAATGTATAATCTGGACACTCAATATAGGAATTAAACTCCATATACCCGTTAATAGATCGAAGGACCTATTAAAATAATAACTACCCGTAGGCTCAGGCGACAAGCACTTTTATTCTTAATACAGTAATTAATAAATACCACAGGAGACGTACAGCAATACTCACTTCTAAATTATGAAAATTCTGAAATTGGTATTTTTTTAAAAAAAACAACTAAGGCAGTCAACTGTAAACAACCGTAGTTAACACGCACCAAATCCTATGACAGCCCCAGTCACTGTATAAATACTTTCACTTTCCACAGTTCACTGAACCTCATACTAACAATTTGGGAACGTCATTAATACGTAGAAGAATCTACGAGAATTTCATTTTATCTCCAAATCTAACTCTGCTATAAATGAAACTGCAACGTAAATTATTGAATGGCGACACATCGGGACCCATCATGAGATTCTGGTAGCTTGCAGGATACAAACACTTTGTTCTTAATAAGATTATTGAGAAGTACCACATTTCGCATACAATCATACTCACCTCTTCCTTTTGTAATTTTTTAAATTGGCATTGTTTAAAAGGTTTTAAAAAATAATTATTATTTGTAATACGTCTTTGGGCTTTTTCTGTAATTGATTTGACCTTTTTGTACTTTACATACTCATACATTTTAATACAAAATGTTAATTCTCCAACTGACGGTTTTATTTTTTTGCATCTCTTCGTATTTTTGTACGTAACTTGTCCTGGTGATGACCCCAATCTAGTGTCGAAAATTGTTGTTGTCTGATATATTTTGTTCGCAAATTGTGTGTCGGTTGTGACTGAGGACTTTGATAGACATTAAAAGATACGTTATTAGCAATAAATAAATAAATACGTTTCTATACCTTATTTTAACATTGTAACATTAATGCTCAATGTGGAGGCATTTTGTCTACATGCTGGACTGTGATATTGTTTATGCACCTAAAGCATTGGACAGGTTTTTTGAAACCTGATATTAGGCACTTTCGGAACAATGTTGCTCGATTCCGATATTCTGTCATATCGATGCCTAATAAGTTCAACACATTAGGACATAAACGAACGTTTCGCCGTATCCTATAAACAAATACAGAGATTTTGTTAAAATTCTGTGTAGCTCACTTTCACAAAAAGTGTCTGAAAAATTCGGATATTTAAGGAAATTTATGCATACTAAATTCAATCTCACGTTAAGACACAAATAGATTTTCCACGTATCCAAAAAAAAAGAGTTGCACTTATTTTGTTAAAATCCTGAATTACTGACTTCAACGAAAAGCTGTTGAGAAATTCAGATATTTAGCCATATTGATGCGTAAGGGATTCAAGTTTGAGAAAGGCCTTCTTCATAAAGCCCGTATAATTTTCAGACATTGTGTAGTAATTCAGATATACAGAATAGTTTTAATAATTTGAATGTTATAATTCCTAATTTTAGGCTATCTTAATACACTTCGAAGAACGCTGTTCTTAATTTTGAATATTCCATTATGGATTACACAATTTTCAGTGTTGTTAATTGTACACTGTCGTGGGAAATATTTTGATTTTTTTCATGGCCAAGAGAAACAAAGCTGTCATATACACTGTGAAGTTTATATCCCTCTGTAATGCGCTCCGGATTAACAAAATCATATGAGTCTCAAGTACAATCTCGGACAACATGTTGTTAATATCATGTTTCACGAAAACAGCATCAATAACGTTAACAATATTCACACTTTTTTTATAGGGTGTCGAAATAAAAATTCTGTTCTTTTTGTGCTGTAAAATTTGGGTACGTCGCTGTTTTAAATTATTTAAATAAACAGAAACTAGTTAAGAGTTTTCACTCACATGCATTTTGACACTACTTAGAAACTTACTGGCCTGGGACATGGTCGTAATAAATCAGTTGTTTTGATATATATAGCGTATAAATGTACGTTATACGATATTTCTGTGATGTCATTACAACATTATTTTAATTAATTTTCCCTAGTACGAACGTAATATTATGGTGAAAAATAAAGAAGAAAGCTTATCTCTAAAAATTTTTCCGAAATTCCCAGGCTGAAGAATAAAAAATTTCTAGGCAGTTATTTTATTTATTAATTAATTATAAACAATTTAATGGTAGAGTTAAATTCAAAACATTTCTTATGTTACGAGACCTTCTTATAAATTGGATGCTACATGAACACGATAACAAGATGAGCTGAAAAAGTTAAAGAGTATTCTAATATTCTAAGAGAAATGCACGTGAAAATACACATCATTATGCATTTTTGTTTGGTCTGAACAAAGAAAAGGAAGGCTGGATTACCTAATTTACATTCCTATATAACTGGCAAATTTCCTCCCCCCAGTAAATTCAAGCAATCACCTAAACCAAATTTAGTCACACTGCTAAAAGTCTTTCTTTTCTAGAATTCACCATTCATCGTATATAATTACATGTTACTGACCTCTGCAACGAAGCAATAATTATTAAACACCAGAAAATGTGCATCGTATATACAGCTCCTGTGTTCAGAATTTCTGTTTTGAATTCCGTAAGATCTGAGATGAAATCCCGGCTCATTGACCAACTAAACTCATACTGAGATTTTTATGTATTCTCTCACAGAATACGATATCTGAAATTGGCCACCCCTATTTCTTTCATCATTCTCTCACATGCATTATTCATCCTTCATCCTTTAAATCTACTCTTTATAGTCTGAAGTATTTAGAGGCCATTAAATGTACAGTTTCCAGTTGGGTGTATTGCAGTCTATTTTCCAGTACACCTCATGCATCACCATATGTCTGATGTCTAACACTCCTGATGTTCGCTGCCTTCTGTAGAGTTATGTACCTACAGTTGCACTGGGTACTTGAATCGTGAATGCGGTTTATCTCTCCTTCCACTCCCACACATTTGCCTTGCGAGTGTATTGCCTAATAACTGTGTGCGTTGGGGGTTGGAATAAATATCCAAACTCCAGCTTATTTCTCTAACAGAGAGAATTTCCTGGTCTTAAGAATTATGCAAATTTATGTCGTGGAAAGCTAATGTGACCAAACTAATGACACAGGGTTTAGATCTTCCCAGTTAAAAACGAGATATTTCATTTTAAAATTGTTCTTTTTTCTTGCGTTGCATTTCCTATGTATGACACCATGTTTTCTTTGTTTGATACTAGAATGTAGAAATTCGCAGCTTCCTCCATAAGCAGCTCAAGTAATACCACGAATTTGTTAGAAATACTTAATTATTAATGAATTTCAAATATGTTAATTTCAAAAACCACAACAGCGTAAAGTTGAAACCCTACGGTTTACCCTGGGATGACGGAGATCAGATATGAACTTTTTCAGCATGTGTGTAACAGATAAGAATGTAAGAATATTGCTACTTCTCTGATAAGTGACGCTACATTTAGTACCAAGAAGATGGTGAGCTTATAAGACCAAGTATAAGAACAAGAAATCGCTCTTAGTGATTCGTTGTAAAACAACCAACTTGTAATTATACAGGATGGGGCAAAATATCCTGCAATATTCAGTAGGGCATTGTGAAGGGAGGGGAGGCCGTAGAAGGGTGGGGTTGGGCTCGAAAGGTGCAGGTAGTTGGGAAGTTCCCGTTACAACACTCCGCAGTCGTAAAGATGGTGTGGTCCAACG
>Ga0131853_10014232_pt1 | contig 14579 bp, 15 predicted proteins | sample TergutLab28metaG_FD_92764 | JGI IMG/M metagenome (GOLD analysis project Ga0131853, IMG submission 92764) | Labiotermes labralis P1 segment gut microbial communities from Petit-Saut dam, French Guiana - Lab288 P1 (version 2) (version 2) | ecosystem: Host-associated > Arthropoda: Insects >... | reverse complement strand
GAGGGCGAGATGGCGTGGTGGTGTCACTGCCTTTGGACCCATTGCACGGCCTGAAACTATGGCGGGTGAATTGGTTTTGATTCCCTTTGAAGACGATTTTCGGATTGAGATCAGAGGCGAACCCTTTGGTACACCAAGCTATTTCCTGCACAGTCGTGCTGGGAATGAATGGGTGAGAAGTGGGGCGCTTGGGCAAGACTCTGCCGAATCGCTTGCGGTTCCCCTTTTGGAGCCGGGGGAATACATCTTAGAGGCAGTTGTGTGGTGGGGCAATAATAGACAGCATTCCGCGATTCAGTATTTTTTCAAATTCACAATAAACGAAGAGCAGGCACAAATTCCCCGGACGATACCGGTTTTGCTGGTGCCTGATGAGACCCATGGGGGACAAAGGATTATTTTGCTGACAGTGGGGGTGCTGGGGTTTGCACTCTGTCTTGTGATTGGGCTCCGGGTGAAACGCTATTATATTCCCAGGTATTTGGCGGATCGAAATGATAGAAACTAAGGGGCGAAAGGGGAGGAATACCTTATGAAAGTGATTGAAACCTCGGGCCTGCCGATCAAGTCTTGGTGTCATGACCCGGAGGAGGGGGCGCTGGAGCAGGCGCGGCATATTGCGGCCCTACCTTTTGCCTATCACCATATCGCGCTGATGCCGGATACGCATCAGGGATATGGAATGCCAATCGGCGGGGTGCTGGCTATGGTGAATACGATTATTCCCAACGCGGTAGGGGTGGACATCGGCTGTGGGATGTTGGCCTGCCAGACGACCTGGCGGGAGATCACCCAGGAGGAAGTGAAGGAGATTATGGGCCACGTTCGAGGGCGGATTCCCCTGGGGTTTCAGCATCGGAGCACAGCGCAAGAGCTCTTTTCGCCGCCGAAGAACGCGCCGATTGCGGGAGGGGAATATGAAAAAGCCCGGTATCAGGTAGGGACTTTGGGTGGAGGCAACCATTTCATTGAAATCCAGCGGGGGAGTGATGGGCATATCTGGTTTATGGTCCACTCAGGGAGCCGGAACCTAGGGAAGCAGGTGTGCGACCACTATAACGGCCTGGCTCGGAAGCTGAATAAAAAGGCAGGCAGCGCTGTCCCGCCTCAGTGGGATTTGGCCTATTTCTCTACCAACACGGAGGAAGGGCGACAGTATATTGCTGAGATGGACTATTGTCAGGCCTTCGCGGCGGAGAATCGCCGGGTGATGGGGGAGGAAATCCTTGGGGCGTTTGCGGAGGTGCGGGGTATGTCTCTGGGGGATGTGGCGGTGCGGACCGTGAATATTCATCACAACTACGCCCAGTTGGAGCAGCATTTTGGCAAAGATGTCTGGGTGCACCGGAAAGGTGCGACCTCGGCGCGGGCTGGGGAAGCGGGGATAATCCCCGGGTCCCAGGGGACGAAATCATATATTGTGACGGGCCTTGGAAATACAGAGTCTTTTTGCTCTTGCAGCCACGGCGCTGGACGGCGTATGGGGCGGAAAGAGGCCCAGCGGACCCTGTCTCTCGCGGAGGAAAAGCGACGTATGGATGAGCGGGGGATTGTCCATGGCCTCCGCAGCGCGAAAGACTTAGATGAGGCCGCCGGGGCCTATAAAGATATTGACTTGGTGATGGCAGAACAGAGGGATTTGGTCGATATCGCGGTGGAACTGACGCCCCTGGGCGTGATCAAGGCGTAAAAAGGACGGGCTGGGGAGTGGAAAAGTGTTGACAATGCTGTGTTATGTGGTTATAATGCGGGTATAGCAATGAGACTGGAAAGAGGTTTCCACATGATTCTACAGGTCCGCCTGAGCCATGTTCATGTCCACGCAGGCGCACATCATCACCATGTGCGTCATGATCACGTGTGCCGGAAATGAATGTGAGCGGGTGGACTTTCATCTTGTCAAAGAGGAACTGACGTAAGCGTTAGAAGCCTTGTGCAGGAGCCGCCTGTGCAAGGCTTTTTTGTATATTCTGGTGAATTCAAAACGAATAGGAGCTTTGATATGAGAAACATTGTAATCGCGCTGCCGAAAGGCAAAAGACTTCTGACACAGGCCTATGAGATATTTAAAGCGGCGGGGTATGGCAGCAGCGTGCTAGAACAGGAATTGCGGGGCGGGGATCGGAAACATTTGGAGTTTGTCTGCGATGAAAAGAACGCGATGTTTCTTTTGGTGCGGGTCGCCGATATCCCGCAATATGTGGACAAAAACTGGGCGGACGTGGGGGTGAGCGCCTTTGACTGTTACCGGGAATATGAGCTTTCCCACGTGACGGCGAAGTTTAGTCTGCGGGGCGACAACTTTGTTTCAGATATTTTGCCGGATTTAAAACTTTGCCAGAACTCTCGCTTTTGTGTGGCGGGCCTGCCGGAGGGGCTGGATTTTTACGGCAAGTGCAAGGAGAGTGAGGAGAAGATTCTCACGGTGGCCACCCAGCATCCGAAGATCACCTCTCGCTATTTTAGCGGCAAGAACATGGTGGTGGATATTGTGACAGTGACGGGCTCTACGGAGCTCATGCCGAAACATGGGGGCGTGGACGCCATCTTCGACATCGTGGAGACCGGGCGGGCTCTGGAGGAAAACGGGCTTGTTATCTACGATGAGGCGATGCCGATCCAGACCAAGGTGCTGTTTAGCAAGGCGGCCCTCAAGTATGACGAAAAAGTGCGGGAGATGGCGGAGGTGCTGAGAAGTGCGATTGAATAGAGACCTGGCCGCGCTAAAGGGCAGAAAGGTGGAGACGGATGCCTCTGTCGAATTTGCGGTGCGCGGGATTTTGGCGGATGTGAAGGCAGAGGGAGACGCGGCGGTGCGCAGATATGCTGCGGAGTTAGACGGCTTCACCGGCTCAGAGCTCTTGGTGAGTGAGGCGGAAATCAAGGCCGCGCTTCACGCCGTGGGAGAGGACTTCTTGGCACTTTTACAGAGGGCCCGGAACAATATTTGTGAGTTTCACGCCAATCAGATGGAAGCGTCTTGGAGCATGTATCGAGACAATGGGGCGATGTTGGGGCAGATTGTCCGCCCGCTCGGACGAGTTGCGCTCTATGTGCCCGGCGGCACGGCTTCTTACCCCTCTTCGGTACTGATGAACGCTATCCCGGCGGTGCTGGCTGGGGTGGAAGAGATTGTGATGTTTACCCCGGTGAAGCGAGATGGGAAGGTGGCTGATGTCATCTTAGCGGCGGCGGCAACTAGTGGGGTGCACACCATCTATAAAGTCGGCGGGGCCCAGGCTATCGCCGCCGCGGCCTATGGTACGGAGACGATTGGGAAGGTAGATAAAATCGTAGGTCCTGGGAACGCCTATGTGGCCACGGCGAAGCGTCTGGTGTATGGGGAGGTGGGGATCGACATGATTGCCGGACCCTCTGAGGTGCTGATTATCGCGGACGAGGGGGCGAATCCCAAGTACATTGCGGCGGATATGCTGGGGCAGGCGGAGCATGACAGGCTGGCTTCCGCCATCTTGATCACCACCAGCGAGAAGGTTCGCGGGGAGACGGAGGCGGAGCTTGGGCGGCAAATGGCCCTCCTAGACCGACGGGAGATTGCCGAGGCCTCTCTCTCCCGCTATGGAGCCGCCATTTTGGTGGGGGATTTGGAGGAGGCTTTTGCCCTCTCTAACGAACTGGCTCCCGAGCACTTGGAAATTATGACGGAAAACCCCATGGAGCATCTGCCGAAGGTGCAAAACGCCGGGTCTATCTTCCTGGGAGAGCACACGCCGGAGGCCCTGGGGGACTACATGAGCGGCACGAATCATGTGCTGCCCACCAATGGCACGGCACGGTTTTATTCTCCGCTGGGGGTGCAGGATTTTATCAAGCGGAGCTCTTTTTCCTTTTATCCACGGTCGGCCCTAGAGAGTCTTGCGGCGGATGTGGTCCGGTTTGCGGAGCTTGAGGGGCTTGGGGCCCACGCGCAGAGTGTGAAAGTCCGTTTTGAGGAGGGAGAATAAAGATGCGGTATTACAGCGAAAAGATCATGGGACTCACCCCCTATGTGGCGGGGCTGCAACCCAAGGAGCCGGGTTGGGTGAAGCTGAACACCAACGAAAACCCCTACCCGCCATCGCCAAAGGTTTTGGAGGCGCTGCAGGGCGTAGACTTTGCAAGGTTGCGGCTCTACCCGGATACCCTGGGAGGTCCTTTGCGGGGGGCGGTGGCTGAGGTTTTGGGGGTGGGAGAGGAGCAGGTCTTTTGCGGCAATGGCTCCGATGAGGTACTGGCCCTAGCCTATCAGGCATTTTTTGCTAGGAAAAGCAATGTTCTTGCGCCGGATGTGTCCTATGGATTTTATCCGGTTTGGGCGGAGATGTACGATGTGGGGGTCCGGGTCGTGCCCCTTGGGGCGGATTTTGCCATCGATCCCAAGGATTACAAGGGTGGTGCCGGGGTGGTGATCGCAAACCCCAACGCGCCGACGAGCATGGCCCTTGAGAGAGGGGAGATCGAAGAGATTCTGCGGCAGAACCCGGAGGGGGTGGTGCTGGTGGATGAGGCGTATATCGATTTTGCGCAGGTGGAAAATGCCGTGTCTCTGATTGACCAGTACCCGAATTTGCTGGTGGTGCGGACTTTTTCCAAGTCTCACTCCTTGGCGGGGCTCCGGGCGGGGTACGCGGTGGGGCAGAAGGAACTCATTGATGGGCTGCGGCGAGTGAAGAACGCCTTTAACTCTTACCCCCTGGACCTCCTTGCCCAGGTGGGGGCCAGCGCTGCCATTTTGGATGTGGGCTATTGGGAGGAGACCAGACGCAAGATTATGAGAACCCGGGATGAGACCATGGCGCGTCTTCGGGAGATGGGGTATCGAGTGTTAGACTCCCAGGCGAATTTTCTGTTTGTGGAGTCGCGAGATGCCAAGGGTTTATATGAGCACCTGTTTGAGAACAAGATTCTTGCCCGCTACTGGGATAAGCCGCGGATCAGCGGATTTTTGAGAGTGACAGTGGGCACCGACGCGGAAATGGAGGCGTTTTTACAATGCGTGAGTCGATTTTAGAGCGGAGCACCAGCGAGACCCAGGTGAAGGTGGAGGTCAATCTTGACAAAGAGGAGAAGGGCAAGATCAGCACCGGCATAGGCTTTTTTGACCACATGCTGGACCTCTTTGCCTTTCGGGCGGGAATCAGCTTAGATGTGACCTGTCAGGGGGACTTGCACATCGACGGACACCACACAGTGGAGGACGTGGGCCTCACCCTAGGGCAGGCCATTGCCAAGGCCCTGGGAGACAAAAAGGGCATTGCCCGCTATGGCCAGGCGTCTATCCCTATGGACGAGAGCCTTGCGAACTGTGTGCTGGATATCTCTGGGCGGGCGTATCTGGTTTTTGACGCAGCCTTTCCCTCCGCACGGGCTGGAGATATGGACACGGAATTGGTGGAGGAATTTTTCCGGGCTCTTTGTACTCAGGCTGGGATTACGCTGCATATCAGCTTGGTCTATGGCAGAAATACCCACCATATGATAGAGGCCATTTTCAAGGCTTTTGGATGTGCTTTTGGACAGGCGATTGTGGTGAGGGGGCAGGGTGTGTCCTCTACCAAGGGGGTGCTTTGATGTTTATTATCCCCGCGATTGACTTACAGGGCGGTGAGGTGGTGCGGCTTTTGAAAGGCGACTATGGAGCCAAGACCGTGTATAGCAGCGATCCTGTCCAGTTTGCGCAAGGCTTTGAGCGGATGGGGGCCAAGTATCTCCATGTGGTGGATTTGGACGGCGCAAAGGGTGGGAGTACAGAAAATCTCGCCATCATCCGCAAGATACGAGAAGGCATAGCCATCCCCATGCAGGTGGGGGGCGGGATACGCAGTGCTGAGACGGTTTCCCTCTATTTGGACGAGTTGGGAGTGGATCGGGTGATTCTGGGGACGGTGGCGGTGAAAAATCCGGCCTTTGTCCGGGAGATGCTGGAGAAATATGGTCCAGAGCGCATGGTTGTCGGAGTGGACGTGAGAGAGGGCAAGGTGGCTACCGCCGGGTGGCTGGAAGATAGCGGCGTGGATTATCTGCCCTTTATCCAGAGTCTCTGGGATATGGGGGTCCGCCTCATTGTGGCTACAGATATTTCCAGAGATGGGACTCTGACCTCTCCCAATTGGGAGATGTATCGCGAGATTTCCGGGATAGAGGGGATGCAGGTGATCGTCTCCGGCGGAATTGCCCATGAGGGGCACTTGGAAGAGGCGGCTGCCTATTATGGGGTCATCGTCGGGAAGGCTTACTATGAGGGAAGGGTGGACCTAGAAACATGCCTGAGAAACGCATAATTCCCTGCCTGGATATCAAAGATGGCAAGGTGGTGAAAGGGGTTCACTTTGTGGACCTGGTGGATGTGGGGGACCCGGTGGAGATTGCGCGGCACTACAACAGCCAAGGGGCCGACGAGATTGTTTTCTTGGACATCACGGCGACCAATGAAGCGCGAGATACCCACTATGAACTGATTGCCCGGGCGGCTTCTGTGCTTACCATCCCCTTGACCGTGGGTGGCGGGATTCGCAGTGTGGCGGATTTTCAGAAGATTTTCAAGGCTGGGGCCAGTAAGGGGTCCATCAATTCCGCCGCTGTGGCAAATCCGGCCCTGATTTCCGAGGCCAGCGAGGCCTTTGGCAGGGAGCGGGTGGTTGTGGCCATAGACGCGGGGAAGTTTGGAGATCGCTTCCAAGTGCTCACCAAGGGTGGCCAGGTGAATACGGGTCTTGACCTGGTAGAGTGGGCGAAGCAGTGTGAAGCCTTGGGCGCGGGGGAGATTCTTCTGACCTCTATCGACGCGGACGGGGCTCAGACCGGGTATGATCTCCCCATGACCCGTCTGGTTACAGAGAGCGTGGGCATTCCGGTGACCGCCAGCGGGGGTTGCGGCAGCGTAGAGGATATCGTCCAGGTGTTTCAAGAGACGGATTGTGCCGCTGCCCTGGCTGCGAGCCTTTTCCACTATGGGAAGGCCACGGTGGGGGAGGTAAAAGAGGAACTGGAGAGGAGGGGTATCTCGTGTCAAAGATAGAGGGCTTGATTCCCGCCATTGTGCAGGATTTTTACACGGGGCGAGTGTTGATGCTGGCCTATGTCAATCAGGAGAGCTATGACTATATGAAAGAGCATGGCCAGACTTGTTTTTGGTCTCGTTCTCGGCAGGAGCTCTGGCGGAAGGGGGAGACCTCGGGAGATGTGCAGCAGATCCGGCACATGGCCTTTGACTGTGATGAAGACACCCTCTTAATCCAAGTGGAACAGATGGGGAAAGGGGCCTGCCACACCGGGAGCTATAGCTGTTTTGGGGAGGAAGCGGGGCAGTTTCACGTGCTCCAAGCGGTCTTTGCGCAGATCGCGGACAGAAGTGAGAACCCCAAAGAGAACTCCTATACGAACTATCTTCTGGAGAAGGGGGCCGACAAGATTTGCAAAAAAGTCGGCGAGGAGGCCGCTGAGACGATTATCGCGGCCATACACCGAGATAAGGCTCTCTTGGCTGAGGAAGTTTCCGACCTTGCCTACCATCTGCTGGTACTCCTGTTTGAGCAGGGGGCGGCGCCGCGAGAGGTTATGGAGACCTTGACGAAGCGGCATCTGGTCGAGGGGAACTTGAAGGTGAAGAACTAAAAAAGCGGGCGCACAATCTTGTTTTAGATTGTGCGCCCGCTCTTTGCGTTTGGTGAGTCTTCTCTTATTTACTATCTACGTCTCCCGAAGAGGCGGAGGAGGAAGAGGAAGATGTTGATGAAGTCTAGATAGAGATGGAGGGCGCCTTTTACGATTACGCCGGTGGGAACGTCACCCGCGTGTTCGTTGATGAGGCGCTGGAGCCGTTGGACATCATAGGCGGTGAGCCCTAAGAAAATCGCGATGCCTGCGTAGGTGATGAGCATGTGCATGGTGTCGCTCACGAAAAACCAGTTTAGGACGCTGGCGATGATGATGCCAAAGAGGCCCATGAGGAGGAAACTGCCGACGCCAGAGAGGTCTGCCTTTGTCACTGCCCCATAGATGGCCATGATGCCGAACATCCCAGCGGCGGCGAAGAAGGCCGTAGCGATGTCACCTAAGGCATACACAATGAAAATCGCCGACAGGGTGACCCCGTTTAGGAGGGCATAAACAATGAAGAGGAGAATGGCACCGGCGGGAGACATGTCCCAAACCCGAGGAAAGGCGAGGAATACCAGGGCCAGGGGCGCAAAGAGGAAGAAATAGAGGGCGTTGGTATGAAATACCAGATTGAGCATGAAGGGCGAACTCACTGTGAACAGGGCGGAAATCGCAGTGGCCAGAAGCCCTAAAAACATCAGCCCGAATACACCGGCGAGCCCAAAGTTTAAGGTGATGCCACGTTGGTACTCGTTTTCGTCAAAATGCCCTTTCCCGTGCCTGCTATCCATAGTGTTGGCCCTCCTACTGTTATTCTATGTTGAGATATTTTATTATTTTACCACGGATGGAGGGAATATGCAACTTGAGTTTCTTTGGGGGAGTGGGTAAATGTGTTGTTCGCCCCTACAATTGCCCCACGTGGATACGGAGAGTTGTGCCCTAGCTCATGGGGTTTTCATATGGGGGATTTTGTGGTAAGCTAGGAGGAGGCAGGAGGGGGAGAGGGTTTTGGGAATCGTTTATGAGATGTTCGGGATTACGAGTGTGCAGGTAGCCAATACTGTGCTCAATATTGCCGTGGTGCTGGTGGTTCTGACGGTTGCACTGCGGGTGGTGAAAGTTCTCTTCAAACGGGCGGAGTTGCGTCTTCGAGAGCAGGGGCGGGACCTTACGCCGCTCCTCTATCTGCGTTATGCGGTGAAGGGTCGCATCTATGTGGTCTGCCTTACGGCTGCTCTGCGGCATGTGCCGGGGATGAACGCTGTGCTGACCAGTCTTTTGGCGGGGTCGGGGGTCATTGCGGTGGTGGTGGGTCTCGCTTCCCAGCAGGCCCTGGGCAATATTGTGAGTGGGATGGTTATTTTGGTCTTCCGTCCCTTTCAGGTGGGGGACAAAATCCGCTACCATGGCTTGGGTCTGACCGGGGTGATTGAAGAGATTGGTCTGCGGCACACGGCGATCCGCACGGCGGAGCATTCGGAGATTTTGGTCCCAAACAGTTTGATGAATAGCAACGTGGTGGAAGTGCTCCCGAAAGAAAAAGAGGCGGACTGCCCGGAGGCAGCCCGCAAGAAATAGGGTTGTGGGATAAAGATATGAGCTGTGACATCTACGAGAACCACTTGGATAAGCTGTGTATCCATCATATCCTTCCCTGCCTGAAATGTAAAGAGCGAAGCCTGGGAGGTTTTGACTAGTTTTGTCGTATTTGTAAGGGGCGTGGTTCCAGGTTCGCCCGGGTTAGGCACAGGCGGGCGGATATAGAATCCGCCCCTGCGAGAAAGGAATGAGACCATTGCAATTAGAATTATGTGTTCCCTGTCTCTTTGGACTGGAGGGGCTTGTGGCCGACGAACTTCGGCGCATGGATATGACGGAAGTCCATCCGGAGACGGGGCGGGTCAATTTTGTTGGAGACTGGGACAGTGTGCCTCGGGCCAATATTGGCCTTCGGACTGGGGAGCGGGTGCTCCTGATTTTGGGCAGCTTCCCGGCGGAGAGTTTTGAGGCGCTGTATGAGGGGGCGTTGGCCCTTCCTTGGGAGCGCTTTGTCCCTAAAGACGGGGCCTTCCCTGTCAAGGGACATGCCCTGGGACCGATGCTGCGGTCAGTGCCGGATGCCCAGCGGATCATCAAGAAAGCCGCTGCGGATAAACTGGGGCGGGTCTATGGGATGCCTCGTCTGCCGGAGACGGGTGTGACCTATCAGATCCAGTTCGCCATCCGAGACGATGTGGCTACGATCTATTTGGACACGACGGGTCCTGGGCTCTATAAGCGGGGCTATCGACCGGTGGCGGGCGCGGCTCCTATCCGGGAGACCCTGGCGGCGGCGATGGTGAATCTTTCCCGCTACCGGGGCAAAGACGCCTTGGTTGATCCCTTCTGCGGTTCTGGCACTATCGCGGTGGAGGCGGCCCTCGCCGCTCGGAATCGAGCGCCGGGGATTTTGCGGCGTTTTGCCGCTGAGACCTGGCATCAGTTGCCGCCTGCCCTCTGGAATGAGGCCCGAGAGGCGGCTCGGGGCCGGGAATTTCATGGTGACTACGCCATTTTTGCCAGTGACATTGATCCGAACTGTATTGACTTGGCCCGGGAGAACGCCAAACGAGCAGGGGTTTTACAGGATATCCGCTTTGAGGTGGCCGACGCGCGGAAGTTTCAACCACCGGCTCCTCGAGGGGTACTGGTGACAAATCCGCCCTATGGGGAGCGGGTGTTGGAAGTGGGGGAGGCAGAGGCCATCTATCGAGAGTTTGGCAAGGCCGTTCGGAAGCTTTCTGGGTATGGGATGTATATTTTATCTGCTCACGCGGATTTTGAGCGGGCCTTTGGCCGGCAGGCGGATAAGAAGCGGAAGCTTTATAATGGGATGATTCGGTGTCAGTTGTTTATGTATCGTTAGACATGCAGATGTGGAGTACACCAGGGACGGCCAAAGGCTGCCCCTAGGAAAGGGCAGAACATGAAACATCTATTCATCCTCAACCCCATTGCGGGTGGGGGTCGGCGGATTTCTGAGGTTCGGGCGGAGATTTTGCGGGTGATGGGAGGCCAAGGGGAGCCATGGGAGCTCTATGAGACCTTGGGGTCGGGAGATGCCATTCGGAAGGTGCGAGAGGCGGCGGGGTCAAGAGAAGCGCTCCGGGTGTATGCCTGTGGCGGGGATGGGACCTTGAATGAGTGTGTCAATGGGGCCGTGGAGGAGGCCCATGTGGCTGTGACTCATTTTCCCGCCGGGACGGGGAATGACTTCATCAAGACCTTTCATGCGGGCAAGGAGCACTTTTTTTACTTAGAGCGTTTTTTGGACCCGGAAGTAATGGCCTTGGACGTTATCGACGCAGGTGGGCGCTACGGGGTCAATATCTGCTCTGTGGGACTGGATGCCCGGATTGGGGGCGATGTCCACAAGTACAGCCGTCTGCCCTTTGTGCGGGGGAAGGGGGCTTATTTTGTGAGTCTTCTTGTGAACGTTTTGCGGGGGATTGCCGAGCCCTTTGAACTGGAAGTGGGAGGCAAAATCTCCAAAGAGAAGTTTACCATGATCTGCCTTTGTAACGGCAGGAGCTATGGCGGGGCCTTTACCCCCGTACCGGAAGCCCTGCCAGACGATGGACTCATGGACATTTTGCTGGTGGGAAAAGTCTCTCGACCGGGGGTAGTGCCCCTGGTGGGCAAGTATGCCGCTGGGCGATATCGAGAGTTACCCCATCTCATTACCCATCTGCAAGACACCAGCCTCACCATCCGGGCTGACCGGGAGTTTGTGGTGAATGTGGACGGTGAGATTTTGTGGCGGAGAGAGGTTGTCTTCACCCTTTTGCCTTGCGGAGTGAATTTCTTTGCTCCCCGCGGGGCGAGCTTTCGGACGCCGAATCTAGGCACTTCTGTCGAAGTTTTGAAAAATGCTAAAAATTAGAGAAATCTCTTGGTTGTGGGACTGACAGAGAGATAAACGAGAATAACTCCGATTATTTCTTGGAATTTTCCAATATTTGGGGAAATCTCCATTTGCGTATTGCTTGTGCTTCCATTATGATAATAGTTGCATTAGCACTCCGCTGACTAGAGTGCTAATACGACCAAAAAGTGAAAAGTTTAAGATACGGAGGGAAAGACATGACACTGAGACCGTTGGCTGACAGAGTCATTATCAAGCAGATCGAAGCAGAGGAGACCACAAAAGGTGGCATCATCCTCACCAGCGCAGCCCAAGAGAAGCCCCAGGTCTACACAGTCGTGGCCGTGGGCCCCGGCGGAATTGTGGATGGCAACGAGGTGGAGATGTTTGTGAAAGCGGGAGACCGGGTCATCACCGGCAAGTATTCCGGCACCAATGTCAAAGTGGACGGCGAGGAGCTGACCATCGTCCGCCAGAACGATATTTTGGCGATCGTAGAGTAAGATTTAAGGAGGAGTAGGAAGTATGGCAAAACAGATTATTTTTGGAGAAGAAGCCCGCCGGGCGTTGGAGCGGGGCATTAATCAATTGGCGGATACGGTAAGCGTCACCTTGGGCCCCAAAGGGCGCAATGTGGTGTTGGACAAGAAGTTTGGCGCACCCCTCATCACCAACGACGGTGTGACCATCGCCAAGGAGATCGATCTGAAAGACCCCTATGAGAACATGGGCGCACAGTTGGTGAAAGAGGTCTCCACCAGAACCAACGATGTGGCCGGCGACGGCACAACCACCGCCACGGTTTTGGCCCAGGCCATCATTCGCGAGGGCCTCAAGAACGTGGCCGCCGGCGCAAACCCCATGATTATGAAGCGGGGCATCAAGAAAGCGGTTGACGTGGCTGTGGAGGAGATCAAGAAGAACTCCAAGCCCGTGAGCGGCAACAAAGACATCGCCGTGGTAGGCACCATCTCCTCTTCCGACGAGGTGATCGGCAACCTGATTGCCGACGCCATGGACAAAGTGGGCCAGAGCGGTGTCATCACTGTGGAAGAGTCCAAGACTGCCGAGACTTATAACGAAGTGGTCGAAGGAATGCAGTTTGACCGGGGTTATATCACTCCCTACATGGTCACAGACAGCGAGAAAATGGAAGCCGTGTTGGACGAGCCTTTCATTTTGCTCACGGATAAGAAAATCTCCAACATCCAGGACGTTCTGCCCATGTTAGAGGGCGTTGTCCAGAGCGGGAAGAAGCTTCTTATCATCGCTGAAGATGTGGAAGGCGAAGCCCTTGCCACCATTATCTTGAATAAGCTGCGCGGCACCTTTGTCTGCGTCTGCGTCAAGGCGCCAGGTTTTGGCGACAGACGGAAGGAAATGCTGCGGGATATGGCTATCCTCACCGGCGGCCAAGTGATCTCCAGCGACCTCGGCATGGAGCTGCGGGAAGGCACTGTGGATATGCTGGGCAGAGCCCGTCAGGTGAAGGTTTCCAAGGAGAGCACCATCATTGTGGATGGCGCCGGCACGGCAGAGGAAATCCAGGCTCGGGTCAACCAACTGAAAAACGAGATGGAAGCCACCAGCTCCGAGTATGACAAAGAGAAGTATCAAGAGCGCCTCGCGAAGCTCTCCGGCGGCGTGGCCGTGATTAAAGTTGGGGCCGCCACCGAGATGGAGATGAAAGAGAAGAAGCTCCGCCTCGAAGACGCTCTAAACGCTACCCGGGCCGCTGTGGAAGAGGGCATCGTGGCAGGCGGCGGCGTGAGCTTTGTAGCTGCCGCAACTGCTGTAGAAAAGCTGCTGGCAAAGGCTGAGGGCGATGAGAAGACGGGTATCGCCACGGTGCTATCCGCCCTGATGGCCCCCATTAAGCAAATTGCCGAGAACGCAGGGCTTGAAGGCGCTGTGATCTTAGAGAAAGTCAAGACTAGCGGAAAAGCCAATTACGGCTTTGACGCCGCGAACCAGACCTATGTGGACATGGTGAAGGCCGGGATCATCGACCCCACCAAAGTTTGCCGCAGCGCCCTAGAGAACGCCGCCAGCGTCGCCGCCATGGTCCTCACCACGGAGAGCCTAGTGACAGATATCCCGGAGCCTCCGGCCCCAGGGATGCCCGCTGGAATGCCTGACATGGGCGGGATGGGGATGTACTAGAGTCCAATCAAATGCTTTGCGTTTGATGGAATGACAGGTTCCTCGAACAATTCAAAGTCCTAGTATGATATGGTATCATACTAGGACTTTGGTTTTTGCTGGTAGTGGGAGTTGAGACGTAGGGTACGGGTGTCCCAGTCTATTGGGGCAGCATTACGCTGTCTATGATTTTGATTGGGCTGTACAGATTTTCCGTTCTCCCATCGGCGAATTGGCCTCGAAAATTGCGTCCCCAGACCCAGAGGCTGCCGTCTGTTCTGATTGCAAGGGTGTGTCTTGCGCTGCTTGAAACGGCGATTACATCTTCGAGTATCATGACAGGCTCAGGACGGCTTTCTGTTGTGCCGTCTCCTAACTGTCCTCGTCTGTTATAGCCCCAAGCCCATAGACTGCCGTCCGCTCGGATTGCCCGGGAATTCCACTCGCCGGCGGAAATGGCGATTACCTCATCCATGACCATGGTTGGCCTGACGCGCTCGTGTCCGGGCACTCCAAGCCGTCCGGCACGATTGTATCCCCAGACCCAGAGGCTGCCGTCCGCTCTCAAGGCCATGGTATATGTGTCTCCGGTCGAAACAGCGGTTACATCTTCCAATACCAGGACGGGATCTAGGCGGTTCTCGCGTGTGCCGTCGCCAAGCTGACCATGGGAGTTTAAACCCCAGGCCCACAAGTTGCCGTCAGTTCGGATGGCCATTGTAAAAAAGCCTGTACCGCAGACATAGACCACATCATCCAATATTCTGACGGGCAATGTCCGATAGTTGGGTCCCCAGGCCCAGAGGCTGCCATCCGCCCGGATCGCCATTGTGGCAAAGCCGGTTGCAGAGACGGATACCACATCGTCCATGATGTGAACTGGGATGGGACGGTCTTCTGTTGTGCCGTCTCCCAGTTGACCCCTTCGGTT
>Ga0131853_10014230_pt1 | contig 14580 bp, 17 predicted proteins | sample TergutLab28metaG_FD_92764 | JGI IMG/M metagenome (GOLD analysis project Ga0131853, IMG submission 92764) | Labiotermes labralis P1 segment gut microbial communities from Petit-Saut dam, French Guiana - Lab288 P1 (version 2) (version 2) | ecosystem: Host-associated > Arthropoda: Insects >... | reverse complement strand
GGAGGTGTTAATATGAACTTGCCAGAATTTTTTCTTCCCATCGATCGCGTTGCTTTTGGTCTTAGAGATATAGCATTTGTTGTTGTGGATACAGTTTTAGCACTTCTTTTTGGATAGTATCTGAAAGTATCACAAAACTTATTTTTGAATGATGGGAATCATAGGAGGTTTTTTATATGCTATTTTCAGGTGGTCTAATGAATAGTTTTTTTGATGTTGTTTTTGGAATTGCAAATGCATTTCATCTTGCTGTAGGTATTATTTTTGATATTATCTTTGGATAATTATCATTGCCTATGCTGCAAAATTTATAAGGAGGTGTTGAAAATGGCTGGATTATGGTATTGGGTAGAAAATATTGTTGCTATTGCACTGCATTGGGATGGTATCTTTTCTGCAATTGCAGGCGGTTTTCGCCGTTAATTAGTTTTGAAGTTTAATAAGGAGGTGTTAGTATGAGTATCGGTGGTGCTATTTGGAGTTGGATCGGTTTAGCTGGTTCTACTGTATTCACATTTCTAGGTTACATGCTTATCATGGCTTTAGGATAAATCTGAATAAAATTAGTCGTGCAGGTTTGAAACCTTGTACGACTTTCTTACTTTAAAAATCTATACCAAAGGAGGAATTTTATGAAAAAATTAGCATCAATATTGCTCGTTTTTGTACTAGTTTTGCAAACCACAACACCCCTTACTGTTTTTGCAAGTAATATCACAAATATTGAGCATACAAATATAGTAGTTACAACAGAACAAGAATTGCGAAATACCATTTCAAATGCAGGAGTAGAGCCATTGATTATTACTGTTAATGACACGATTAATATCTCGCAACCGATTTCAATTAACAATGGGCGCAATATCATTATTGATGGAAGCGGAACGTTAACAGTTAATGGTTCTCATCGACATTTCATTGTAGAAAGAACCGCTCTTGGTGATAGTTCTTTAACTTTAAGAGGGAATATTACCCTAACAAGAGCTGCAAACTTCACTGGCATGGGTGGTGGTGTAAGAGTAACTGGTAACTTGAATCCAGATCAACAGCCTGGTGATACACGCTTAGTTCTTAGAGACAATGCAGCCATTGTAAATAACGAGCATATTTCACACGGTGGTGGTGTTACATTAGAAGGTGCTTCTTTATTCCTTCATGATAACAGTCGAATTGAACATAACCGTGCATTGTCTGCTGGTGGTGGAATTGATGCGACTACAGGAGCTAGCAATAGAATTCAGATGTTCGATAACAGCTCTATTAGCCATAATGTTGTCACTGCCCCCGCAGCAAACGGTGGTGGAATCAATCTAGGTGTTCGCGACAGCTTTGTGATGCATGGTGGGATCATAAATGGTAACCTTGCTAATAATGGTGCTGGTATTAATATTGCACATACAACCAATGTTGTCAATAGAACACAGCTCCACTTAATAAACGGTCAAATTATCAATAACATCGCTTCACTCAACGGTGGCGGGATCAATATGGCCGGAGCTGTTAATCTTTTTGATTCTAGTATACTTGTATCTGAAGAAACGATGATATTCAACGGGAATCGTGCAAGTCGTGCTTTCAACTATGGTTTAGAGGAAGGTTTAATTAGTTTCCCAAATATTAGATGGTTTGGAAATAACAGTATTCCAGGTAGTCATTTATTAAACAACTATGATGTTAATTTCACTGGAAGAAATGCGCCTCTTGTAACGCCGACAGAGCCACCAACAGTTCCACCTACTGACCCTGATCCTTGTGCTACTGATCCTGACCCTTGTGTGACAATTGCGCCGACTGATCCAACAATGCCACCAACAGTTCCTCCAACTGATCCATGCGCTACTGACCCTGATCCTTGTGCGACAGTACCACCAACAGCTCCTACTACCGATCCAACAATGCCGTCATCTTCTAGTACAGGGCCGTCATCAAATGCTTATCTTGTGACATTCGATGTAAATGGTGGAGAAGGTGAATTTCTAGCTCAGTCTGTTGCTTATGGCAATTTCGCTAGTCAGCCTGAAAATGCACCAGTTCGAGAAGGTTATACATTTTTAGGTTGGTTCCTTGATGGTGCAGAAACGCCATTTAACTTTGCGACAACACCGATCACTGGACATACTACGCTTATTGCAGGCTGGGCAGCAGAAGCAGGCGAAACCACTGAACCAGGTACAGATGCTGAATCAACAGCTCCTACTACACCAGGCACAGATGGCGGTAACAACTTACCACAAACTGGTATGTCAGCTATCGCAAGTGCTGCTTTAGCGGCTTCTGGTACTTCATTTATCGGTGCTGGTACAGTACTAATTCTAAAAAGTAGAAAAAAATAATTTTAAAATGACTGAAAGGATTGATTTGAATGTTTGAAAATTTATTATCACTCATCTTCTCTTTTCTAAATGACTTCTGTTCAAGAAGTGAGGCCGTTTGCTATATTTGGTCATGGCCACCACGACCATAACATCTTTTTAGTAATCTTAGGAAACCTATCTTATAGTAGAAAAGCGTTGCTTCTAGTGCATATCAGTACTAGACAACGCTTTTTTGCTTACTTAAAAACCATCATAGGGGTAAATCTAACAAGCTATTTCAAATTTTTAATTGTATTTTCATCAAGACCAGTGATTGAAGCAATTAGTTCAATATCAAGACCACTGGCTAAGCTCGCGCGAGCAACTTCTAACATTTTATCAGTATTGCTTTTGGCTTTTAATTGTACCTCGTTAAGTTTACGTTCTATTTCTTGCTCTTTGGTCACTATTTCTTGCTCTTTAACCATTATCTCTTGTTCTTTGACTATTATTTCTTGCTTTTTAACTGCCATCTCTTTTTTTTCGGCCGCCATTTTTTGTTCCGCAGCCTCCTTTTTCTGTTCAAAAGCTTCAGCTTTCATCTGTGCCGTATTCTCTGCAAGTAAATAGGTCTGTTGCGCACGTTCAAGGCGATCAGCAAAATCTCGTTCTTCTTTTGTTAACGATGTCGTCTCTACCATCTTTGCCGCCTCCTGTAAATAATATGGTGCTTCTTCTGGGACGAATCCTGTTCTGAAATATTGAAACCAAAATTGCAAGTTTTTTGGTAACCTTGAAATATCCTTATTGAGTTCAACGTAGATCTCAAGGCCTAAAGCTAAATTCTTTTTGTACGCACCAAATCGCACGTCATAAGGTCTGAAAAAATGAATGGCAGTATCATCTTTAAAGTGATTTTCTTCTAAAATCACAATGGCGACTACTGGTCTTAAACTGACGTACTTAGATTTTTTCGGATCAGAGTCGCCTGCATAAAGTTGTCCAAATTTTTGACCTACATTATAAAACATTCGTTCTTCAAGATAGTTTAGATCTCTTTTTTGCATCTCTAACACAAATCTGATACCATCTTCATCATAACAAGCATAATCCACTTCTGTGAGCATCATGCCATCCTCATGAACTGAGGAAAGACGGTTAACATCTTGGAAGTTATAGGGCGTTTCAATTTTTATCTCCGCTATTTGAAGTTGACCAAGGGGATCGTAAGCTGCCAAATCTTGAAGAAAGCCTCGAATGATTTTGATATTTTCAGGCGAAGCAAAAATACGCTTGAAATTCAAATCGTTGGTAGGAAGAATCACATTGTTTTTTTCTTTCAGTGTGCCATTTGTGTTCTTGATAATATTATACATGATGATGCTCCTTTTGTACAGCTTTATTTTCTACATACCTAAATTTTAGGACATTTGCTGCTTTTTGTGATTTTAAAGACCCCCTATATAGTAATTACGCATAAAAAGTTTAAAATCACTTGTGAAAAGCATGATAGAAAACACTTTCTTTAAATGATTGGCGTTTTCACCCTTCATTTTACTGTTTTGAGACTGATTTTTCTTATTTCTGGCTTGAAGGAATTGTTAACAATGTTAATAAAAAACAGTTGCATTTCTGACTATCATCTGCTATGATATAGATATAAAGGGGTTATAATACCCTCAGATGAAAGGTGGCATGAAAATCGTGTGGATTAATTTCTTATAAAATGTAGCTTGAGCTTGGAAATAAGGATTGTGCATTTTTTATGTGCTTTTTTCCAACACTAACAATAAGAATAATGGACACTTTTTTCAAAATTTCCTTTCAAACAGCTTTGTGATTGTTAGCATTATGCTACCTTTTTCACGTATCTTTGTGGATCATTTTGACGAGTGGACATTGTTCAGATGAACAGTTGTTTATTTGTCATTTTTTAATGAAGGCAACTAGTTTATTTTTGAAAAAAATGATTATGATTGTGGCTGCACCCCCACGGGCGTTCGCCACAGAAAAAGAGTTGCCAAGGCATGAGGAACTTCACGACGTAAGGCGTGTACCAGTGAAACTTGCAAATTTGTTTACATTAGTTGAAGTGAGTGCCTTTAGGACGATTAATTTCCACTGCCTTACAATAGAACAGGAGGTCAAACATATGACTGAAACAGCCTTAGAAATAGAAAGAGCCCTGATAATAGGGGTTAACCTAAACCAAGACCCTCATTTTGAAGAGTCAATCGAAGAATTAAAAAATCTGGCCATCGCCTGCAATATCGAGCCTATTGGTGAGATTGTACAAAATTTAAAAAGATTTCACCCAGCTCATTATATGGGGACTGGAAAAATTGATGAAATTCGTGATTTTATCGACCGTGAAGAAATTGATGTTTTGATTGTGGAAGATGAGCTATCCCCTTCACAAATTCGGAATTTGGAGAAACTATTAAGCATCGAAGTCTTGGATCGAACGCGTCTTATTTTGGATATCTTCGCCAGCCGTGCTCAAACCAAGGAAGCCAAAATGCAAGTAGAAATTGCCCGACTTCGCTATGCCTTGCCACGACTAAGAAGCACCAATCAAAACTTTGGCCACCAACGTGGTGGTGCTGGGACAACCAACCGCGGGGCAGGTGAAACCAAGCAGGAACTCAAGCGTCGAAAAGTTGAGGATAAAATTGTTGAGTTAGAACAAGAATTAAAAAGCATCACCCTTAACAGACAAATTAGACGTAAAAAAAGAGCCACATCAGGCGTGCCGATTGTGGCATTAGTCGGCTACACCAATGCGGGGAAATCCACCCTTATGAATACCATGGTGAGCAAATTCACCCAATCAGAGGACAAGCTCGTTTTCGAAAAAGATATGCTATTCGCAACGTTGGATACCTCAGTCAGGAATATCAAATTCGACAATGGGAAATCAATTCTCCTCTCAGACACCGTCGGCTTTATCAATAAACTTCCCCATCATCTAGTCAAAGCTTTCCGCTCCACATTAGAAGAAGTTCTAGAAGCAGACCTCCTTCTCCACGTCATTGATTCAGCTAATCCCAACCACGAAAAGCACATTCAAGTCACCAATGAAACGCTAGCATACATCGAGGCCGACCATATTCCCCAAATCTATATCTACAATAAAATAGATCGCCTTAACGAACCGCCAGTTGTCAATGAGGAATTGTCCGTGAAAATGTCGGCCAAAAAAGAAATAGGTTTTAAAGATTTGATCGACCTTATCAGCAAGGAACTCTTTTCAAGTTATCAAGCCTGCCGGTTGTTAATTCCTTTCGACCAGGGGCACATCATTTCCTACCTGAAAGAAAAAGGCCTCATTAAAGAATTAACCTACGAAGAAACGGGAACCTTGGTCAATGTGGAACTCTCCGAGGCCGATTACGAAAAATATCAGGCGTATATCAAAGCCTAGAAGTTGCACAAAAGTCGTCCAAATCTCATATAATTTAAAGACACGAGATTTACAAGGGGGACATTCAAATGTCATTTATAAGACACCAATCGGTCGACCACGGCCCGAAGCCATTCGTTGTGGATATCAACAAAGCAACCATTCACAATGACAATTATCGGACAACCCTCTGGACAGGGAAAAATCTTCAATTAACAGTGATGTCCATTCCACCAGGACAGGATATCGGATTAGAGATCCATCACGACCATGATCAATTTTTAAGAGTAGAGGGTGGTCAGGGGTTAGCACAAATGGGCGACACAAAAGAGCATCTCTCTTTCAGGCAACCTGTCTTCGACGACTCAGCTATCTTCATTCCTGCTGGAACATGGCACAATGTAACCAACACAGGAAACAACCCGTTGAAACTTTACTCCATTTACGCCCCACCTGAACACCCATTCGGCACTATTCATCAAACGAAAGAAATCGCCGAAGCTTCAGAAATTCGATTTCCAAAATCAACTGCCACCGTGGGAAGTTATCCTTATTAAGTAAAAACCTAGTTGGACAATCATTTTTGTTCCCCTAGGTTTTCATTTGCAAATTTTATTAAGTTTCCCATGGCATCATTGTATTTGCTGCCAGAATATGCTATAATTTTTGTAATTCTGCCAGAACAGGAGGTTTTTGATAGTGGGAGAACATAATCTTAAAATCAACAAAATAGCAGGAATTTTCGGCATTTGTGCTGGCATTGCCCTATTTATCTCAACCATGTTATCAGTAACCATGATCGGTTTACCATTCACTCAGCTTGAATGGAATCAACAAACAAATTTAATTTTTCTTATTTCAACACTCATTAGTTTCAGCACCGGTATTCCAGCTATCGTCTTATTCAGTATCGCATTATCTAAATCTAAAACTGCATCCCTTCCCATTAAAGGTCATGTTATCGGTATTGTTGGAACAGCTTCTTATTTCTTTATTCCTTTTCTAGTTGACTTTATTTCCATGATTTTGATGGTTATCGGTGCAATACTCATTTTGAAATTAAGAGCCAATGATGACCTCCAAGGAAAAGAATTATAAATATTTAGCAATTTGCCAGATAAGGAGGTGTCATCGCAATCATGTTATTCAATCATTTTAAAACCATCAGGCTAAAAAAACTTAAGGTACGACGACTCCGACGTGGCATTCGATCTAATATCAAATGCTTAATTGAACGCCAAAAATTATACGAAAAAATTGATGAGCATGCCAATGTCATTCATTCGATTGTTGTTAAGTATAAAATGGTTTATAATGAATTAGGAGATGCGATTTTGGTGCTTAGATTTATTAAATCTGGACGCCCGATGGACAACAGTCTTTCTACTTTAAAGGAACCGCTAGAGACCATTTTTGACCTAGACTGTAGCGAACCTCGTAATCAACGGACATATGTGGAATATCATTTGGTTTTGGAAATTTATGAAGAAGATGAGTCAGTTCAAATAGAGACATTTATCGGAGATTCCGCATTTTAAATAATCACAAATGGCTCGTTTTTTTTGTTTTGCAAAATGATTTATATTAAAAGGAAGTCGAGTGCGTTCGGCTTCCTTTGTTTATTATCCTAATTTTACAGCTGTTTCAAGTCCAACTTTTAACATGTCTGTAAATGTCAATTGTCTTTCTTCAGAAGTTGTTGCTTCACCAGTGAAGACCATGTCTGAAATAGTTAGAATGGCTAAAGCATTTTTACCGAGTCTCACTGCATTGGCGTATAAGGCTGCTGCTTCCATTTCAACTGCTAAAATGCCCATTTTTTCCCATGAACGGTAAGCATCTGCATGATCGTTGTAGAAAACGTCACTTGTCATGATATTTCCAACTTTTACTTCCGTGCCAAGTTCCTTAGCTGCTTCTACGGCAGTTGCTAGTAGTTCATAGCTTGCAATTGGTGCATAATGTCCTGCGAATTGGTATTGATATAAGTAGTTTGAATCTGTTGATGCGCCCATTCCGATAACAACATCTTTTAATTCAACGCCACCACCGATTCCACCGGCAGTTCCAACGCGAATGATGTTTTCGACACCGTAGAATTCAAATAATTCGTATGAATAAATCCCGATTGATGCAGCACCCATTCCTGAGCCCATGACTGATATGCGGACACCTTTGTAAGTTCCTGTGAAGCCTAACATATTGCGAACGCCGTTAAATTGGATGACATCTTCTAAAAATGTTTCAGCAATAAATTTTGCGCGTAATGGATCGCCCGGCATTAAAACCGTCTTGGCGATTTCGCCTTCTTTTGCTTCGATATGTGCTGTTGGTATTGTTTGTGCTTGACTCATTTTGAATCATCTCCTGTTTTTAATATTTTATTTATTTCTTCCAGTAATTGTGGAATACTTATAGTTGCTGTTTCCCATAGTATTTTCATTTTTGAACCGGAATAATCATGGACTATTCTATGGCGCATCCCGATAAGGTTGGGCCAAGGAATATGAGAATGATATTCCCGAAAATCCATCGTAATTTTTGATGCTTCTTCTCCAATTTGAATTAATGCAAATGAAATAGCAAAATTTATTTGTTCATTTCGTTTAAATTCATCTATAGTTATGCCATTAATGAAATCCAATATTGAATCACAAAAGAAATGAATTTTTCGCAATCTATAGTTATCATTTTTAATCACCTTGTTCATAGATAATCATTCCCTTTTCTTTGATCTCCATTTCAATTTCACTACTCGGGATAATGTCGCGTTCAATCAATAAATCAATATTTTTGTTAATCGCCTCTTCAAGTTCGTGGCGCAGTCCAAAAAATTGGAATCCTATTATTAATCCATCATCATCGATTAATAGGTCAACATCGCTATTAGCAGTAGCAATTCCTAGTGCATAAGAACCAAATAAAACAGCTTTTTTAATTCCATTTTTTTCAAAGATCGGAGTTAATTTTTCTCGTATTTCTGAAATACTAAGCATTCTTCTCAACCTCCTAATTTTTTTTTATAACCTCTAATAAAAAGCTTGTTCCTTGAATGTCACTTGATACTCCCAAGTAATCTAAAATCGTCTTACCGATATCGGAGAATGTTGATCTTGTGCCTAGGTTGATACCAGATTTGATATTTTTGCCATAGACAAGAAGTGGGACATATTCGCGGGTGTGATCGGTTCCTTTGAAGGTTGGGTCGCATCCGTGATCAGCTGTGAGAATGAGGATATCTTCTTCTTTGAGAGCGTCCGTGATTTCTGGTAGCCTTCTGTCGAATTCCATTAGGGCTTTGGCGTAGCCTTTGTAGTCACGGCGATGGCCGTATACGGAGTCGAAGTCTACTAGGTTGGTAAAAATGAGACCTGTGCTTTCTTGCTTTAGGTGTTCGAGAATAGCATCAACACCTGCCATGTTGTCTTTGGTTGGGGTAGAGTGGGTGATGCCTTGTCCATCATAGATGTCGCTGATTTTTCCGATGGCTTTTACGTCTAGTCCCGCTTCACTGATGTAATCTAGCATGGTTTTTGCGAAGGGGGCAACTGAGTAATCTTTTCGGTTGGCTGTTCTTTGCCAATTTCCTGAGGTTCCGATGAATGGGCGAGCAATTACACGGGATACGCTCCATTCATTAATAAGCATCTCTCTGGCGATTTCACAAATCCGATACAATTCTTCTATTGGAACGACCTCTTCATGGGCTGCGATTTGGAAGACACTGTCAGCTGATGTGTATAAGATTAAATCCCCTGTCGCTACATGATCATCCCCTAATTGATCTAGGATTTCTGTTCCAGAAGCGACACAATTCCCAATTACCTTTCTGCCGACCTTTTCTTCAAAGGCTTTGATTAGATCTTGTGGGAAGCCCTGTGGATAAGTTGGGAATGGATGGTCGACTTTTAAGCCTGCAATCTCCCAATGTCCCGTGGTTGTATCCTTTCCGAGGGAAATTTCTGCTAGTTTTCCACAAATTCCTGTGAATTGTGCAATTTTGTCCCCAAGGTTTTCCACACCCTCGATGTTCGACAAGCCCATTTGGCATAGGTTTGGAAGTGTCATTTCTGGGACTTTTGCTTTGATGTTTAGTAGCGTATTAGAACCAACATCTCCATAATCAGCTGCGTCTGGTAGTTCGCCGATTCCTACGCTGTCTAGTACGATTAGTACTGCTCTTTTTGACATGGTGTGACCTCCTAAACTTAAATTTCTAGGTATTCTTCTCCGTTTGCGAAATATTTTTCTTTCAATTCTTCGATGATGGCGATACCGGCTGATGCGCCTATGCGGGTTGCGCCTGCTTTGACCATGTCGATGAAGTTTTCAGCGGTGCGGACGCCGCCTGAGGCTTTTACTTCTACTTCATTTGGGGTTAGTCTGCTCATTAAGGCGATGTCTTCTATGGTTGCACCAGATGGGGTTGTTCCTGTTGAGGTTTTGACGAAGCTTGGTTTTACAACGCTTGCAATTTCGCACAGTTTGATTTTTTGGTCTTCTGTTAGGTAGCAGTTTTCAAAAATGACTTTTGATAGGACATTGTGTTTATTGCATACTGCGACGATGGCTTCCATTTCGCTTTTGATGTAATCCCAATTGCCTTCGATGGCTTCGCTGATGTTGATAACGTAGTCGATTTCAGTGGCACCTGTTGCTAAGGCGTTTTCTGTTTCGAATACTTTTGAGCAGATGGTGTTTTGTCCTAGTGGGAAGCCGACGACTGAACAGGCTTTGATGTCGGTTTCTGCTAGGGCCTGCCCTGCTACTGATGCTTTGACTGGGTTGAAGCATGCGGATGCGAAGTGGTAGGTTTTGGCTTCTTCACATAAAACTTTGATTTCGTCGGTTGTGGCAGTGGCTTTTAAGATGGTGTGGTCGATCATTCTGGCTAATTGATCTAGTGTGTATTTTTTCATAATCGGGATTCCTCCTAAATTTAAGTACGGGCTGTGACTTTTAGTCATTTGCTAAGGCAATCGTAATCGATTCGACTTTCCCTATTGGTCGATCTCACCGAACTCATTGCCTTTCTACGCTGTCTTTTGTGATACGGGCGTAGATGAGTGGGGTTGGGGCTGGTTTTTCTGCGCTGAAGTTGAAGCCTTTTAGGAAGGTTTCTTCTGCGCCTGCGATGCTTGATTGATTGTTGGTATGGAAGGTTGCGAGGGTATCGCCTTGGTTGACGAAGTCGCCTGTTTTGAAGTTTAGGATGATACCGGCACTGTGGTCAATGATATCTTCGCTCCTTAATCTGCCAGCTCCCATCATGCATGAGGCTAGGCCACAGCTTTCTGCATTCATGTGGGAAATATAACCTGTTTCTGGGGCAATGACGTTGTGGATGATTTCGGCTTTTTTGAACAAGGTTGTGTCGTTTAGGTAGTTAATGTCTCCGCCTTGTGCTTGGATGATTTCTGTAAATTTTTTGAAGGCTTGACCGTTTTCTAGTTGGGCTTTTGCTTGTTTGCGACATGTTTCAATTTCTGTTCCTACGGCTAGGTTTACCATGTTGGCAGATAATTCGATACAAATATCTCTTAAGTCATCTGGGCCGCCGCCTTTTAAGACCTGGATCGCTTCAATGACTTCTAAGGTGTTGCCGATTGTCTTGCCTGTTGGAACATTCATGTCGGTGATGAGGGATGCCGTTTTTCTGCCACAAGATTCTCCGATGGCAACCATGGCTTTTGCCAGTTCCAAGGAATCATCAAAGTCTTTCATGAACGCTCCGCTACCAGTTTTTACGTCAAGAACGATGCCGTCTGAACCGGAGGCGATTTTTTTACTCATGATGCTTGCTGAAATTAATGAAAGGTTGTCTACTGTGGCTGTTACATCTCTTAGGGCGTAAAGTGATTTATCTGCTGGTGCTAATTCTGCTGTTTGCCCTACTAAACAGGCACCGATGTTTGAGACAATGTTTGCAAATTCGTCTGGCTCAAATTCAATTTTAACCCCTGGGATGGCTTCTATTTTGTCTAGGGTTCCGCCTGTATGACCGAGCCCTCGTCCTGACATTTTTGCTACTTTGACACCGAGCGAGGCCACAATCGACATGACAATGAAGGTTGTTTTATCACCGACACCGCCCGTTGAATGTTTGTCCATTTTGATACCATCAATATGTGAAAGGTCGATCATGTCGCCCGAATTTGCCATGGCCATGGTTAGGGCTGATGTTTCAGATGGTGTCATCCCTTGAAAGTAAACGGCCATGCAAAAGGCTGACATTTGTTCGTCTGGGATAAGTCCCTTGGTGTAGTTGTTAATCATAAAAATAATTTCTTCTTCGCTTAAGGCTTTGCCTTCTTTTTTCTTTTGGATTAAATCGTACATTCTGATCATTTTGTAATCTCCCCTTGTAAATTGCTTGGTCCAAATCGGTAAGGTAGAATTTCGTCCAAACTACAGATACGCATATTATAGTCTTGATCGGCCATGATGATGCGGAAATCACTCGCACAAAATTCAGCCATGATTTGTCTGCATACGCCACATGGTGCGCAAATATCTATTTTTGTGTCTTTAAGACCGCCTACAATGGCAATCGTTGTAAACTCTGTTACGCCTTCTGATACTGCCTTGAAAAAAGCTGTTCGCTCTGCACAATTGGTCGGTGTATAAGAGGCTGATTCGATGTTACAGCCTGTGTAGACCGTGCCATTTTTAGCCAGCAATGCAGCACCTACTTGAAAATTTGAGTAGGGGGAATAAGATAATTCTCTTGCTTCTAATGCTAGCTTTATTAAGTCTTTATCATTCATTTTGTCAACTCGCTTTCATATTTGTTATTAATTATATTAGACCTCTCTCATAACGTAACCCTTTCGGTGTTCAGTTAGAAATCTCGCTTAAAATTATATCTTACATTGCTTAGTATTTTGCTCTTAATCTACTGCGGCTTTCGCCTTACTAAGGCAGTGATTGAAAACTATTTGGAAAAACAGACTTTCAAATAGTTTCCAACCACTACCGTATGAGGGTGTTTTAACTGAGTTATGGGAGAAGTCTATTCCAATTTTACTTTGTCATCCAACGTGATGCAGTATAGGATACAATGGGAACAGTAACTACTAATCCCAAGCTTCCTGCTAGTGATCGGATGATTTCCACGGCAATAAAATCCATATTAATCACTTGAGCAAATGAACTCCCAAATCCAAAAATGACGACAATCATACTTAAGCCTGTTCCTACAAAAGCAAGTATGAGGGTACTAGACATGGTTCCCATGGCATCTCGTCCAATATTCATTGCTGATTTGAATAGTTGTTTTGTTGTCATTTTTTTATTTGATACGGTTAACTCTTCAGCAGCAGATGCAATGGTCATAGAAATATCCATTACAGCACCGAGAGAGGCAATTAGGGTTCCGCTAATAAATAATCCTCCAATATGTAGGTTTGTATCCAATCCTACAGCAAATAATTGATCAGTTTGTTCTAAGTTAAAACCATTAATACCAGCGATATGACCAACAGTCGTAGCGAGTATTGCAGCAAAAACAACACCGCTTATGCAACCAATAACGGCAACCGCGGTTTTTTTAGTCCAACCACTTAAAAGCACGAGGCTAACAATTGCAGTAAGGGCTAAGATTAGCACAGTAGTCGGGATTGGAGCGTACCCTTTTAAGAATAGAGGGACTAGTAAAAATAAAATACTTACTAAGGTGAAAATTAAACCGATAATAGATTTGATCCCTTTTTTTCCACCAATAATTCCAAGTGCTAGTAAGAAAAGAACAACAGAGCCTATTAGGATTCGACTTCGTTCTTGATTATGAAGTAAAATCTCAATAGGAAGATGCTCTAAATCTCGAATAATGATAGAAATTCGACTTCCTTCTGACACGTCCACTTGAAAAGCTGGATAAAAATGATTTCTAATTTCACTAATTGTTCCAGCATGCTCGCCTGTCAATACTTCAATTAAAATTAAACGCTGTCCGATTATTGTTTCTGGAAAATCAGGATTTATAACTGTATTATCTTCTAATACTTCCAAAACACGTGCTGTTTCAAAAGTCATGTTTAAAGATCGATAACCACCTGGTACATCTGTATTGGCATAAGCTAGAAGTGAGATAAAAATTAAAGCAGTAATGAAACCAGTTATAATTTTTAAACCTTTTTTTTGCAACATGTTGCCTCCTTGTACCATGATTTTGACATGGAAAAAAGTGCCCAGAAATCTTATTTTATATTATACACCAAATTTACAATTTTTTCCAGCTCGTATCATATAAAAGCGAAAATGCAGTGACCTAAAAATTCAGTCACTACATCTTCTGATTTCGGTTTATTTTTTCTTTTTAGCCACTATAGCTCCACTTAAAGCTAACAATACACTACCTATGGCAACAAAATTTGTTACCACTGCGCCTGTTTGCGGCAAGTTAGGTCTTAAGTTAGGTCTATTAGAAGCTCCATTGTTCGAACTTGATTGATTGCCAGTTCCGTTTTGAGAATTCTGACCATTTTGACCATCCTGGCCGTCTTGACCGTCCTGGCCGTCTTGACCATCTTGGCCATCTTGACCATCTTGACCATCTTGACCATCCTGGCCGTCTTGACCATCTTGGCCATCTTGACCGTCTTGACCATCCTGGCCATCTTGACCATCTTGGCCGTCCTGGCCATCTTGGCCATCTTGACCATCTTGACCGTCTTGGCCATCTTGGCCGTCTTGACCATCTTGGCCGTCCTGGCCATCTTGACCGTCTTGACCATCCTGGCCATCTTGACCGTCTTGGCCATCTTGACCATCCTGACCATCTTGACCATCCTGGCCGTCTTGACCATCTTGGCCGTCCTGGCCATCTTGACCATCCTGGCCGTCTTGACCATCTTGGCCATCTTGACCGTCTTGACCATCCTG
>Ga0131853_10014228_pt1 | contig 14583 bp, 6 predicted proteins | sample TergutLab28metaG_FD_92764 | JGI IMG/M metagenome (GOLD analysis project Ga0131853, IMG submission 92764) | Labiotermes labralis P1 segment gut microbial communities from Petit-Saut dam, French Guiana - Lab288 P1 (version 2) (version 2) | ecosystem: Host-associated > Arthropoda: Insects >... | reverse complement strand
CTTCACATCCACCCACCCCATTGAACACAAATTGGCGGCCTATAGATATCACATAACTAGGATGCTCAGCCTACCGCTCAAAACAACACAACAAAAAAGAGAATGGGAAACTATCCTACATATTGCCCAACAAAACGGCTTCCCACCCGCAATGATACACAAAATAAGGCATCAGATAGAACATAAAACAAAACACATTTCACCACAAGACAGAGAAAACAAGAAATGGGCGACTTTCACATACATTTTCCCACAAATACGCAAGATCACGAACTTGTTCAGAAACACAAACATAAGAATAACATATAAATGCCGCAACACCATAACTAACCGGATAAAACCACCCAGAGACCACACACCACCCCACAATCAATGGAGAATCTACCAACTGACATGTAACACGTGCAATTTGTCGTATGTAGGCCAGACTTGCAGCAGCCTAAACATATGTTACAAAGAGCATATACGTTACATCAGAAGCAACAATCCCCAATCAGCATACGCCCTACACATTCTTCAAAACTGACACGAATATGGCCCCATGAATAATAATATGACTCTACTAAAACACATTAATAACCAAAGCTTACTCTTGCCATAAGAACAATACCATATCCAAGCCCTCCACCACAATAGAAAACTCATTCCCGAACAGAGCTCAGGCGATACAAACCCCTTGTTCCAAGCGGTCATAAACCCCTAAACCCTCACGGTCCACAATGAACAGGTCAGTAGTGGTTCAGCCTACACTTGGATAACACATCACCAACAGACAATCCCACTACATAACACCAGCATGCCTCAAGTCAGGTATGTACAGCTCATGCATATAGTCATCAATACAGATGCATAAAACAACAAAATATACCACACAAAATGTTCAAGAACTACAGGACACCACACACTTGCAGAAACGCACTCACTCAGAGCCACACACAACACACAATATAGGTATAACACTTACCACTAAATTAACACAAAAACCTCTATCATTACAGCCTACACAACAATGCAACAAGTAGTTGCAAGCTCCTGAAGATGGATGTATTAACATCTGAAAAATGTTGAGCAGTGCCATCTAGTTGGTCTACCTTTATTCATATATTTATTATGTTAACAGTGTGCTGTTCCCTATGCAGCAGATGATTTGACCAAAAAAGTTCTTCATCAGGCTTTGTATTAAACATTTAATGAAATAAAAAATGTAAATATTACATGTACATTCCCATTGTTAGGGCTTGTATGGGAAGTCCTAAAAATTTTAGTTCCCACCATGGTAGCTTAATTTTTGTTGTGTTTTTGATATATTTTTTCTTCCATATAATATGTTTTCCTTTAACATTTACATTAAAGATTTAGCATATATGGTTAAAATATCATGATTCTTCTAAGTGGATGTTTTCAGCATTCTTCAAGATGCATGTGGAATGTTAATCTTCTTGTCATTCATTGTGCATTCCACTTCTTGTTTGGGTTTTGATGACATCAGGCTGTACACCTATGTGTTTTTATACCAAATATTAATTTTAAAAGAAAATTCTTATTTAAAATGATTGCCTACTATTATTAACTTCACTTCTATTTTATTTTGATCTAACTCTTGAACCTTGTAATGTTGTCTCATTTTTTGGTAAAAGGGATTTTCTGTAAACTACATCATTACTAAATTAATATTGTAAATGTTACTGTTAAATTTTACATCGGTTGGTTATATTTGTGTCAGAAAGATTACTTACATATAGTCCTGTTGTATCATGTTTACTTGTGTCATTCACACACACATGTAAATAAAATAAGGGCAACAGGTTTACATTATACAGATGTGTTTGTTATCGAATTTATTTGTTTTGAATTAATATTCAACCAGAGGATTTGCACTGATAGTATAACTATCATTTATTTGATGGAATAATGTAATTATTGTTTTAGTTTACAGAAATTTCAACATACCCAAAAAATTAGACAGGATGCAAATATATATAAATATAAATGTAATATAAGTTAATAATAATGCACAATAACTTAAAATAAGTATTTCCATATAAAAACTAGTATTAAATATTAAGAAACATAGTCAAAAACTGTATATCCCCTAAGTTTACCCAAAATTATTGTTACAGTATACACCCTTATGTCAAAAAACCAAACATGCTGTTTATTCAAAGGTGAAAACAAGCACAATTAATAAAAAGATTAACACTCCACATGTATTTATAAAGAATCTTGGGATCATCAACTTAAAAAAAGTCTTATTATTTTAACTTAATATTTTAAATATCTAAATTTCATAGATCATCTTATAATTTTTGTAAGAGACAACATTATTTAGAAAACACAAAACAAAATTTAACCTACCATGAAGGGAAGTTTCAAGTAAAATTAAAATTGTAAACACTCTGCAAGTGAGACCTCACGGAAGAACACACTTACTTACTCCATTGAGCAAAGCCCTTCTTGAGAAGCTAACTGGTTGTCATCTAGTCAAGAAATACCCCGCATTTTATGGAACCCTAAGTTTCGTTACCATGTTTACAACAGCTCACCACCTGTCCTTATGCTGAGCCAGAAAATCCAGTCCATGTCCCTCCAACCCACTTCCTGAAGATCCATTTCATTATTATCCTCCCATCTATGCCTGGGTCTTCCATGTGGTCTCTTTCCTTCAGGTTTCCCCACCAAACCCCTGTATGCACCTCACCTCTCCCCCAGCCATGCTACATGCCCCGCCTATCTCATTCTCATTGATTTGATCATCCAAAAAATATTTGGCAAGGAGTACAGATCATTAAGCTCCTCATATAGTTTTCTCATTTCCGTGTTATTTCGTCCCTCTTAGGCCAAAATATTCTCCCCAGCACCCTATTCTCAAACATCCTCAGCCTACGTCTCTGGTCAATGAGACTGACCAAGTTTCACACCCACACAAAACAACAGGCAAAATTATAGTACTGAATATCTTCATCTTTTTACTTTTGGATAGCAAACTGGAAGACAAAAGATTCTGCACTAAATGGTAGAAAGTGTTACCTGACTTCAACCAGCTATTGATTTTTTTCTGAATTTAATTTTGATCTTTAGAGTTGTTACCAAATATTTTAACTGTTCCACCCTTCCAAAGGATTTATTATCAATCTTTATATTGTGATTTCATCCTGCATTCTGATCCTGAAGTAAGACCATGTACTTAGTTTTATCAGCATTTATTTCTAGTCCAGTCTTCTTACTAGCAAATAACAAAGCATTTGTGTTTTTTTTATAGTATATATGCTTCTGCCCAATATATAAACATCATCAGCATAAACTAGAAGCTGATGTGTACAATTTAATTACAAGCCATCCTGGTTTACTTGAATCATCCTAATGGCATATTCTAAGGGAAGGTGAAAAGGAAAGGTGATAATTTTCTTCTTGTTTAAAACCATTCTTAACAGGGAGCATGTTAGACAAATGTTCAACTAACAGAACTATGCTATAGCTTTCATCCAGACACATTTTATTAGCCTTACTAGTTTCATGGGGATACCAAACTTAATATGAACATTATACCAGACCTCCAGCCTATCTGAATCATAGGCTTTCTTGAAGCATATAAATAGCTGATGCACTGCTTCATTTTATTTCCATTTTGTCTCAGGTATTTGACAAATGCAGAACACATGATCAGTAGTTGACTTGTTGCTATGAACACACTGATGATGACCAATAATTTCCTCTGCGTATGGAGTTAAACTTGACAGCAGGATGTTATATAAAATGTTGTACATAGTTAACTAAATTCATATGCCTCTATATTTACTACAGTCTGTTTTATCACCCTTCTTATAGAGAGGTAGGATGAGTGAAGTCTTCCACTCCTCATGTAATTCCTCCTTATTCCAAATAGAATTTATAAGTTTATGGATCTCAGTATGAATTGTCCTGCCTCTTGGTTTAATCAGTTTTGTTGGAATTTTGTCAGTACCTGGTGATTTGTGTCTTTTTAGATTTTTCGATAGCCATCTCATCCTCAAACACACTGGACTCATGCACTAGTAGCTCTGCTGTAAATATTTCTGCCTTTCTAACATCATTAACTCAATGTACATTCAATAACTAAGAGAAATGGTACCTCCACCTGGCCTATATACAGTGGGAATCTGTAACCAAATCACCCTTCTCGTTCCTTACTATATTAATCCTAGACCTGCAACCCTAAGTGATGCCACTGTACAAGTCTCTGATATTGTTGGTCTTACTGTTAGTTTCAAGGTCATGAATTTTAGCTTTCAGATATTCCTTCTTGTCATTACTGAAATGTCTACTAGTTTCACGTTTTACATTGTTTTGATCATCTACATTGTTTGGTTTAGATCTTGTAACCATTGCATTTTAGCCTGCTCCCTTTGATCTAAAAATTGTGAACATTCTTCCTCAAGTCATGGTTTATGCTGCTTCAATTCATACAGACGTAGACTCACTTCAGCTAAAGTTTTGATTTTCTCTTCAATGTTTTCTAAAACCCTGTTTAAGTCCTTGCAATCATTTAAGTTCTCCTAAGCTGCAAACCTCTTTAGGATCTTAATCTGATACTGTTTCCTAACCTCCTGTTCACTTAGCTTTCTGAGTTTAAATTTCTCCACATGAAACTTCTGTGTTTCTTGTTTATTTATTACTAGTATTTCCCTAACTTTCCAACCACCAGAAAGTGATGAATATCACAGTCAGTTCCCCTGAAAGATTGTACATCAAGAATACTCAAATGCCATCTCCTATCTATCAATATGTGATCATTCTGGTTGTGAGTCTTCCCATCTGGAGAGGTTAAGGTGTGTTTATGAAAGTTTTGGTTTGAAACATTGTGCTCTTAACAACCAGATTTTTTTTATGTGGCAAAGTTTATTATTCTAACACCATTATCATTACTCTCCTGATGTATACTTTCATTCCGAACTGTCAATTTGAAAATATCCTCTCCCCCAATTTTGCATTAAAATCACCTAACAGAATTTTCATATGGTACTTAGGAAAATGACCAAAAACCTGCTCTAATTCCTAATAAAAACTGTCTTTTGAATAATCATTTTTATCCTCACTTAGTGCATGCATATTAAAAACAATGAAATTACACCAGTGACCTCTCAGAACTATACATGACATCCTATCACTAACAAACTCCAGTCTCTTAATTTGTGTTACTCTTCCATGGTGTACCAAAAATCCTGTTCCTAACTGATGATTTTCACTTCCTTTCCCATAGAAAAAAAATATAATCCCCTGCTCTTACAGTGCTCCCTGTATCCCACCTAACCTCCTGTACACCCACTAAAGCTAATTTATACATCCCTAATTCTCTGGCAACTGTTGTTAAGTGAACCTGACCTGTACAGGCTCCTCACATTCCATGTACAAAATCTCTTGTCACTTTTCCATCGTTTAGGTTGTACCAAAGGATCTGTCCAAGCATGAGGAAATTGTGACCATTTCGTAACAAGGCCTGCTTATATGGTGTGGAGTTGTTGGCACCTTGCTCAACCCCCAAGCTGGAGGATCATCCAGTGTGTGCTGTACGTGACTACTTATTCAATATATTCGCAGCTACCCTATATAATGGAGGCCGTTCCTCCATCCACAACCTGAGGATGTGCCACGTCGTGGTGACAGGGACCCACTAATCATAGCACAAGAACATGCATGTAACATGTATGCTTTTACATTCTTTTACATCTTTATACGAAGCCTGATAATGGCTCTAGTCACCCAAAATGTCTAACACTTTGATATAAACATAGTGTTGCATAATAAATATAGTTGTGTTTGTGGGTGATCTTCATCAATTATTCGTTTCAAAACAAAATGGCAAGTCCTTTATATCGATGTAAAATTTGCTCTTCTGGTATTCAATTGAATTTCAGTTTATCATCTGAACTTCTCTGTTCCCATTGAAATGGAATAAAGAAGGGCGTGCATTGTAGTGTCCTCTGTGCATTTTGGCTGCTACCAATCTGTTATGCAGCCCTTATGCTCACTCAATCAGCAGCCCCACACCTTGAAAACAGCAAATGTATCCTGCTGATGGAGATGTCCTCCAAGACACCTTGATTCAGAAAATGTTGACCTACCTGCTTAAAATCTTAGTATGTCCAAAGCCTCACAATCATAATGAACATGTGAGGACTGTTTGCATCTGTCATGCACAGGACTGTCTGCCGTTCCCAGTGTAAATAGATGTCCTTTTCAATGACAGCATCCTGTTAGCAACTCTGTCAGTATTATTAGCTGGCTTCTGCTCAAGTTGAATAATTCCTGAGCTCCTATAGGACAGTTGCTTCCATTAAGCCTAACACATATTTTGTTGATTATCATTATTTATGGAGATTCCTTACATTCCGTGCCAAATCTCATGTATGTTTTGCATTACGTAACTCACACAGAGTGTTCAGTCACATCTGCGGTTCTGTGTAACAGTTTTATAAGATAATGGATATGTATGAAGGGAATTTTAAGCCCTGTTGCACAGCTCCCGAGATAGACGACCTCTGGCAGTTATCTGTGATTGCACATTCAATACATTTGCAGCTACCCTTCATACCTGGAGGCTGCATTCTCCATTTGCAACCTGAAGACATGTCGCTGTGTGGTGACAAGGGTCCCGGTTAACACTAAAATATCAGTCATTGGCTAAAGTACTGAAGAGAATTGAAATAACTTGCATACAAATGAATGTCTATAGCTTGATAAAAAATTCTGAAAAATTTACCATGAATGTGTCAGTCAAGGTTATTAGTGTTAAGAATTATATGTAGCAGAAGTGCTGGAATTCTGCAAACTATTTGAAGAAGGGTTTAGGCTAGTTATTATTGTTCCAGTCATCACAAAATCATAGAAAATGTATCCAAAGAATGTCAATCAGTTTTTGAGTTTACTGAAAAAAATATGTAAATGTTGGACACCACCACATTTAACAGTTGCTCTAAATTCACAATAAATACTATACAGTGAATGCATTCTTTCATACAAATTCTCTGTCAGAATATAGGACAGCTTGCATTTTATTTCTGCAGTCCATATAAGAAGACTGTAAGATTTAATTTGGTCTGCCCTCTATTTAGCAATTCATGGAAGCAGGCACTTTAGGATGCAATGATATAATGAAAAATTAAAATAAATGATAACATGAATTTCATTCAAATTTCTTTCTATATGGTTCTTTCTTTTTCTTTGTTTGTTTCAATTTACCCTCTATGTCTATGTTCTAAATTCCAGAGTCTGGTGAATGCTTGTGACTCCTAATACAGACTTTTACATTCATATGCTGGAGGATTTAAAGGGTTGAGTTTCATAATATCATACTCTGACCATCACAGTTAGGTGTCCAAGGTTTAAGACAGGCATGATCAATGTATTTTTGAAAATCTTCAGAAGAAGTTCGTTTAGCAACTATCTCTCACTTATAGGGGGCAGGAGTGCTACCTCATACTTGTCAGAGGCAGTGGGGAAAACAGAATACAGAAGATTAAGGTCTTTGCTGTTTATTTCATATGATTTAAATTATTTATTTATTTAGCAGTTGACTTTCAGGAAAATAAGAACTAAACTTGATTATCGCACAGTGGCACAGCCAAGGAGATGACTGGGGTGATCAATGCCTCTCCCCTATTTAAGCCTCCAAGGTCAGAAAATATACCTTTTGATTTCCTAAAAATAAAATAAATGGTGTACTAACTCATGTAAATTTAAACGCTGCAAAAAACTACCTTTTTAATAACTATTTTATATGACCTGTATTTCTATGAAATTTGTGGTATAATTTACAACTTTTTTATACAATTATTTTTGTGGGGATTAAGTAGCATACTATATGAGTTCACATCCATTATAAGGCACACTATTTAAAAAATTTACATGATTTAAAAGACCAAGCAACATCATTTAAGTATGTGCTACAAAAAAATTTAAAATCCTGAAAATTTTGTTTCTAATTTATATATACCCATGTTCTATGTAATATTTCTGCTAGAAGCACAAATACTGCATTAGCTTTGCATCAACAGTAGGAATATTCCTGTTATTGTAATATCATATAACAGAAATAGAGGAATATAAAAACTAGAAATTGTTTAAATGAAATGATGAAATATTTAATCGAAATTTAAAAAAAAACTTCCCAGAGGCACTGCAGACCCCCCACAAGCCTTTCCAAAATCCTGGCTATTCCATCAATCACTGATAGTATATACAGAGTTTCAATGCTCTAAAAACACACAGTAACATGATCCAGGACAGGACAGATAATTTTATCCACATTTGGTCAATGTAACCTTCATAATATGACGTTTCAATCTTACTTATTAATGAGAAAAATCTAGTCTGCATGTCAGTTCAAGGTCAGACAAGAACTAAAACAAAGGTCCAAAAGAATATTACCAGTCATGTTGTATCTCCAGACTGAGTTAATGTGAGGGAGTCTGTTCACACACACATACATATCCTAACAAGTGACATTCTGAGAACCTGAATCAAGTAGCAGTAAGCATAAACAATAATAATTACTCTAACATAAAATCCACCTAATCTACTATGTTAAAAACGTAAACTGTGAAAATCTAATACATTTAAAATATATTTCACAAAGAAACATTTATATGTTGCAACATGCATGTAACAAAATGTTCACTAAATACAGGAAAGAACTGAGGGTTTTGATGACACCAGTCATTAAAGGTTTTTTTTAATATACTAACATCTGAGGTCATTGAATATTTCAGTAGTTCACCAAGACATAAAATTTTGTGAGACATCCTCTGCCTTTATATTTCCATCACAGACATATGGTTATCCAGGAAAGAAGTGATACAACTCAAAGAAAATTGAATTTTTTTAAAAATTTAACTCTTTTCCAATTATTTTCACGTGTGAAACTCACACTTCTTAAGACACTGTCTGACACATTCAATGTATGCTGTTTGTGGTGCTCTCAAAACAGTTACAAACTAGATGTTAAATGAAGCACTGTCTAATAAAATTGTGGTGCATTAAATATGCCATTAAACATAAAATAGTTATATTACAGCATAAGCACAGCATGCAGCAACTTATTATTAGTAAGCACTTTGAGATGTAAATTATCACCCAGCAAATAATGTGTTCATTATTCTTCATGATATGATAATGATAAATAAATAACACTGTAATAATTTTTCAAGTCTGAAGGCATTGTTTTGGATTAAAATTTATGAACCATGAAGTATAAGCTGAAATAATAAAAAGGACTGAACAGTATTTCTGGAGGCCAATATTAAGCGGATTTTAAAGTGTGTGTCAGGTGGTGATTTTAATGGCATATTAAGTCATAAGCCTGCACTATAGGAAAAACTGAATGCATAAATCAATTACAAAAATGTAATACATTATTTTGCCTTGTAATTTCATGATATAAAATTTAGTTTGTAATAAAAATCATGGGTTCTGATAATATCGGATATTAGGCATGCAGTGGAACGCAGTCAATGTAAAAGCTCCAGTGTTTATGATACTAAACACAAAAAACTTTAGGTTGCCCTGTCTCTTGCCATGAAGGCACAGAGACAGAGTATAGGTATAGCACCACTATTTCTTAACCTTGGTACTAGATGGGGGTGTTTCTAAATGTCTTATTGTGGACAGACAAGTACGTTGACCAGTGTGATCCAAAATATGGAAAAGAGAGATGCTACAATCTTTGTGAAACCTATACTGCAGTCTGTACAGTACTTCTGTATTCATAATGTAGAATACATGAAGCTTCGAACTGAAGTTTGTCTTTTAACAGAAAACAGATTTCAGATTGAGTCCAGTATAATTAACAGCACTATATTTAATCATTGATTTGTGCAACTTCTGAGTAAAAAACATTTTGTCTTTATGAAGTGCAGGAGTTCCATGATTTTAAACTTTTCTAATTCAAGAAACTCTTAGTGAATAAACAAAAATTCTGTTTGACAACACAATGCAAATACCCTTTTTACTACAGTTAATGGATGTCCCAAAAATTAATAGCAGATACTAGACGGAAGGACATTTTAATATTCAGTATTTGAATATTTAAATTCATTTCAAATGACTTCTCAATTATTTTTTTCTATTTCCTTTTTGTTCCTCTCCCCGCACCTCATGTTAAAACAGGCAAGCAATCCATTATGATTTTATACTATACATTAAGAGCTATTATTCTCTACCAGAGGATTTCGAGTCTGGGATTACAAATTTTACACTGCAAATTAATGTTTATAAAGGTACGTGCCAATTATTTTACTTCTTTTTACTATTTTTCAGAAGAAAATACACACACATAGTTTCAGTACATACATGTGGCTAATGGAGTGAAACTCTTTTAAGGATTACCATTAATAATTTTACTGGATATGCAGAAAGACTGGAAACACTGTTGGTCTTCGCTAGTTTTGAACACCAGACTATGACAAATTGTCATCTTGAAAGAAGCCATTCTGACTTCTTATAAGATAGAAAAGTATAGTGATGTGACATAATTACCTAAATAAATGCACCTAACCCAGCCAGTGATAAACTGTAATATACAAAGCACAAGCTTAAACCTCGAAGCAACATACAACTACATGGTCAATTTACATTGTGAGTGCATTTACTAAGCGATGGAAAATTCCATTGTAAAACAGCTAATTAAAATTATCATCATCTTATTTTTCGTCAGAGTTGTATTTGAGTGCACATTCTAAATTTATGGAAGTATATCACGTTTTACATGAAGTGATAAATTATTCACATATAGCACGTGGGTTCTTACTATAGACAGGCAAGCAAAAAAACTGTTAGGAAAAAAGAGTCTGAAATATTCTGTATGGTTTCAGAACTAACCTTAGATATCCAGTCTAATAATTTATCACAGAGCATTTTCTTTTCTTTCTTCACCTAACAGAAATATTTCCATATATCAAAGGTACAGAGTAGTAAAACCAAAAGTACTTGAAAGGCACATGAACAGTTTGAATGCGTTTCCATGTCCATCTACAAATATTACCATGTCGTCATATAATTCATATACTTAAATGCTGCAATATTATCACACAACATGGTGAAAAATGCTCTTGTATACTGCAATAAGTGTTACCTACAGTTCTTCAGTTTGCTTCATTACAACAAAGAGTAACTGTTCTTGACGAAATTTCAGTTATTAAAGTTACACTTTTACTGACTAGCTACTTCTTTACATATGATTCTACGAAGTTTTCAGAATATGACACTGAAGCTTGCCTGCAAGAGTAAGCTGGCTGCGACTAGTTCAGTGGGTCGGCTGCAGTCATATAAAGAAAGAAAACGTTGCATAATTCAATATGCTAAAATGCAGCAACGATAAATTTTCGGTATCACAGTTACTAGATTTTCATATAAGGTGATTACATTGTCTTATAATTTAAATTTACACTTTTCATCGCTTATTACGACCTTTCATTGCAAAACGCCGCCAGAAGCTAGTTTTCTTATTGGTTGCTGATTCCGCCTCGTTGACATCGTCGTCATCATAGTCTGCAAGAGTGCCACTAGATGCCTCTCGTGTTGGCGACCCATGCCCCGAGTCTTCGTCATCGTTGATAAACCTACCACTAGGGGAACTGTTCGTATTGCCTCCTCGTAGCATATCCAGGAAATTCGATTCATTGGATAATTTTTTCCCAGTCTTCTGGGAGGGAGTTCCAAAGCTCAGACTTTGAATATTTATTTCTGCTTTCAGCTGCTCTGGAGAAATATCTTCAACTCGAAATTCATTAGGATCTTCCACAAAAGCTTGTTGCAAATCCCTCATTATCTTCTTTCGAATGGTTTTCTTCATCGAGAGATGTCGTTCTAAATGTTTTACATCCTTCTCGGTCAGGGTTCTCGAGCTTTCACGTCTAGAACGTTGTTTTTTCTTTTTGTTATTGTTTGAAGTCTGAACTCTAGGAATTTCATCCTCGCTTGTTGAACCAACAGATATAGCACTATCATTTCCAACTGACGAAGATCCTGGCAATTTATTTTTGGCATCTTCATTTGACAGCTTCATACCTTGCAGTTTAGTTGCCGTTTGTTGCATCATATCTTCATCATCAAGAGGAGTTTGATTGTTGCTGTTCAAGTTTCCGTGAAAGCCAAATATGTCTCGGAGATGTGGAATACTTCGCTCTGGTTGTTGTCGTGACATTTCGGATGATGCGATGCTGTTCATCTGAAAAAGATAAAATGAAAAGGCAAGTAAGTCCAAGTTTGTTCAGCTATAAAAACATATTGAATAGCTTCATATTTATCTCTTTTTTTGATATTAAATCCATCGATGGAAATTGAATCACTAATTTGTTATAAAACATTAATCGGAGTTTCTTTATGCATATCAAGGAAGTTATTAGAAATCTGTAGGTAATAGGTTCCTACGGTTAGGCCTAATTAGGACGGAGACAAAAACTTAAGTATTAACTAAATATCATCCTTCTTACAGACATTCATCAGATCAAAATTTAAACCCCGTTCCATGCCAACAGGGTTCAAGAACACGCCTGAAAATTTTTTTAGTTTTATTTGTCGGCGCTGTCAGTATCTAGAATATAAGGCGTCACTGTAAGTGAAAGAATACGGGCAAAGAGCACCGGAGGAATGATAATAACATGGGAAATCCTAAGAACGCTTTCCACTACACGGACTGCCCTGGGATCAAACTTAGTCATCCACCGTGTTAGCTGAGCTGTACGATAAGAATACTGAATACAAGTCAGATTAATTTTAGGCAAAGTCAAATTCATTTTACAACTGAGAACTTAAGCTCCCTGTTTATTGAGGATTCACGTTTGTATGCCACAGTTCGCAAGGTGCTTTACATTGTCAGAAAACTCCAAATCGGCCTCACGTCAGTCGAGATTAGACGTCGGCTGTGGAACAATATAATCAACGAGGATAGGACTCAGACCATTCGTGTGTATTCCTCTCGTGGACTTAGATCGACAGAGTGTCACTTTACATCAAAAAGATGATACATTCCTTTTGAAAAGCGAGTGAAATGTCTAGGTGTAATTTTTGACAGACGGAGGAGCTACTGTGCGGATCAAATAGCTTGATACCTAAGCTCCCTAACCCTGCATACAGATGAATTCGGCACGGTCCGATTTCTGCTTGGTTCGGGTAGGCACGGCCAAACAACGTTATACCTTTTCCAAAAACATCTTTTTTTGGGAGTAGGAGTACATTGTCTATCGCAATGCAGCTGCTTCTGTTAATATTAAATTTGTGTTCTATTAAAACTTCCCTTTGCTTAAAGCGAATTGCTTCGAAGAAACCGCAGAGTTCTGCGGGTTACGAGACAATGTTTTTGAAACGTAGAGAAAACGTTTGGAGCTGCGTAGGCTGCGCTTCCCCTTTGACCAGCGTGCCTCTTCACTCCCGTGCTAGTAGGGTTCAAGCTATCGGACGAAGACAGTACATGGAGAATGCAGATGGGGAAGACCCAAGCAAAGCTTCAGAATATTTACTGCAATCTACTCGCTATTTAATGTGAGCCACTAAATGTTAATACTGAACAAATCCTCCACAAGGCAGTCTGCAATGTCTTACGCCAGCCTCGCCTGGGAATTTGCGGCAGAAACCTACCTTATGGAAATGCAGAGCCTGAAGAACAAGTTCTCCGCAAAGCTACCGACTATCCAAGCCGCACACTTAGCCGCCAATTGCAAGTGGTTTTCCAAATTCGTATGTGCAAAATTTTGTCACAAATCGTACAATAATATGGAAATGAAATCTCGTACAACCGAACAAGGCCGCGCCCCACACGTAAATTATAGGAGACTTGTAGCTGGTTGCATCGGCGGTTATCTGGCTGCCGTCTAGGTGACAGCGCTATCATTATAGCGACAGATAACAAGATAAGCCATATGTTGCGTATAGCCTGGACTTGGGCGACGTTGTATGAATATATAATCCTACATCTTGATCTCAAGGTTAATTCCATACGCGGAGGGAATTATTGGGGATCATTAATGTTGATTTCGCTGCAGCAGTTCAACTACATATCATATATTGTGCATTCGTCAAATACTTACTTACTTAATCCATGGTGCAGAGTCCTTCTTGAGAAACTGACTGGTTTGCAGCTAGTCAAGAAATTCCCCGCATTTTATAGAACCCGAAGGTTCATTACCGCACTCACAAGCCTCCGCCACCTGTCTCTATCCTGGGCCAACCCAATCCAGTCCATATACCCACATCCCACCTCCCGGAGATCCATCCCAATATTATCCACCCATCTACGGCTAGGTCTCCCCAGTGGTCTCTTTCCCTCTGGTTTCACAACCAAGACCCTATACGCCCTCCTCTCCTCACCCATACGCGCTACGTGCCCAGTCCATCTCATTCTTCTAGATTTTATCACCCGCACAATATTGGGTGAGGAGTACAGATCATTTAGCTTCTCGTTATGCAGTCTCCTCCATTCCCCTGTTACCCCGTCCCTCCTAGGTCCAAATATTCTCCTCAACACCATGTTCTCAAACACCCTCAGCTTCCTTTCCTCCCGCAATGTCAGCGACCAAGTTTCACACCCATACAAAACAACCGGCAAAATTATAG
>Ga0131853_10014221_pt1 | contig 14589 bp, 5 predicted proteins | sample TergutLab28metaG_FD_92764 | JGI IMG/M metagenome (GOLD analysis project Ga0131853, IMG submission 92764) | Labiotermes labralis P1 segment gut microbial communities from Petit-Saut dam, French Guiana - Lab288 P1 (version 2) (version 2) | ecosystem: Host-associated > Arthropoda: Insects >... | reverse complement strand
GGTGTGTGGTGTGTGTGTGTGTGGTGGGTGTGTGTGTGTGTGTGTGTGTGTGTGTGGTGTGGGTGTGTGTGGTGTGTGGTGTGTGGTGTGTGTGTGTGGTGTGGTGTGTGTGTGTGTGTGTGGTGTGTTTGCGTGTGGTTTGTTTGTGTGGTGTGTGTGTGTGTGTGTGCTGTACATTGAACCAAATTCAACCATTATGTGCTTTCAACCAATATTTAATGACGTAAAACAAAGAAATATTTTTTCTTCGAAGGAACTGAATAAGGACACTTGTATCATAAAATAACTTATAAAAAATGCAGAAATATTTTAACCCATTCACTTAATTCAGCATCGTAGTTAAAGATGGTCTTTAATAAAAAAGCGTTGCGTGGGTTGGGCGTATGTACTGGCTAACAGGTATGTACTGCCACGTATTTATCAGGCAGTAAAAGAGATAAAGGCCATTTGATAAGAGAGACTATGACACCACACTAAGATTCTCTACCAGAAACAGCAGACCGGAATAAGCGGTAGAAGAAAATCAGCCCACTGTTCCAAGATGAATAAACCACTTCTGCTAATGACTGTCATTGTCGCAATCATACACACAGGTAAGTAAATCTACGTGCGAATCATTACATAGGGTAAGCAAATCTAGCGTTAATTTTAGTAGCATGATAATAAGTGACGCAATCTGTACACGCGAAATTAAAGCGGACATTGTCAAGAAAAAAGCAGCATTCAACAGAAAGACGACTCTTTTCACCAGCGAACTGGACTTAAAACTTAAGTGAGAAAATAGTAAAGTGTTACATTTGGAGCATAGCTTTGTATGGTGCTATGGTGAATGATTGAATGGATGAATGAATTACGGTCTTATGCGATGTGACGTCATTTAATTTGATGAATTAGTAATAGTTTCACATGAACCTCCCATGAAGATATAAGCAGTATGTTTTTATTAAATGGTGATGTGCATCTACGAAGTTTAACGTCACAAGTCAAAAGACAGAATCAGGGCAGTCAAAATCACAGATAAACTTAAATTTCTGTAACCGTATTTTCTGAATATTTGTTGACTTTTCTTGTACTGAGAAGTGAATAGGTAGGTGATTTGCGATGAAACGTGAAAGATTGTTTTGTGGTCTGCTCCGTGCCTGGGTACACCTCGAAACATAGGCAAACATGAAAAGTATGTCCTCATGTACGTTCCTTACTGTCTTCTGGGATGTTATGCCATGGAGTTTGGTAGACAAATGTCATTCCACCAATCCTGCATACTCATATTCATCCTACCACCAGCACCATGAGGTCTAGAAGTTAACAAAGTCGCTCAATAGACCGCTCACACCACCATCACCACCTTTACTTCTACCTCGAGAATTGAGGCAGTATATTTTCTTCAAAATATGACAACGTCGCACCTTTACTGCCAGCTTAAAGAATCGAAGTGCCCACACAACCAAGACCGTGCCGTGCGGTCCCGAAAGTTGGAGAAATGTAGGGGAAATGTGTGTGTGGGATGATTCGCCATGCAAACACTTGTTATTGCTAGTCTACATGGAGTTTCGCAGTTTGAAAACACCTGTAGCAAGAACCTATGTGACAGACTGGTCACACAGACATACTAACAGGTGCGTAAATATCCATACTGTTAGTAGCATAAAACTATGCCATTTTGAAGTGGAGATGTGTGTTGAAATTCCTTCCACAGAAGCAGAGCTCGGAGCCGCCATGTCACGGATAAGCGCATGCTCTTGACTCTCCTCTGTGTCAGCTGTGAGAAAGTTGATAACGGTCAAACGCGATCAAACACGATAGCCGCTCAGGAGCTTGCCTGTCACCAAGGTCACACAGCTGTCTGTTCACTATACAGCTGAATTGTTGCTGTTTACGGACTAAACAAGTTTCGTGTCATAATTAGCCCATCCCGGTGGCCGCACGGTGTCACGTTGGTCTGTGGTCACTCGCTTGCTGGGATGGTGGCTTCGAATCCCGCCAGGGGCATGTCACTTGTGAGTGCTGTGTGTTGTCACGTACATTGCGACGGGCCGATCCCTCGTCCAGGGGAGTCCGACCGAGTGTGTGTGTGTGTCCTTCAGTGTCAAAATTGAACAATAATCCTCTGCACCAACAATGAGTAGGCATAGTAGGCCAGAGGAAGAAAGAAAGAAATAGAGAAGGAAAGAAAAATTCCATTCATAATTACGTTTTAAAGTTCAGATCTTAATAATAACATATGTTTAATGTGTGTTGCCGAAATTGAGAATATTACACCACGTCGAATGTTGTGACGTGTTAGTGCTGGTGTATCCAACCCGTGGCCCCCGGCAACAGTTGCAATTTTTATGTGTGCTATAGAGACACAAGAGTTACGTACAACTTAACGTTACAGCGCATTCGCGTAACCATTGTTGTTGTGGAAAATCAGTAACTCTTAAATATTATAAGCGTGGACCTGTATTCTTGCATTATTTACCGGCATGAAGATCGCATATTTCCTGCGTCGCACTGCCAAATGTGGCCTTTCTGGCTGCACCATGGCACGATTTTCGGAAGGGGGGGGGGGGGAATTATTGAACATAAAATTGTGTTTTGTTTTCATTTTCAAATTTTGTCTCAAACGTTTCTCATTCTAAGAATAATTCAGCGCGATATTAACATACATTTACACAGTTCACCTTGTAAAGTACCCGTTATTCTTCTCAGATTTTATTGAACACTGAATTTTCTCGACAGATAGGTACTCAGTTAGGTACATCACGTGATGCTGTTTTTCCACGTGCGGTCCGCGAGCCAGCCAACAATAACGGGTGTGGCCTTTTACAAAAAAAAATGTTGGGCGCCTGCTTTAGAGCAAGCGCAGATTTAGTTCCTGGAGAAACCCCACCCTCATCCTTCATTTCTTTAACCCTTTTCACAATTTTATCTCCAACCCCCTTTCTCTTTGTCTAGTAGGCTATTCCTTTCCCATCCCTTTTTATCTTCTGTTCTGTAAACATTCTTCCTTCTCTTCGACGTTGCAACAGTGTACATAAATGTAGCTTGTATCATGTCATTACGAAAGCTATTACACAAGCCCCCACGACGAACTGTCTATTTTTCATTTCTGAATGGGAGGACAATAGACCACCACATGATTCACGACAGTAGAACACACAGTATGAATGAAAATGCTCGCAAAGTTAAATGTTCTGACTTAGAACCGGAAGCAAATCCTCCCCATGTGAATACACGCCAAAAACAAAGTCTAGGTCACTTTGAGCATGAATCTTGTAGTTGTTCATCTTCATATACTGCTTATAATTGTACCAAAAGTAAGCTGATAGTAGCATTATAACTTACTGATAATATTCTAAATTCAGTGAGAGTTGTAACATTCCTCTGTAGGCCTCATTTTTAGGTTTATCGTCCTCCACCATTCGTCCACCATAATGGCTGGGGTTCCGGTTTAGCAAATAAACCGATGTACTTGGCAAATCCGTCCAGAACAATATCAAATTATGCTTCGTGACTAAGAAGTCATACTGTAATAGACACAAAATAATGAACCAACATAAACTGACAGATCACAATAAAGAAAACATAAATTATGACATATTAGGTCTACACAATAACTCAAACTGGGCCATTGCAGCCAACATTTAGATCCGCCATTCAGACCAGACTGAGCCCCAGCATAAATAAAACAGTATAACTAGAGATGTGCAGTTCAGCTCTGCACGGTTCTGACGCTAGTGAATGTCACTCAGCAACTTATTTTTTATGTATGTTCCGTTCTGGGTATTCTGTTTTATTGTGTTGTTCTGTGTACTGAATGTGTGTAAATGTGTACTGTACTGCTGCCACCGGCTGTCAACCCAACTGCAGTTAACAAATGTATCGTATCATAACACTCTTATTTGGGACTGCTGCTCTCACGTAACACCCCACAAAATTTCGGAAGCCGGTTCTGCTTCCGTCCTCAGCTACACCAGATCAGGAACTGCACCCTCACAGCTGGCCCAGCGAAAATAGTTATTTCTGAGGGGCCGACCAGTGTGAGTGCACTTTCCGATGCTTGTCACCTGAGGAAGGAAGCGAAACTTCGTGCTTCTTTTGGACATCATATGATGGAAGGCGTCAAAATAATTAGTGTTTCAGTCTACAATTTTCTAACTACCAACAATAATTGTGACAATTGTAAACTTATACTTCGCGTTGTGTATCGAAAATTAATAGATAAAACTGAATCCTAACACCGTTGACACAAATAAAATAGTGTTCTTTAAGGCAGCTACATGTAGGCCACGCTGAAATGTTGCGTCTTCCACTTTTTATCCACATTAATCCTATTTTAATTGAACTCTTAATTTTCATTAAACACGAGACATAATTTTAAAAATGATATCTCATTTCTCGTGCTTACAGCTTTATATCTTTTAAACGTTCTAATGTTAGCCTGAAGATGACCTTACAAGGTCGAAACATGTACCTCCATTAAAGAATGCTGAAGTATTTAGCTGTGTCCACCGCGTTATTATTCCATTTTCTCTAATAGTTACGAAGCCGTAAACAAGTATTCTCTGATCCCGGGTCCACAGCCTCTTGCAGATTGCACAGAGCGCCACCAGACCAAATGTGAACGTTATGTACAGTACGTTAGCTGCGGAAGGGTAAGGGAAAGAAAGTAAGCGAACGGAAAAGAAAGTCAAGACTCCCAGACACTCGGGAGGACCTTGCCGTATCACATCAGAGGATTTACTTGGACATTCAGCAGCCGAAACCCCGAGACACTCCTCCAATACAGAACCACCACAAACTATTTCCCCATTCCATCCATCTTACACCCTAAGTATATCTCCCAGAGGGTAGGGGTAAACGGATCGTTGCTCAGCCAATTTATCGATCCATCAATCCCATTACGGATATAATGGCCCAGTCCACATATCGCCGTTTTCAATGGCCCCCCCACTCACAGACACAGTGTCGACCTCATCGGCTCAGTGCCAATCAAAGTACTTTCAATGCGTGTGCTCAAAATACATTACACCGCAAAATCTGCCACTAAAATAAGCCAGCATCTTCATCTCTGAACAACCTTCTCGCTTTCAGATAGTGTCTATTTTCGTGTGCTTGTACCATTAGCTTCTGGAAATATGTCAGCATGTTATTCTTTCAGGTATTGCCTTGAATTGTTACAAATGCCCCATCAGAGTGCGGGACTTACTTCATTGCAACGATCCGTTCGAAAATAAGAATTACCAGACAACTTGTTCCAGAGACGAGGATGTCTGTCTCAAGGTGACAGTCACAGGTAACAAACAGTAATTTTAAACTCAAATACATGAACTGACGCAAGCTAAAAGTTACAGGGTTACCATCAGGATTACAGGATGTTTGTGTAAAAAAAAAATAGGGGACAGATTTAAGTTCAAAGAATCTCAGAATCGAATGCAGGAATGGTAGAGCCAAGCCGAGTGGCCGCGCGGTCTAAGGCGTAGATCTGCGGCCGCTCGCTTGTCGGGAATGAGGGTTCGAATCTCTCCGCGGGCATGGATATCTGTGTGGTGTTAGTGTTGTGTGACACTCGCTCGGAGGAGTCTGCCGAGTGTCGTGTGTCTGAATGTGATCTCTAAACCTCAACAGTAAGGCGGCCTAGGCCCACTAGGGGTTGTCCAGCCGTGAAAAGGAAAAAGACGCCTATAGCAGAGGCAAGTTACCGAGACACAGTGAACGCTGGCAGCAGGAATAACAGCATGTATGGAGCCCAGGTAACCGCCACAGTTAAGGACATGACTGTAAGCGTTTAGTTTGAGAAGAAACAAATACTTGATCCGATTAAATTCCAAGGTAAACTACAAAATATATACAACAAAATGCACAAATATTTCGAAATGCAAATTTAAATTTAAAACATTAAGCCTGCAGCATGTTTCGATCCGTTATGGATCATCTTCATGGGGGAATTAAATCAACAAAATTAGGCATAATTTTATAAACATAAAAAATATTGAAATATTTGTGTATTTTGTTGGATATACTTTATAGAATTGTTAATTACCGCACCGGATAAGTTACATAACTTTAATCTAAAATAAGGGAGTGCAAATTATTTTTCTCTGCGGAAGTGGTCATGACATAGCCATTGCAACAAACATCACAAGTACGGCCACATTAAGTTTTTTTGTAGTCTGACTGGACTTAACTCCTTAACAAGACAGGCAATGTACGTTTAAACGTAAGATTGAGGTGCGTTCGCATAACAACCGTTGCCGTGTATAAGCAATAAGTATTACATGTCCTGAGTGTGAATCTGTATAGTTTTCCAGCATGCAAATCCCATGCACCACATTGTATTGTCATATGTGGCCTATCTGGCTCTATTTTATTTTTCCACAATATCTCATAAACGGAACTCTTTCGGAAAAAGAGTTATTGAACATTAAATAAGTTTTTGATTTTCTCTACAACTTTTGTGTGAAACGATTCTCATTCTAGGAAGAATTCAGCGAGATATTTTTAAAATGTCTATATGTCTCTATGTGAAGTACCCGTTATTTTCTTCACATTTTAATGAAAATTGAACGGTCTCGACAGATTTTCGAAAAATACTCAAACATCAAATTTCATTAAAATCCATCTAGTAGGAGCCGAGGTGTTCCATGCGGATGGACAGACATACAGACATGATGAAACTAACAGTCAATTTTCGCAATTTTGCAAAAGCGCATAAAAAGTAAAACAAGGTGGCTAAATTCGATGCATCAAGCATTGTTGTGTTCAGCTTATCATAATTAACACTACAATAAAGAAAAGATTAGATACACTGTTCAACACACAAAATGTTATGGAAACGAGACTAGCTAAACGTTCCTAATTTGGGGACGCTGAATTCGAAAATGACATAGAAGTTTTCGGCTTAGCTCTAGTTTTCGAGTTACAGTTATGGCTTGAAATTTCACTTTTGTCAACTAAGTATTAGATCTCCGTCTTCAAAAGTTGGCAACACTCTAAGCTGGCGCCGTAATTCTCTTACCACCATGAAATCACATGATCGGCTATCTGTCGCTGCAGGTGTTCGTCACGTGATCAATAAAATTGTTGCCTGTCAACTCTATTCAGTTCTTATCAAGTGTTGTACGAAAGCGGTCGTATTGTAGATGGTGTCCCCAAGTTCTTTCATGAAAACTGTATCGTGATAGTTTCAGTTGGCATTCTACTGTCATATACTGTGTGGTATATTTATCAAAATGTCCCAGAAGTGCGTAAATAACCCGAATAACTTCTGTTATATTTGCGAAGAAGTTACATTTGCCTCAAGGAAGTGTTCGATTACTCCAACAATAAAAAAAGGCATATTTCTTGTATTTCGGCTGTAAGGTAGGGGACCAGGGAAAAAAGTGGGCACCCCACGTGTGCTGCAATACGTGTTCATCCAAACTCAATGCGTAGGTGAATGGAAAAGGACGTTGTATGCCGTTTGGAGTGCCCATGGTTTGGAGGGTGCCTAGAAACCAGAGTACTGACTGTAATTTCTGTATGGTGCCCATTATTCAAAATGGTATGTCCACGAAAAAAAAATCAACACTTGTGTATCCGAATACACCATCAGCAATTCGGCCTGTGCCTCATGGCAATGGACTTCCTGTTCCTGAAACTCCGGACAATTCTGCTATGTTCTCTGACGACGAAGACAGCGTTTCTTCAAACAGCGAAGAACAGCAACCATCATCTTCAAGAGATGCAGACTACTTGCCAAGCACACACTCCTCCAATCATAAGATCATAGAAGGCGAGCTCAATGACCTCATCAGGGATCTCGAACTTCCAAAAAATAAGGCAGAACTTTTTATATCAAATTTACAACAGTGGAATTTCCTACACCACAAAGGGAAATGGAGCGCTGCCATGTTAGGTGATTATTGCTGGATGATGAAAAGGGATGCTTTTAAAACAAAATACCATCGACAGACCAAAAGGACAGGTCGTTAAGGTCAATAATTTTCTATTCATATTTATTGTACATATAACTATGATAATGCTTTTATCTCGAAAACAAGAGCTAACCAAATAATTTTAGAATTATTTTTGTATTCTTCGGCCCAAAAAAACATAAAGATATATTCATTTATCCATAACATTCAATCATCCAAAATTTATTGAACAGTGATATTCGCAGCCTTGCCGTTCTTTTATGATGTGGCCACCAGTTACTGCATAAATGGTGTCCGATGTTTTGATGCACAGAGTTAAGGTCCCATCTTCAAAAATATAATTGTCAATGAAGAACACTAGAAGAACGTGGAGCTCCAAAGTTAAGAGCAATTTTGTACACGCTGACAGCACCGTTCTACTGCAATGCCCCCTACCACCGCATGCAACCGTAATATTCAGAAAACAGCAGCTATAAAGTTGCAGGAGCAGACTCCTGGCAAGACTGGAGTCCTCACAGCGGCGATGACATGACGCCGACGCCATGTCCACTGATAAATACAGTCGAACCCGGTTATAACGTCATGAAAGGGAGACAATAGCTTGTGTCGTTATAAACGAGTATTATCTTAGCCGAGCAGTTTAATATTATGACTCTGAATAATTAATTGGTACAACAGATTATCCGACGTTATATACGAGGTGTCGTAAAAACGATGTCGTTATAAACGGGTTAGACTGTAATTACCATTAGGCACCGCGTCGTATCCAAGAAAGGCTTAAATCTTCAATTACATTTCTTATTCGCTCATGTCATAATTCAGACCAATGATCCACTAATACAGATATTTCTGTTTCTGAAGATCACGTACATATTTTGTTATCTGCGACACGTAAATATCAAAGTGCATACGAGTATTTGATAAATGAACTTCTGTCATCTCTGTTCAACAGGTAGCAAGAACCATATCGAAGAGCGGGGATGTGCGAACAAAAATTCGGTGGACATAATATGCAATAATGTGAAACGAAATATTCCTACTGATGATGTATCCTGTTTAATCTGCGAAACAGATCTTTGTAACGGCTCCAGTCGGCGGGAGATTACGACGACCACAGTGCTGTGCTTCATGCCCCTGAGTTTTGTGCTTATTAAGATATTCGCCCCAGTTACGTGAAGTCACCAACTGCTTCAGCCTTAAAGGGGAGAGCTTTACCCAGAACTGTGCGGTAGCACGATATAGACAACTTTGTCGAGAATATCAAAGGAGACCAATTCGTCATGAAATCTCCACCCCTCCCGTAACCGCAAGTGATCTTTTTTTTCTCCCCAGGTTATTGATAACGTTGAATACGAAGATGGCGTCGCGCTTTCCAACTCAAGGCATGCGATCTGTAAATATTGCTTAACTGGTGAAATGTACTTGTGTGACGCTGTAAATACACTTCCTGCCTCAATGTACGACTACGTTTGCGTGTATTCCTTACGGCACAACACTGGAATCAGATTACAGGCGACGTGGTGTTACTTCCTGCCATCTAGCGGTAAATCTCTGAACTTCATTGACGATGAACAGTTGCCTCCCCTGCCAAAACCAGCAGACCTTGCAGTAAGATATCAATAGTTATCGAGATGTCTTAACACCAATCTTGACGAACGAACGCGGCACTTAAATGTGTAGAATTCTTGTTTCACATGCTGGAGATCCAGCATGCATATCACAACCCGGAAAGCGTCTGTACTAAGCTTATACATGTTTTTCCTCTGTCCCCCTAGGCAAATTTGGGGATAGCATACCAAAGTACTTGGGGCGGGTAGCCCAGTCGTTATAGCGACTGACTACGGGCTGGATGGTCCGGGATCTAATCCCGGTGGGGACGAGATTTTCCGCCCGTCCAGACCGGCCCTGGGGCCCACCCAGCCTCCTGTAAAATGGGTACAGGGTCTTTCCCGGGGATTAAGTGCGGCCGGGGCGTGCTGCTGACAATTCACCCCCTTCTAGTGCCGCTGTCATGGAAGATTAGAGCTAACCTCTACCCACCCTCTGGGCCACACGGGGCTTCTAACGGGATCACTTTACTTTTACACCAAACTACACCACAACCGCCTCCTTCCACATCCGCCCATCTCATAATTTACTAATTAACTTGCTACAATTCGATCACATATTAGTTACTGTGAGCGTCGTTCAACAGACAACTACACAATTTATTACTGGCGGTACATTTAACCGATCAGGTTACTGTTATTGTACCAGTACTTACTTGCATTACTAACCGTTTAAGACTCACAGTCCTTTCTTCCATCCACCGTTTTCCAATTTCCGAGAGAGCATTCCTTCGTGGAAAGTTCCAGTCTTCGCCCGTTTGTCCTTCTGGTAAGAGCAACACGTAAAGGAAAATGAAAGTGCAACATAGGTGGAATTGTATTGACAGCGAAAAACAGAAGTACTTGTAAACAAATCTGTTGCAGTGTAACTTTCTCCACCACAAATCTCACATGGATTGACCTGGAATCCAACTCTGTCCTCTGCGGTGACGGGCCTACGAAAACCGCCTGAGGCATGGCACAACCATTTAGAAACTAAAATTTCCCCAAATTATGTAAAGATTCAGTCCACACCATGCAATAAACACACTGCATCTTAGCCACCAAAACCATCCAGTTCATTTCGTGCGGGGAAATATCTGTTATTGACAACCACACAGAACACAGCAACGCGCTCTATGAGCAGAACGTAGAAACTGTGCCAGTTTCGTTGCACATAAAGCAACCACTGGGATTTAAAAGGTTAAGGAATGTCAATCGGTTCTATGTACCATGACACACGCATATGCTCTTCGTCACACAGCGAATGTCACTACACTATGTTCTTGTGTTTCCCCTTGCAAATCGTGACCTTAATACATGCATGGTGCAAACTGTCGTCTTATTACAAACAGATCCATTAAAACCAAAGTACGCAGCAGTTTTAACACAGTCAAGTGACATTTAGTATTATCGGGACTACAGTAATACAGTCAGTTCTCATAGAATAACTGTAAAATCCTGCAATACACCTGTTTCATCAATGGCCGTACTTTGAGATACTGAACTTAAATTTGTTTTGAATAAGCTTTAAATTGACTAAAATATAGCCGAAACATGTCCCCATAAAAGGTAAAAGTTAAAGTTTACCCTACAATACTGCCATGAAGCCCAGAGGGGGAACAGAATTATAGCTGCACTCTTTCTTTAACCCCGACACTAGATGGGGGTCCGAGTAGCTCAGTCGGTATAGAGACTGACTACGGGCTGGACAGTCTGGGATCGAATTCTGGTGGGGACGAGATTTTCCGCCCGTCAAAACCGGCCCTGGGGCCCACCCAGCCTCCTGTAAAACAGGTACCGGGCCTTTCCCAGGGTAAAGTGCAGCCGGGGCGTGCTGCTGACCACTCACCCCCTTCTAGTACCGCAGTCATGGAAGAGTAGAGCTATACCTCTACCCACCCTCTGGGCCACACCGGGCCTGTAACGGAATCACTTTACCTTTACCTTTTACTAGATGGGGGTGGGTGGTCAACTCTAGGCCCCGGCCGATTTACCCCCGGGAAAGAGTCCCGGCCACCCACTGTACAGTACATCTGGCTGGGTAGACCCCAGGGCTGGTACGCATGTGTGTGGAAAATCTCGTCCTCACTTGGATTCGATGTCCGGACCGCCCAGCCCGCAACGAGTCGCTATACCGACTGAGCTATTCCGGCTCACTCATACAGCCATAGTGTTGTTAATATAAGTTATGTATTACAACAGCTGTGTAACTGGGTTTTCAAAGATCTATTAAAATTGTTATCTATTTAACAATTGTGGTCATCTTCACTTTCATTAAACCCTGTCATAAGACCTCACCATCCGGAAAGCCTTTATAAATATCCTCACGTTCAGCCAACTAGTCAGTGATGTACAAGGGATTGTAAAATGGCAAATAAATTATCTGAAATCACCTGCAAGTTATACAGCTAACCTGCAGATACAGTACTTGATCGCACTGCAGTATGAACTTGCAGAATTATATATTAGAATTTAGTTCCCTGTTTCTCAGAGAACGCAGTCCATCCGTGTTCTTTAGAACAACTGTGTATGTTTAACGTAATAACTGCTGATTGTACAGAAAATGTTACGAAACACAGAAATGGGCTACGTGATCAAAATTCGATGTTGTTATATTACAGCACGCAGCACACACACTTGCCATTCCCACACAACACTCGCCACAATATCAGTGACAAGGGCAGTGTTTCAGCATAAGGCAGTATCACGTCGCAAAGTTTTGTAATAGGGAATAGTCTGACGTCATACCTCAAGCACTTGCCTTTCAAGTGCCGGACTTAATGATTTCCTTCTGCACAGTGTCCAACAGATGCCTGCGTGGTCCGTGGCTGAGGTCTTGTGTAACTGTAATGAAGTTCCTACACAGAAAACAACCGCCAGGCCACCCGTGTGTCAAAACCAGAACTACTTACACCTACTGCAAATTCTGTGACTGCTTGCATGATACTGTCGCAACCAGCCGCTGACTGACTGGACAACAAAGTGACCTCATGAGAACTGCGCTCTTTTGGGTTATTACGGAGCGCGTAGTGGTAATTTTTTACCGAAGTTTCGGGACAACCTATCGGTCCCATCTTCAAGGATCAAGAATCCAAAAAGAAACTCGGTAAGGAATTGTCACTTCTCGCGGAGTAACAACTCAGATGAGCGCAGTTCCCATCTACTTCGCGGCGGAAGCCTGAAATCACACGTAAGGGACTTCAGATATGACAGCGTCGCCCAACTGATTGTGTCAGCTGCCTCAAGAATAAGTCACGAGTAAGTGAATGTCCGACTGACGGTGTCTGAGCAACTACCGACGGAATGCCTGCCTTCATGCGGCTGTCAGTAAATCTAACCCACTGAGGCGCTTAAGGACTTTTATGGAATGCGCGTGTGTGTGTGTGAGAGAGAGAGAGAGAGATAATCACAAACTGGCTTCGTATCCGACGGACTAATTTACTAAGCGACAGGCTACACAATTTGCTAACACTCGTTGTGGAATTCGACACTTCCACCTCATATTGCATGCGCAGACGCCGACTCTGAATTCAGAGATCCGTGGTTTCCGGCTCTCCGAAGTCTAGGAAATACGTACTGTACGTGTAAACAGAAAGTCGGTGTTATCAGACGTAGGCCTACCCCCGAAACCCGATGCAACAAATACGCTTCGTAGTGCCTCATACAGATGACGGATTTTTGTAATTGCGACTTTTACTGTAACTGTTTCCGAACATTCGGTTTTGCTTGTAACTGAACGAAACTAAAAGGCACTTTACGTGAATATTTATGCATGTTAATGATACGTAGCCTTTATTTGTCTTTATAATTGAGACTGTGACCGTCTGTAGGGTACAAACTGAGACCGAAGACACAGTATACGATAGAATCTGTAGCCGATCATTTTTACTATAGTTGTTTTTTAGGATTGCTGGCGTCATTTATGGACGGTTCATAGCATGCATTGTAAGTTAATCTGTCAACGTATATTCAGGACCGTTGGCGATAGGTAGGAGGGGAGAGATTTAAATGAGAAAACGTTAGAAGTTGATAACAGACGCTAGCAGTCCAGTAAGGCAGTCAGTCGCGTACGTGTGTGGTGTAGGTAGGAGTACAGAAAACTGACTGTGTTAGTTTCCTAGAAATGATCCAGTTGTTTTACTGGATATAGCGCTACATTATTTTATATCAAGAATAAAATGAATAAATAAAGCGTAAGTGAAAAGACAATAATTAAAACTATACGTGATTCGGTGAACCACACCCGTTTCCCGGAAGAGGATACCCTACCAGACTGAGCATCGAGACAACAAAGTTACGAGGGGTGATCGTGTAGAAACCATAACAGTCGATCATGATCGATTACACTGGACAACTAATTTTTACTGGCCATATGCTTCTGAGGTAATAGTAGCCATTTTTTATTAATTTCGAAGCGCTTAGCACGAATCTGACTTTTGGCTGCAGTTTCTAAGAAATCCACAAACGTTTATTGTATATTTAAGAAATATGTACATCAGACATTTAACGATAAAGTCCGCTTCTACTTGCGACTTCGCTTTGCCTGTCGCTTGTGTCCGTAATGAAGATTGTGTTAAGTAAATATATCTACTAAAAATGAAATACGTTGAAAGATTTCAAAATATTGCGTCATATTGCATCAGCCCATCATGCACACCACACTCGTTTACTCCTGCTTCATAAATACCGCAAAGTGATCCCAGCAGTGTTATTCCAGCATTAGAAATGTCTCGTAACTGTGTTGATAGTGCAGATAAATTTATTATGTTTGCGGTGAAGTGACGTTTGCAAGGCAACGAAAGGCCATCGCCGCGATAGTGAAAAATGCGTATCATTTGTATTTCGGATGCAAGATCAGCGACCAAGACAAATCCTGGACCCCGCATATATGCTGCCGTAAATGTGCGACAAATCTTTCGCAGTGGCTGAATGACAAAAGACATGCGACGCCGTTTGCTGTTCCTATGGTTTGGAGGGAACCAAGTAATCACACAACTGACTGCTACTTCTGTATGGTGCCACCTGTTTCTGGAGGCATCACGAAGAAAATGAAGTGGACAATAGTGTATCCGAATATACCATCTGCTCTCCGTCCGGTTCCG
>Ga0131853_10014219_pt1 | contig 14589 bp, 17 predicted proteins | sample TergutLab28metaG_FD_92764 | JGI IMG/M metagenome (GOLD analysis project Ga0131853, IMG submission 92764) | Labiotermes labralis P1 segment gut microbial communities from Petit-Saut dam, French Guiana - Lab288 P1 (version 2) (version 2) | ecosystem: Host-associated > Arthropoda: Insects >... | reverse complement strand
TTTACGCCAATCAAGGAGGCTTTTTCGACGCTTGCCAAGAAGGCAAGCTAGAAAAAGCCGACGCAGAGTGGCGTAAATCTGACCGCCAAAGCGACATTGAACCCTATGAACATAGCTTCTAAAGAAATGCAAAACGCCATCAGCTTCATTGAGGATAATCTACTGGAAGAAATAAGCATGGACGCAATAGCCAGTAGTGCCAACTCATCATCAGCCAATTTTCAAAAAATCTTCTCCATAGTCACGGGGATGACTGCCGGGGATTATATCCGTGCGCCGCGCTTATCCCTTGCCGCGCATGATACTAATCTCAATTAAAATGTTAATTTGCCCAAAATGAAAAAATCATTGAAGCCTGATATTTTCCATTTTGGGCAAATTTTTAGAATTTACTTGAGATTAGTATGAACAGTTTGAAAAAATCCTGGAAATGGTAAATAAACACGGAAATGGAAATAGCTGAATAAATGTATAATTTTAAAAAGAGGCTGTCTTGCTAAGCATTTTCATGAATAAATATGCATCCACCCCGTCATTGCGAAGAGCGTAGCGATGAAGCAATCCAGTGTTTTTGCAAGTCTTGGATTGCTTCGCTGCGCTCGCAATGACGAGGGCTGCATACTTATGCATGATTTTTGCTTAACAAGACAACCCCTTTTGATAGTTTTGCGCAGCATACAAGCCACGCATCTATATAAGAAGAGAGATAAGTTTTGGGAATTATTAATTTTATTGGGAATTTGATTCTCTATTTTCTATACGCATCCTCCTTCTTGCCGCGTCATCGTATTCTCCCTCTAGGTAGGGAGTATCCCACCAGCCATCCGCATTTTCCATAAGATATAGCCCTATTTCGATGGGTATCATAATCATGTCGTTGCGCATGGTTGATATTCCAGTTGCCGTGCGGGTTGATTCATTAATTGATACTGATGCTATGCGGCCGGTTTCGTCCATTACGTCATAGCGCAATGTGATATCCCGGTAAAATGTATTCCTGTCCACATATAATAGTGTCGCAAACCCTTCTACAAACATTACACTAACAACAGCGGTATTATTAAAATGCCTTTGGCCATATTCTTGCGCTATGGGGCCAAATATTTCATGCTGCTCGGGGGTTGCTTCTACAGCAAATGCTGCGCTGAGATTATCACCCCAGTTGCGTTCCAAGTATGCATGTAAAGCACTTGTTTGCTCTATAGAAAATGCAACATTAAAGGGTATCCATATATCAATCCGCTCGCCGGTTATTGCATCTATTACAAAGTAGAAGCACCCACTTACATATTCAAAATAGTCTGTGTAGTTTACCCACTCTTCACGTATTGTGATAGGGTCATCACCTGCTTCTATTCTATACATAAAGGTATCTGTCATTTCATCGATTAATGCCCTGCGGGCCAGTGTATGCCTGTCGCTGGCCGATACTGCGCCAGTCCAGTGGCTTCTTGTGGTGCGGTTGGCGCTGGAGTATGAAAGCTCTACATACATACCGTCAATGTCTTGTCCAAAAACATCCCAGATATATTGTGCGCCAATTTGGGCCGCGTCATCTATCGACAATGCCAGCGGAGATGCTTCGTCGTGATACAAGGAGATATCAATAGCCGTCAAGCTTGGCGCAGGAAAATCCTCTGCCACCGGGTTGTCCGGGACACTTACATTTTCCGTAGCGGGTATATATATCTCCCCGCTAATTGCAGCTTGCAGGGTAAAAATATTAAGCCCCACAAGAAAACCGCCAAACAATCCTACCGCCAAAACAGACGATACTGCTACTTTAATTACTTCCTTAATCTTCGGGTATTTCACGGGCACCTCCTTTGCTTTATATTCATGTGGGCCTCACAGTGAATATAATAACCGGCAATTATTATGAAAGTATTAAACAATTATTATGGTTTTGTAAATTTTACGCGCACCATTGTCCCAATCCCTGGTATGGAGTCAATGGTCATTTTTGCATTGTGGACATCGGCAATCTGCTTACACAATGCAAGCCCAAGCCCTACCCCGCCTTGCTCCCGGGTTCTGGCCTTGTCTACACGGAAAAATGGCTCTGTCAATTTTGGGATTTGGTCGCTGTGGATTCCGCAGCCATTGTCGTCAACAGCAATAATAATGCTTTGGCCTTCCACTGTTGCACTTAGGCGGACAACACCCTCCCCAGGCTCGCAAGCTTTTATTGCGTTGTTGCACAGGTTAAGCAGCAGGGATTTTATTAAATCCCGCTGGCCTTCAATATATGGGGCCAGGGCCTGGGTGCGCAGTTCGGCCTTGCGTTCATTTAATGGTTTTTCCAGGCCTTGTTTTATTTCTATAAAAAGCTCTGGGATAAAAATCGGGCTTATTTCTGGTTCATAATTCCGCAAGGTGGCAAGCTCTAATAAGGAGTTGGCCACCTTTTTCATATGGTCTGCCTCGGACATTATATATCCGGCAGACTCTACAAGCTCCCCTTCTGTAAGGCTGGCTTTGTGAAGATACTCTGCATAGCCATATATGGAGGTAAGGGGGGTGCGTATTTCGTGGGCAAAGCTGTCCACAAAATGCTGCTTTCGCTCTGCTTCGTCTTCCAAAAGGGATATCTGGCTTTCTATCTGCTGGGACATCCGGTTAAACGCGATTGCTACCGCTGCCAGCTCGTTATTACCTTTTACGGTAATGCGGTTGCCGTATTGGCCGTCTGCAATCTCTCCCGCTGCTTTGGCAACTATCACCAAGGGCTTAAAAATCCTATGCAAAATAGCATACAAAAACCCAGCCGCTATTACAGAGACTACAATAGATGTAACCCATAAATACCGCTGGATCTCTTGCATGTCTGTTATATTCCCTGTTATGTCCAGGGTGTAAGACAACTGATATTCCCCAAAATCTACAGGCAGCGCCCCTATTATGGAAATAAAATGCCTGCTATCTTCTTGGCGGAAAGTTATTACCCCATGCTCCCGGTTAACAACCGGCATACTGGTTAGGGTAAGCACAATATTGTGCTGGCGGTAATAGTGGATATAACCGCTAAATATGTTGTTAGCTGCCATCTGATACTCGTACCCGCCAGGAAAACGGCTAAAAACCGCAGCAATATCCCTTGCAAGGGATGTAGAGATTGTTTGAAACTCCCTTGAGGCTTTCTCCTGCAGCATATATGTAGTGCTGCTTGTCATATGGGCAGAAACAATGCCGATACTTACAAACAGGATACTAAGGAATAGCATGTATGCCGCAAGAAATGTTTTTAATTTCATTTGCGGTCCTCCAGCCGGTACCCTAGTTTGTATACAGTTTTTACTACTTTATCCCAACCCAGCTTTTTGCGTATGCTGTGGATATGTACATCCACAGTACGGGTGTCGCCGCCATAGTCATAACCCCATGCAATTTCTAATAGCTTGTCCCTGGAAAGGGCTATGTTGCGGTTTTTTATCAGGGCCTCTATAAGGGCAAATTCTTGGGGGGTAAAGTCCACCAAGACATCTTTATAAAAGACCTGCCGCCCTGTAAGGTCTGCGGTTACATCCCCAAGCTTAAAGGTCTGCTCTGTATTTTGTGTACGCCTAAGCACCGACTCTATGCGGGCTGTAAGCTCCAGCATGTCGAAGGGTTTCACTATATAATCATCTGCACCGTGGCGCAGGCCCATAACCTTGTCATGTACCGCCCCACGGGCTGTTAGGAAAATAACAGGTATGTCCCCGCCAATGTCTTGGATAATCTCAAAACCGTCCCGCCCTGGCAGCATTACATCCAGCAAAACAAGGTCAAACCGGGTATTTTCTATTGCCCCCGCTACCGCGTTACCATCAAAAACTGAGACACATGTATGCCCCACCAGCTCTAGATTTTTCTTGATTAGCCCGTTTATTGGCTTATCGTCTTCTACAATTAATATGTGTGCCATGGTGTCACCTCTCATGCTTATGTATCACATAAATGTTATGAAGATGTTATGGAAATTTAATTTCTCTCCCACTTACAGTTATTAAGCCCTCATCTGCCATCTTGCGCAGCTCCTTTGACAGGGCACTTCTATTTGCAAGCAGATAGTCAGCCAGCAATGTTTTTGACATTGGTATTGTTACCTTTTTATCTTTGCCCCCAAGGGTATGCAGATAGGCCCAAATTTTATCGCGCAATGATTTCTCTCTTAAAATATTGATTCTGTCAAATAAACGGAAATATTTATCCCCGATTACCTTAAGCATATTTTTTATTAAAATATTGTGGGCGGTACAGGCATCGGAGCACTGGGTTAAAAGCCTCTCATACTCTATAAACGCAATGATAACCTCAGAGGTTGCATAAATAGTAACCGGACTTTTATGATTTCTGGTACTGACCAATATTTCACCGAATACACTTAATGGTTTAAGGCGTGACATAATTGTTTGGCTGCCGTTTATATCCTCCAGGTACGCATTGGCTGTGCCGGAGATAAATATACCTATATGGTGGACAGCTTCCCCAGACATTAGGATTATTTCATTTTTGGCAAAACTCTTGATATGTGGTGACAGGCAGGATATTAGCGTTTTATAGCCGCTTTTATCTATCCCGGAAAATAGATCTGTTTTTTGCAATGTTTCTATATATGTAGGTTTCATGGGCTTACCCCTCTATAATATGTTGCCTAGGCAACATATTTATCTTGCAAATTATAATATGATAATAAAAAAATTTAAAGGGGATATTATGGACAGAAAACGTATTTTATGGATTACCCAGACCGCAATATTCATTGCATTACTTGTATCAGCCCAGCACATTACCGCACCCATGAGCCAGTTTGTTACCGGGTCTATTGTTAACTTTATCTTGGTTGCCGCAACCATACTGGTTGGGGTATCGTCTGGGGTTGTGGTTGGGGGTTTTTCTCCTATATTTGCATATATGATTCTTGGGGTGCCCCTGTTCCCGGTGATTATTCCATTTATAATGGCTGGCAACGCGGTGCTGGTTATTGCAGTGCATATAATAAGCGTTAAATCTTATGAGAACCTGGGATTGGTTTCATATGTACGTATTGTGACTGCTGTCATTGCAGGCTCTGTGCTTAAATTTTTGGTGTTGTGGATTGGGGTTGTGTATATTGCGCTGCCGTTTTTAATCCCCAATGCTTTGCCGCCCCAGGTTGCTGCTATGTCACTTGCGTTTTCTTGGCCGCAGCTTGTTACAGCACTTATCGGGTCTGGTGTTGCTATGGCTTCCATGCCTCATTTGACTAGGGCGCTAGGGCGTAACCGTAGCAGCTAGGGTGGAATACACTTGAGAACAACTATGCATACTCCGTGAGGCTGTCACGTTAAGCAAAAATATGCATAAGTATGCAAATTCTCCGTCATTGCGAGCGCAGCGAAGCAATCCAGGCCTTGTGATTACTGGATTGCGACCTCGCTACGCTCCTCGCAATGACGGGGTGGGTGCATATTTATTCATGAAAATGCTTAATGTGACAGCCCCAGCATGTCATAAATTTTTTGCAAAGAAAAAACCCACTCATGAGCGATTGGCCATGGTGGGCTTTTTTGATTCTTTCAAATATATAAATACTAAACTGGTCTTTTTTCCTTACCGGCAAAAATAAGCGCAATGGTACCGGGCCCTGTATGGGCGCCTATTACTGGGCCTATATGGTTTAATACAAAATCTTTATAGCCATATTTTGCTTTAATCATGTCTTGCATCTGGCTTGCATACTCTGGTACATCGCTGTGGGCAATGTAAATTGGCCCTTCAGCGGGGTTATACTTTAGCTCTTCCAGTTTTGCCATAATATAGGCAAAGGCTTTATCGCGGCCGCGGGCTTTATGCAGCGGTTCCAATTTTCCTTCCTCTTTCATGGACAAAATCGGCTTTACGCTAAGCATACTGCCTACAAAGGCTGCTGCACCAGACACACGGCCGCCCCGCCTTAGGTGGTGCAGGTCGTCGGCCATTACCCAGTGATGGGTGCGGTTTACCAGCTCTTTTATATAGGCAGCATTTTCATCCAGGCTTTTGCCGTCGTCACGGGTTTTGGCTGCGCGTACTGCCAAAAGGCCGATACCCATACAGGCAGATTTTGAATCTATAGTAATTATATTGCGGTCTGGATACTTTTCTTTTAATTCCATTGCTGCCATTTGGCTCATTTCATAGCTTTTGCTTAGCATGGAAGATAAGCAGATGTATAATATATCATTGCCTTCTTGCAACATTGGCTCCCAAACTTCCACATATCGCTGCGGTGTTACCTGGGTGGTGCTTGCCATTTTACCGGCCCTTAGCAGGTTATAAAAATCTTTAACTGGTTGCTCCCTATAGTCTGGGTAACTATAGTAGTCTTTGCCGTCCAAGGTATAGATGTATGGGATAATTTCAATCCCTTCTGCCAAATTTGGCGGCAAATCCCCACAGGAATCGGATACTACAATGTATTTATTGCTCATGATGTTGCTCCTTCCATTGGTATATTTTAGTGGCCGCGTAATACGAATAACGAGCCTATGTTTGACCAGGTACAATATATACAATAAGTGGATGGGTGTAAAGCGCTTTTACTCAAAAATACTTACCCCATCATTATCTATTGCCACAACCAGAGGCATACCCCTAACTTCCAACCGCCGTATTGCCTCTGTACCCAAATCCCCGTATGCAACAATTTCTGACGAAATCACACACTTTGCCAATAGTGCCGCAACACCACCCACAGCAACCAAGTATAACCCGCCGCTTTTTTTGATTGCGTCAACTACCATGGGAGAGCGGGCACCTTTTCCTATCATTATTTTAAGCCCGGCATTTATTAGGCTTGGTGCATAAGCGTCCATACGCCCTGCTGTTGTTGGGCCAACAGAGCCTATGGGCTTGCCCGGCGGTGCAGGGCATGGCCCTGCATAAAATACTACCTGACCGGCATAATCAAATGGCGGGGGCGCTCCGTTTTTTAAGGCTTCGTGCATACGTAAGTGGGCAGCATCCCTTGCTGTATATATTGCACCGGACAGGGTAATGCTGCCGCCGGATTTTAGCCTGCCTATGACTTCATCTGATAATGGGGTTTGTAAGTCCATTTAATATCCCTTTCTATTGGGTTTTATCATTTAAATTAACACAAAAAACCCAGCACTATAGCCAGTGAAAAAGGTATGGCCAAAATGACATTATTATAAAACAACCGACTTATGCCGGGAAACATGACACCCGATATTTACAGCAACAGGCAGCCCGGCAATATGGGTTGGGTATGTTAAAAACTGCACCCCAAGGGCGGTTGTGCTGCCCTTAAACCCTGCAACGCCTATATTAAGCTTATTTATCTCACACAAAAGTTCATCTTCCACGGCTGACCAATATGGGTCGCTGCCTTTGTTATACACCCGGGCCAGGGCTTCTTTGGCAAGCAGGGCGGCTTTTTCCATAGTACCCCCTACCCCTACCCCCACAACTATAGGCGGGCAAGGGTCTGCACCTGCTTTTACAACTGTATCCAGCACAAAGGATTTAATACCTGCAATCCCATCAGAAGGGGTAAGCATTTTAACCATGCCCTTATTTTCACTGCCAAACCCTTTTGGCATTACTTCAATCTTTAGCTTGTCCCCTTCTACTATATTGTAGTGGATAACTGCCGGGGTATTATCACCAGTATTTTTTCTATTTATAGGGTCTGCTACTACGCTGGCCCTAAAATATCCGTCCCTGTACCCTTGCTTCACACCTTCATTGATGGCATTTGCAAGGTTTCCTTTTACATACACTTCCTGGCCGATTTCCACAAATACAACTGCCATCCCTGTGTCTTGGCACATTGGCATATTTTCTGCGGCGGCTACTTCCATGTTTTTTATTATCATGTCTAGGGCTTCCTTGGCCAGCGGGGAGGTTTCTATTTCCCTGGCTTTACATAGCCCATTGCTTATGCCCGGGTCTGGGATAATGTTGGCGGATATACATAACTTTGCAACAGCCTCGGTTATTTGCTTTGCGTCTATAGTCTTCACAGGTTTCCTCCCACTTGTGTTCTACAGCGTATTATGCACTATTTTTGGAAATAATGACAGAAGAAAATAACCATAAAAAGGGGTAACAATTTTCATGGAAAGATACATTAAAAAATGGCTTTTGGCGATAATAACATTGCTGCTAGTGATTGGAATTGTGATAACTGTATGGATTTTTACCCAGCATTCACCACAGCAGGAGTTTCATGGGATATTTTTATTTATAAATATTATATCTGAATGGAGGCATTACCCATAGATATCTATATAAAGCCAGCTAAAAAGGCCACATTATCCCAGCAGACTTCCATCCTTATACAAGATGTGGCGGAAGTAGTAGCCGAGACCAATGTAGCCGAAAAAGTAAAAAACATGAAGCTTTTGGACATAGACCGTGACAACGAACAAAAAAAAAGCTACCTGGTTAGTGTGACAGACATAATCAAGACCATTAAAAAAAAATATCCTGACTATACAGTCAACAATGTAGGCGAGATGGACACACTGGTACAGTACGCGGCCAAGAAAAGCCAAGACCGGCCGTGGCTTAAGTGGCTGCGTATTGCCTTTGTTGTACTGGTGCTGTTTGTAGGTTCTTCTACTGCCATAATGTCCTTCCACACTGACGGGCAAATGTCTAAGATTTTTGAAAACTATTACCGCATAATATATGGCCACGAAAGAACAAACCCAAGAATAGTAAACATCCCCTACTCTATTGGGGTAGCAGTGGGGATAATTGTTTTTTACAACCACTTCATGGGGAAAAAAATAACCGACGACCCCACCCCCATAGAAGTAGAAATGGAATTGTACGAAAAAGATGTAACCGAGACCATAGTAGAGGTGCTTAACCAACGTAAAAACGCAAGAGAAGACGGTGTTAAAAATGGAGATACTTAAGCATGGGGCCTCAATTATTATGGGTTTTGCATCTGGCCTTGTAATTGCCGGGGCGGTTTATGCTTTTATCACTATTATTGGTGTTGTCCCCCGCTTGGCCAAAAAAACAAGCACTACAGGCAAAATAAAAACTTATGAGGCAGCCCTTATGCTAGGCGGTATTTTTGGTACCCTTTCAGGGATGTTTAGGTTTTATATACCCATCGGGCCTGTGGGTTTGATTGCCCTAAGCCTTGCAAATGGTATTTTTATCGGGTGCTTGGCCATGTCTTTGGCAGAGGTGCTTAATGTCATACCCATATTTGCCCGCAGGGCGCGTATACAGCGGGGGATGTTTTTTTTGGTAATGGCTATTGCTATCGGCAAGCTTGCGGGGTCTTTATTGTACTTTTTGGTGCCTGGGTTTTTTGATAGCAGTGGTATGTAAAATATTTGGAGGAACTTATTATGGATACAACAGAAAAAAAACGTTATGCGGAAATGGTGAAAGACGCGTCACCGCCCAGTACTGTTGGGGTCAATTGCCTTAAGGCCTTCCTTGTAGGGGGGACAATATGCGGGATTGGGCAGGTGCTTTACAATATTTTATTGGCACAGGGTATCCCCAAAGACGACACCGGGCTTATAGTTGCCAGTATCTTAATTATTACTGCAATCTTGCTTACAACACTGGGGCTTTATAATAAGCTGGGCAAGCACGCCGGGGCCGGGTCTGTAGTGCCCATTACCGGTTTTGCCAACGCCATAGCCGCCCCTGCTATCGAGTACAAAAAAGAAGGCCTAATTCTTGGTGTTGGGGCCAAAATGTTTGTAATTGCCGGGCCGGTTATTGTATATGGCGCAATGGCATCAGTTGTTGTTGGATTGGTTTATTATTTTGTAAAATGAGGTATGTTATCGCGCAAAGCGCGGCCCCGCAGCGTAGCGAGGAAGCGAAGTGGGGCTTTGCCCCGCGTAGCGGCGGGAGTTTGAGGGCAGCGCCCTCATTAAAATGAGGTATGCATATGATTAAACACATAGGTGAGCAAACTGTCCGCTTCGCAAACCCGCCAACAATAACAGCAACAGCGGCAATTGTTGGGCCAAAGGAAGGGGATGGCCCCCTTGCCCAATATTTTGATGTAATATCCCAAGATGCCCTTTTTGGCACAGAAAGCTGGGAAAAAGCCGAAAGCGAAATGGTTTGCCAAACAATAACCTTAGCCGCACAAAAGGCCAACCTCCCCTTTACAGATATCCAATATATCCTGGCTGGTGATTTGTTAAACCAAGAAACCGGCACAACCTTTGGGGTGCGTGACTTGGGGCGGCCGTTTTTTGGATTGTTTGGGGCATGCTCTGCCATTGGCGAAGCCATGACTTTGGGGTCGATGATTATAGACGGCGGCTTTGCCAACAATGTAATCGCCTCCGCCAGCAGCCACTTCTGTGCCGCGGAAAAAACCTTCCGCTTCCCACTAGAGCTGGGTACACAGCGCTCACCAACCGCTTCCTGGACCGTAACCGGCGACGGTGCAGTTGTACTATCTGCAAACGGAAATGGCCCATATGTAACAGCTGCAACAACTGGCGCAATTATAGACATGAGCATCCGCGATGCAAACAATATGGGGGCTGCAATGGCCCCGGCAGCTGCGGATGTTCTTGTAAAACACTTTAAAGACTTAAACATCCAGCCAAGCCATTATGACATAATCGCAACAGGGGATTTGGGAAAAGTTGGGCGGGATTTACTGCTAAAGCTGATGCAAGAAGAAGGCTACCCCCTAGACAACCACACAGACTGCGGGCTGATGATTTATGATTTAGAAAGGCAAGATGTACACGCAGGGGGAAGCGGATGCGGATGCTCTGCGGCTACTTTTGCGGGATATTTCTATAGACAGTTACAGCAGGGCAATATAAATAAAATGCTGTTTATACCAACAGGTGCGCTGCACAGTGTTGCCACAATCCAGCAGGGTGAAAGCATACCGGCAATCGCCCATGCTGTGGCCATAGAAAGAGGTGTATCATGAATATACTTTGGGCATTTATAGTAGGCGGGGCAATATGTGTAATTGGCCAGCTGCTGATTGACCTTACAAAGCTTACACCAGCCAGGATACTTGTATTATTTGTTGTGGCGGGGTGCATACTTGGCGGCCTTGGCTGGTATGACAGATTGGTAGACTTTGCAGGGGCTGGGGCAACTATTCCCCTGCCTGGGTTTGGCAATTTGCTGGCAAAGGGCGTAAAAAAAGCAGTCGACGAACGCGGACTGCTTGGGGTAATCACCGGCGGCTTCACTGCCATGGCTGGCGGGGTTACCATTGCTATTGTATTTGGGTACCTTGCTGCCCTTGTAAGTTCCCCCCGGGCTAGGGAGTGAGTACTAGCATTACTAACTCATCCCTCCAACAAACAAAGTAAGCAACCCGCCAAATTTTTCACGAGCCTTACGCCCTTCTGTAAATATTTCATCTTCTGTAAGCGGGGTATCCAGTATCCCGGCTGCCATATTTGTCACAAGGGCAAAACCTGCTACGCGCATACCCATCCGCCTTGCCATTATAACTTCATGCACAACACTCATACCCACAAGGTCACCACCCAAGTTGCGTATTGCCCTAATCTCTGCAGGGGTTTCCAGTTGCGGCCCAGGCATACAAAAATAGACCCCTGCACCAAGGTCTATGTCCAGCAGCCGTGCTTTTGCCTTTGCAATCGCCCAGTATTCCCGGTCAAAGGCATATGTCATGTCTATAAATCTCGCGTCAAAATCAGATACATCCATACCCACCAAGGGGCCGGGATGGGTAAGGTTTATATAATCTGTAAGGGTAATCAAATCCCCAACATTATAATCCCGGTTAACCCCGCCGCAGGCGCAAGTCAAAATCAACCTGCTTACCCCAAGCATAGCAGCCACCCTTACCGGGTAAGAAACATCCGCAGGAGTATAACCTTCATATATATGAAGCCGCCCCTGCATACATAATACATACTTACCGGCAAGCCAGCCCGCTACCATGCAGCCTGCGTGGCTTGGGGCTGTTGATGTCTTAAAATGCGGGATATCCCCATATGGGATTTGGATTGGCTCCTCCAGCTCGTCTGCCAGTGAACCTAATCCAGAACCTAGTATTATCAGTGCCTCTGGGATATTTTTAATCCTTTGCGCCAGATAGTTGGCGGATTTTTGACATTCATCTTTTGTGTACATAGCACATCCTCAAATATTTTTAGAATAAAGCATTAGCTTACTAACGGCATTATCTGCAATAATTTCACTTCCATGCTCTGTTAAATACTGCTTGCTTAAAACACTTGATATGTGTTTTTGGCCAAACTCGCGCAAAATTGCTTCCAAGTCTGCGGTGGTTCGGTTATCTTCTGTCTCATTTAATATCCACAGGTAATACCGGCCATCGTGTTTATACAGGCCGCTTTCACCGTTAAATACAAGGCTTATTGCTTCTGCGGCAGTTGCCGCCATATCCAGGTCTGCAAAAGAGAATACTGAATAGCTATCCTCGCCTGGATATTCTTGCGGGTCTATAAATTTATTGCGCTTATAACGGCAATGCCCTTTGGCAGCGGGTACTAGGCTGTATTGTTTTTCCAAGTCCTCTTGGCTTATTTTTGTAACGATTACTGCCAGACTGTCTACCCCTACCTTCATTGCTTCTACAAGATACTGGGTGCTTTCAGGTGAAAAAACGCCCTCATCTTGGGCCAGCTGGATAATTTCTTTAAAAAGCCGCTGGGTCTTGTCAGAAGAATGAGATAACTCGCTTATTTTAATATCCCGCGCTTCTAAATCTGTCTGCATCAACACAAACTTCATTTGTGTTTCGCTTATTCTTTCTATTTTCATGTTACTTCCCCCCGGTATAACATATATAAATATGTACAAAATCAAAGTATTAGTGCCAGTATAGTGGGTGGGGTAGGCTATGTAAAGAGGCTTTTTCTGGCTTGATTACTGTAAAAATGAAGGTTTACCAAAAACGACAAAAACCGCAATGATTAGGGAGATGTCACATTAAGCATTTTTACTGCATATTATGCAAATTCTCCGTCATTGCGAGGAGTGTAGCGAGGCCGCAATCCAGTAATCACAAGGCCTGGATTTGCGACCCTACGCTAGCAATGACGGAGGGTTTGCATACTTATACATATTTTTGCTTAACGTGACAGTCCCCATGCTATACGTAAGTGTGAAAACATTATATAAGCCCAGCTAAAGACGCCATTTCCGCAACTGCTTTTGTTGATATTCTGCGGCCTTTGTATTCTATTAAAGCGTCTGTTTCATCTGTGAAGACACACGCAGGCTCATATTTTTTTAAAATAATCTTGTCGGCGTCCACAAACACCTCTAGCGGATCCCGCTCTTTTATGTGCATAACCTTCCTCAGCTCGATTGGCAATACAACACGGCCCAATTCATCTACTCTTCTTACAATACCTGTTGCTTTCATAATTTTTCTCCTTTCGCGCTTCCGTGCGCAAATTATTAATACCATTTTTTCTTTCATTTTTAATATCCCGGCCAGGGGGGGGAACATCATTATAACATCTTTGTCAATTTATGCAAGTTTTGGCAAAATATTTTCTCGAACTGTCGACTGGTGACTTTTAGGGAATGTTGTGGTGGTTATATGAATAAGCTTAAGCAGGGCCTGTTGCCGCAAACAACAACAGGCCCTAATAAAATATTTGTAGAGGTGATAGTTATCCTTAATTACATATGGGGCGGCATGATACTGCTTGCCATAGTTGTGGCAGCATTTACAGGCAATATACCGGCACTTACCAATGCGGCAATAGAGTCTGCCCGGGAGGCAATTATGCTTTGCATTACCATACTAGGTGTGCTTAGCATGTGGACTGGGCTGCTTACGGTGGCCGACAAAGCAGGGTTGGTGGAATCTTTGTCCCGCAGGTCCAAACCTGTATTGCGGTTTCTTTTCCCTGACTTGGGGCGGGACCACCCTGCCCATGAACCTATTGCCACCAATTTTATTGCCAACATTTTGGGCCTTGGCTGGGCGGCTACCCCCAGCGGGCTAAGGGCAATGAAAGTATTGCAAAAAGATAACCCAGCCAAAGATACCGCAACCCGCTCTATGCGCATGTTTATGGTTATAAACATGTCCAGTCTTCAGCTTGTGACCATAAGCGTGGTTGCCTACCGTTCACAATATGGCTCTGCAAATCCATCAGAGATTATTGGGCCTGGGCTTTTGATAACTATTGCTACTACTATTATTGCAATTGGGTTTTGCAAGATAATGGATTGGTTTGAAGGGAAGCCGCAGGAGAAATATTTACGGGAAAAATGACAGATGGCATTTTTTCTTTTTCACCCTTTCTGCTTTCATCATTTATCCAAGAAAAAAAGGGGCTGCCTTGTTAAGCAAAAATCATGCATAAGTATGCGGCCCTCGTCATCGCTACGCTCTTCGCAATGACGGGGTGGGTGCATATTTATTCATGAAAATGCTTAGCAAGACAGCCCCTTTTACTGGCTTTCGCTGTTGAACCGCTAAAGAATTGAGGGTGCCATCATACCGATACACAACCGATTCACATTGCACAGATTTGTTGCATATTTAATCGGGACAAACATTATCGCGGCATATACACATACACCGCAGCATTATCCCTATCCCACCGCACTTCCGCGCCAAATGTTTCGGATATATAG
>Ga0131853_10014218_pt1 | contig 14589 bp, 10 predicted proteins | sample TergutLab28metaG_FD_92764 | JGI IMG/M metagenome (GOLD analysis project Ga0131853, IMG submission 92764) | Labiotermes labralis P1 segment gut microbial communities from Petit-Saut dam, French Guiana - Lab288 P1 (version 2) (version 2) | ecosystem: Host-associated > Arthropoda: Insects >... | reverse complement strand
CCTCCGCTTAAAATGTTGATAAAATGTGCTTCTAAATCTATTTTCTCTGTTTTGATTTGTTCCATGGTTAGTTCGCAGGTGAACTGCCCCTCGTGGATAATTCCGATTCTATCGACAATTTTTTCAATCTCTGCAATGATGTGACTTGAGATTAAAATGGTAATTCCTTGTTCTTTTAATTTTAACAATAACTCCCTGATATCTAAAACACCCTTTGGGTCTAAACCGTTAATTGGCTCATCTAACACGAGAATTTCGGGTTTGCATAAGAGTGCTCGTCCTAATGCGAGGCGTTGTTTCATGCCCATTGACAAATCTCGTGCTTTTTTCTGCTTGACATTTTCATCTAAGCCTACTAGTTCCAAGATGTTGTCAATCTCTTTTTTGTTTTCTTTACCCATATAATCACAATGGATTTCAAGGTTTTCGTAGGCTGTTAAATTTTGGTAGAAAATCGGGGTTTCGATAATGCCACTTATTTTACCAAAAACTTGGTTTTCACCACCCCTGATGACCTCACCTAATATTTGAATTTCGCCAGTTGTTGGTTTTAGAATGTCGAACATAATTTTCATTAAGGTTGATTTTCCTGCACCATTTTGTCCTAAGAAGCCGTAGATTTCTCCTTTTTTAATGTTGAAGCTCACGTCTTTTAAAATCTTTTGTCCGTTTATCTCTTTTGAGATGTTTTTAATTTCAATTGCATTCATGTTAGCAACTCCTTTTCCTTGTTGTAGCTCTATGATACTCTGTAAAAGTAAACTGAGTAACCTAAAAAAAGTAAACTAACGGTAAACTGGGGTAAACAGTTGGTAAAATCGCCAGTTCTCTTATATGAATCGAGGGTTAAATGTGCTATACTTAATTTTAGAAAAGGAGTTGGTTGCGTTGACCATTAAACGTCGATTGCTTATTTTAAATGTTATTTTTGTTGTCCTTTCTTTTTTTACGACGATTGTAGCCAATAACATCATGCAATTTTTTATTATCGGAGGAACTGAGGCTTTTAATGTTACAAGTACGCCTGACGTATCGCTTATTGTAGGAATGGATGAATATCGCTCATTTGTTCATGAAAACGATGCTTTACCACAGAATACTTCTGGTGGTTTATATCAATTAGCCTCGGGTGGATATGTATTTGTTATTCCTGAAGCTTTTCATGAGTTGTTTGAGAATTTAGCTGAGACGGGTGAGTCAATCGTTTTTGATTTTGGGCGTTTTCCACAGTCACCTGAAATTTTACAAGCACGATTTGATTTTATAGCAAGGCATAGTCCCTGGGTTATTTTTGGCTTTTTATTGGTGATTGGGTTATTTGTTAATCTTATATTTAGAAAAATGCTTTTAACCCCGATTAAAAAATCAATTGTTGATTTAGAAGCGGGTGTTGATGAAATAAGCAAGGACAATTTAAATTATCGGATTGAACAAAAGCGTGGAAATGAGTTTGATGATGTCTACGAAAATTTTAACGAAATGGCTAATCGATTGCTTGAGCTAACCCAGCAGAAAGAATTAGATGAGGTTAGTCGAAAAGAGTTAATTGCTGGTATTTCCCATGATTTGAAAACACCTTTGACTTCAATTAATGCTTATGCAGAAGGCATAAAAAAAGGTGTTGCGACGACACCTGAAATGCAAGAAAAATATCTGAATGTGATTCAATCAAAAGCGCAAGATATGACCTATATTATTAATCAACTGTTTTTGTTTTCGAAAATTGACTTGGGTGAATTTCCTTTCTCTATTGAGGCAGTAGACATTGGGACAGAAATTAAAAAAATGGTTGCAAGTTTTGTTGATGATTATAGAGAAAGAGATGTTGAGATTACACTTTCTAAAAATGTGGAAAATGTAGATGTTGAAATTGATGTGGTTCAGTTTAAAAATGTCGTTCAAAATGTGGTAGGGAATAGTATTAAATATGGCGCACAGATGGGTGGAAAAGTTGATGTTCGATGTGAAAGACAAAATAATAATATCGCCATTAGTATTAAAGATAATGGAACTGGTGTAAGTGACGACGCTTTAAAACAGATGTTTGATGTTTTCTATCGTGGCGATGTTTCAAGAAATAGCGCAGTTAAAGGCAGTGGGTTAGGGCTTGCGATTAGTTCAAAAATAATTAAACGGTTAAACGGAACGATAGAAGCTCATAATTCACCTAACGGTGGATTAGTGACTACCATTCGATTACCGATTGTAAAGGGACGCAATGAGTTTGAATTTTAATTCGATTACGATTGCGAATGTATTTGGCACTTCAAGAACGTAGTGAGCGATATAGAGTTTACTGCGCCTTGATATTACAGAAGGATGGATGATGATGAAAAGAATATTGATTGTTGAAGACGATGTGGAAATTGCAGAAATTGAGCGTGATTTTTTATTGCTGGAGGGCTTTGATGTAACCATAAAAGCCGATGGGTTGGAGGGTTATCAGGAGGCAAGAACAGGTATTTATGATTTGATACTGCTTGATTTAATGTTACCTGGCATGAATGGTCATGAAATCTGTAAGCAGATTAGGCATGAAATTGATGTGCCGATTTTAATGGTTACCGCCAAAGGGGAAGATGTTGATAAAATAAGAGGGTTGGGATTTGGTGCGGATGATTATATTTCAAAACCTTTTTCGCCTACTGAATTGGTGGCTAGGGTCAAGTCGAACTTAGCTCAATATGAACGTTTGAAGTCAAAAAACAACGGTATTCAAAAAGCAGAGGAAATTGTGGCTGGTCCTATTAAGGCGAATTTATCGACACATCGTGTTTATGTGAATGAGGTAGAGGTTGAGCTGAAAAACAAGGAATATGAATTGTTGGTATTTTTGATATCTAATCCTGATATTGTATTTAGCAAGGAGCATTTATATGAGCGGATTTGGGGAATGGATGCTTTTGGTGATGTGAAAACTGTCGCAGTTCATATTGGAAGAATTCGTGATAAAATTGAAAAAGACTCCCAGAATCCCGTTTATCTGCAAACAGTTTGGGGAGCTGGATATCGGTTTAAGATTTAAGATATAAAAAACGAATGTCAACCTGAGTGATTCAAGCTGACATTCGTTTTTAATTGCTTATTTTTTCGCCACTTTTTTCCTTCTTTATTAGGTAAAATCAGATTCAAGATAATCCCAACAATGGCAGCTAACGCCATGCCACCAATGGTAATTGCACCAAAGTTAACTTGCATATCTCCAACCCCGATCACGAGGATAACAGACGCAATAATCAGGTTACGTTGAGATCCTAAATTTACCTTACCATCAATCATCACACGGGCACCACAAGAAGCGATAATCCCGAATAAAAGAATACTCACGCCACCCATCACCGGGAATGGAATGGTTGCCACTAAGTTTGTAAAAGGTGCGATAAAGCCTAAAACGATGGCGATAACCGCAGCCCCACCAATCACCCAGACAGAAGCGACTTTTGTTAAACCAACCACCCCGATATTTTCACCATAAGTTGTATTGGCAGGCCCACCGATTAAGCCAGCCACCATTGAAGCAATCCCATCGCCAATAAGCGTTCTATGTAAACCTGGTTTTTTCGTCAAATCGCGCTTCAATATATCATTCAACACCAACACATCACCCACATGTTCAGCAATGGTCACAATCGCCACTGGCAACATCAGTGCAGCAATTTCTCCTGAAAACACAGGTGCATAATTGAAAATGGCTAGATTTAATGAATTGAAGAAACCAGTATTTTCAATGGCTGAAAAATCAACGATGGTTCTAGCAAGGTAAGAATCAGCACCAAGGATAAGTCCAAAAAGGAGTGGTAAGATAATGGCTGAAATATATCCTACAACCATTCCGAAGAAAATAGGAAGTAGCTGGAACAAGCCTTTTGTATAGGTTGAAACAAAAATAGCTGTCATTAAGGTAATCAAGGCAATCAGGACATAGACCAGGGACCAGTCACCAGTTCTTGAACCTTCCCATTGTGTCGACCAGCGGACAGCAACAGGTGCCAAATAAAGTCCGATAATCATAACAGTCGGACCAATAACAACAGGTGGAAGGACTTTATGCACCCAGTTTGTACCAGCAAACTTAATCACTAAGGCAATTATCACATAAAGGATCCCCACCATCACAAGCCCACCTGTAACCCCACCTTGCCCAGAAGCAGCACGAGCAGCAACAATCGGAGAAATAAAAGCAAAAGACGATCCTAAGAAAACAGGCACTTTCCCTTTTGTACAAAGGATATAAATCAATGTTCCAATTCCAGATGAGATTAACGTCAATCCCACAGGCAATCCGGTTAGCATTGGAACTAAAATCGTTGCACCGAACATAGCAAGAACATGTTGTGCACTTAAGGACAACCATTGAAACGGTTGTGGTTTTTCATGTGTATCTAAAATTAAATTTTCTTCCATAAGGGAATCACCTCATTATGATTTTTTGCCTTAAAAAAAGTCCCATCAGCCACAAAAAATAGCCAAAAAAGGACACACATAAAAGATAAGTTTCTCGTGATGATTAAATTATGTGCTTCCTGGTCTCTCTGATCCTAAGTTAAAGCGTTGTGTTGTTTACATGTTGCGTGTGCTTTCCACACTGCATCATACTTTACACGCTTTTCCATGATTTGTCAAGTATGATAGACTAATTTTTCCGAAAAAATGCAAAAAAGAAATTTTTTGTCTAACCCTCACGAATCGGGTTGTCTTTTGCAGTAGAAATTTGTCCACTTTGATAAAAACATTTGTTTATTTGGGGTTAATTTGCTATAATGAGAATGTTGAAATTTGAGGAGGAATGAAAATGGACAAACAATTGGCATTTTTAAAGGAATTAACTGATGCAAATGGAATTGCGGGAAATGAGGGCCAGGTGCGTCAGGTTTTTAAAAAATTGGTAGCTGATCATGCTGATGAAGTAACCCAGGATAAGTTGGGATCAGTTATTGCTAGAAAAATAGGTGTTGCAGATGGTCCAAAAATTGCTATTGCAGGGCATTTGGATGAGGTTGGTTTTATTGTTCATTTTATTGATGATGATGGGTTTGTCAAGTTTAAGCCAGTTGGTGGCTGGTGGTCACAGGTGTTGTTGTCGCAGCAAATGACGATTACGACTGGCGCGGGAAAGAAAATTCATGGCATTATTGGTTCAACCCCACCACATGTGCTAACCCAAGAGCAACGTACGAAAGTTGCAGAGCTTGATGATATGTTTATTGATATTGGGGTTGATAGTAAGGATGAAGCATTGGCGACTGGGATTAAGCCTGGCGATATGATTACGCCTTATTTGGAGTTTCAGGAATTGGCGAATCCGAAGTATTTGTTAGCGAAAGCTTGGGATAATCGTTTTGGCTGTGCGTTGGCCATTGAGGTTTTGAATAATTTGAAAGGTGAGGCTCATCCTAATGATTATTATGGGGTCGCAACGGTGCAAGAGGAAGTGGGATGTCGTGGGGCAGCGACTGTTGCCAATATGATTAATCCTGATATTGTCATTGCAGCTGATGTGGTGTTGGATGGTAAAATTCCTGGTGCGAAGAAGATTAAGTCTAAAATGGGTGAGGGGCCTGTGATTATGTTGATGGATGGTGGGACTATTGGTCATAGAGCGTTGCGTGAGTATGTGGTGAATCTTGCTGAGGAGTTGGAAATTCCAGTTCAGTTTGATGTGTTAATGGGTGGTGGGACAGATGCTGCAACCATGCATCGTGCCCATGATGGTGCGCCTGCTATGTCTTTGGGGGTTCCGACGCGGTATATTCATTCCAATGGGTCGATTATGCATCGTGATGATTATGACAATGCTGTTAGGTTGATGACTGAGTTTGTTAAGCGGTTTGATCGTGGGGCTTTGGAGGGGGTTGTTTTTGCTGATTAGGGGATGGTCTTTGTCCTTCCCTTTCGGTCTCCCCTTTCGGTTAGCAGTTTGGGATCTGGTTTTAGGTTGGTTGGGTGAGGTCTTTTGTTTAGTTCTCTTAAGCTGAACGCGCCTTTTGGCTTGTCGGAGTAGTGACTGAACAGCGGCAAAAAAGACTGCCACTGTTCAGCCACTACTTTATAGGTTTGGGTTTTTTGAGGCTTGTTTTGGGGAATGTTTGATAGTTTGGTTTTTGATTAGTTTTTGATGATGTGTTTGGTTATGATAAAAGTAAATTTAGGTAGGTAATGTGAAATGAATTATTTTATACCGTTTATATTGGGTGTTATATTTGTGACGATTAATGGGTTAACTCAGTTGGTTTTTGCGCAGACACAGGGTTTTAAGTTGAAGCCGGCGAGTATTGGTTTGGTTATTGCGGCAGTGCTTAGTGGTTTGCTGGGGCTTATTACGCCAATTACAGGGCAGTCAGCGATGATCGCTTTGGCTGGGAAGACGGAGGAGCGTGAGCAGCGGGTTGCGGCTTTGCTTTTGTCTTCTGTGATTATGGCGATTTTAGGTTTGACAGGGTCGATTTCTGCGGCGATTAATTTTGTTGGTCCTGCGATTATGGCCGGGATGATGGCCGGGGTTGGTTTGATGCTGACTGGTGTGGGGACTGATTTTATTGTGGATAAGCAGAAAGGGAATTTAGGGGTTGGTGTGGTTTCTCTGCTTAGTGCCTTTGTTATTTATTTCTGGTTCTTTGGAAATCCAAATGTGTTGGTTTATACTGTTGCGGGTTCGGTTTCTTTGTCGACTGCTTATTATTTGATTTTCCAGCGTAAGAATGGTGCTGATGATTTGGTGGTGCCAGAGGGTGAGACTGAGAATGGGAAGTTTTGGACGAAGGCATATTGGCAGACGGATGATTGGAAAGTTGTGAAGCCTAAGTTTACACTTAAGGCAATTATTGCGGCGATGGCCCTTATTTGTTTGGGTGTTGGGATTACGACTTCTTTTGGTGCGATTAATGCTGGTATGGCTGGTTCTGCAGCGGGATTAGATGGTCCGTTGCCACAAAATTTTGATCATTTAACTTTGGTGAGTGGGATTGCTGGCTTTGCTAGTGAGTTGTTTGGTGGGATGCCCCTTGAGACAATTATTTCAGGAACAGCAGCGGCACCGTGGCCGGTGGTAGGGAATGTGGCGGTTTTAACTGTGCTAGCTATTTTGTTAATTGTAGGGATTGTAACGAAGATTGCTAAATATATGCCGACCCAAAGTATCGCTGGTTTCTTGGTGATTATTGGTATTTTCTCAACATTTTTACCACAGTTAAGAAATCCAGGTTTTGCTTCTGATTTGCCAGTTGCAGGGGTTACCATGGCAGTAACGAAATTGACAAATAATCCGTTTATTGGTGTGTTAGCTGGGCTTGCCACTCGTGAGTTAGGGCATTTGATTGGATTGGTGTAAATTTATTAAATGAAAAGAGCTTGGTGGCTCTTTTTTTGTGGCTGATTTTGGCTGTAGTTTCCGATTTTGCTTTTAGTTGGGATTTTTCATTGAATGAGCCATTTTTTGATTGGGTCGTTTTATTCTTGCTTATTTTTTAAACCTGTAGTATAATATTCTATTATGATGACGATACTGGTAATTGAAGATAACAAGGAAATACTCGGGCACTTGGAGCGGTTGATCACGCTCTATTTTAAGCATGATTTTCAAATTTTAAAGGCGGAGACTTTTTCAGAAGGTAAAGCGATTATTGAGAATGGAATGGCTGATGTTTTTATTATTGATTTTAATTTACCTGATGGGGATGGGCTGGATTTAATTAAGTTGATTAGGGCTCATTATCCGCGTCAACAGCCGATTATTGTTCAAACGGTTAGGGATGATACGACTTATCAGTTGGATGTTTATAAGAGTTATGGCAATATTGTGTATTTGACGAAGGATGTTGTTTTTGATGAGTTAGTTGAGCATCTTGCTAATGCGAGGGAGGATTTAAAAGATCAAATGAGTGATCGCTTGATTATTGCTGGGAGGTCTGTTTTTGAAGCGTTGGATATAAAAGAAATTTGCCTCGTGTCTAAGCTTGTGAATACGAACAGCTTGGAAATTACCAGTTATGACAGACGTACAGAGGATTTCAAGTATAAAGAGATTGCCAATATGTCATTGGAAGGTTTTTTAAAGCATTATAATTCATCGGGTGTTTTCATCCGCTGTCATAAAAGCCATATTGTTAATAAAAAGATGATTGAAAAAATCGATCGGATTGAAAACAAACTGCTGCTCAAACATAAAAATATGAGAGTGGAATTAGGAGAAGCTTACAAAAAAGAAATTTTGACCGCGTTGCGAGGGGTGACTTGAGATGGAATTGCTTTTTTCTGCCGTTATGAGGACATTGACGGATGTGGTCTTTCTTTTCGTTGTTTCTCACTACCTAACACGTAAGAAAATGTTGCTGAAATTTAGATATGTGATAAGTATGTTAGCTTTTGTGATTGTGCTCATACCAGCTAGATTTATCGGTACGCATTATGCACTTTTCTTATTGTCATTTTTTTTGATGGGAATGGTCATGTTAAAAATCATACATGGTTATCATCTTTCAAAAACTTTTCTGATGGGCGTCATTATTTTCACGATTCGGGTTATGCTAGAAGTGCCATTTTACTTTATGATATTTCTCAATTTAGGACCCTATACCCTTGTCTTGGTAACACAAGGGGCTAAGTTAGCTATCACTCTCGGAATTTGTAGAAAGTTCAATTTACATAGGTTATTTAACATCATGCAACGAAATGTGTTGCCAAATTTACTTTTGCGACAAATGATTTTAACCCTTGCTTTCACTTTGCTGGCTTATTTAGTGTTTGCAAACCCAGGTGAGCGAAATATTCTCTTTCTTTTTTATTTTTACTTTTCGATTTTAATCATCGGGCTGGGTTTAATTCCCATAACGAGGCGGCTTTATCAAAAGTCGATCCAAGAGATGGTTTCTGTTCATGAGTTACACAATGCTTTACTCAGTACTGGGATTGCCATTAGGGAGCTGGATAATGTAGATGATGTGGTGGCGAAAGTTGATGAACTTGCCAAAGGGTTCGGTATTGATTTAAGTACAGTTGATTTTAGCAATAAAACGATTGATGGGATGAATGGACAAATCCTGGAATTTATTAGGTTGAAGCAACGCCAGCGTCAAACGGAAATAGATGTGATTTCTAATATTGGCTATTACAAGGATCATCAGAGTATTGATTTGCAGCAGATTTTGCATTGGCTTGGGACCTTGCTTGATAATGCGCTAGATGCTTCTGTTCAAGGGCCTATTAAAGTTAGGCTTGTGGTGACAAGGACGCGTGTCATTTTAAGTGTTTCTAATGATTATGCAGGTGATGTGGTACAGGATTTTGAACGATTGTTTGAAGAAGGGTATTCAACGAAAGGGGATGGTCGTGGGTTGGGGTTGTACCAGTTAAAGCAAAGGGTTTCGGAACTTGGAGGTCGTGTGATTTGTTTGGAGGCGTACGATGAGGAACGAAGGTGTCATTATTTGACGATAGAAATTGAGTTTAAATAAAAATACCATCCTCATGGATGGCTTTATTTGTTTTGATAGTACCAAATGGCGAGCTGGGTTCGGTCTCGCAGGTTTAGTTTGACTAGGATATTGCTGAGGTAGTTTCGCACGGTGCCTTCGCTTAGATACAGTTTGGCACTGATTTCTTTATTGTTTAACCCTTGGGCGACGAGCAGGATGACTTCTTGCTCTTTTTCTGTGATGTCGAATGTGTCGTAATCGACTTTTCCACCAGTGGTTGTAAGGTTGGTCAATTTAGCAACAATGTCTGTTCCGAATACATTTTGTCCTGAGGCAACGGCTTTTAAAGCGGGGAGAATGTTGTCAAAGTCTTGTTTTAAAATATAGCCTTTTGCACCAATGGACAGTGCTTTGTAAATATAATCGTCATCAGCAAAGGTTGTTAGAAATAATATTTTTGCTTCTGGATATTTGGCTATGATTTTTTCTCCTGCTTCAAGGCCTGTCATGATCGGCATTTGGATATCGATTAGCATGATTTCGGGTTGATGCGCATCGTATAAAGCGATGGCCTCTTCACCGTTATTTCCTGTTCCTAAAACTGTGATTTCGTTGCTCATTTCGAGAATGGTTTTTAAAGATGCTACTACAATGGCATCGTCGTCTGTAATTGTAATTTTCATCATGATTTGTTATGCTCCTTTTTGGGAATGGTGATAAATGTTCTAAAACCGCCGTCATAATTCATTCGTAGGTAGCCACCTAATTCGTTAATGCGTTCTGCAATGTTTTGGAGACCGATGCCATGTCCTGTTTGAGTCGGTTCTTTTGTTCCATTGTCGGCTACTAGAAATTGATAAATGGCAGGATGTTCAATAACTGTGACGGTTATTTTGGTGGCATCGCTGTGTTTGCTAGTGTTAGTAATGGATTCTTTTAGGACAATCAGGAAGCAATTTTTGATTTCATTGGGAACTTCGTCTGATATGTCGTAGGTAAAAGAGATTTTGAAGCCGGATTGATCGAGGATATCAGAGATGGCAGGTTTAAGGTCGATGGAATCGTCTTTGAGGTCGTGGATGGAATTGCGGATGGCGTTCATGGAGTTGGTTAGTGTTGCTTTTAGGTCGTCAATGGCGGGCTGGATGGCATCATTTTGATTGATTGCCGATAATGCGCCCGTTTGTAAAAGTGCTCGTGATAAGGCGTGTCCGATGGTGTCGTGAATGTCTCTGGCGATTCGGTTTCGTTCTTGTAGTTTGGCCATATGAAGGACATCGCCTTGGCTTTCAAGGAGCATCTGATTTTTAAGTGTTAAGATCTTTTTTTGCGACGCGTTGGTATCGTAGATTTCTTTGTTAATCATTCCAAGGTTAGCCACATCAATTGTTAAATGAGCCAATATGAGGACCACCCAGCCAAGAAGGAGTAGGAAAAGTGAATTTTGCAACTGGTCGAATACCCCGATAAGAAAGACAAGTGGTAGTAGCAGTGTGTATTTTTTAGGGTAATAGGGGGCGAGGTCGAAAAATAAGATTGGTAGAAATAGGCGCGTTGATGGGAGGAATAAGGAGATAAACGTGTAAAGAGCTGTGAGGACAAGGGTCAATTTTTTGGTATGATAATATTGATTGATGCCAGTGATTGTGATAGCAAGGAGTAGGAAAATGAAGATTAATGTATTCGTCAACTGTGTTTGTGTTCCAATAGATGCCAATAGGACAATCAGTGTTTTAATGGCGAGCTTTAGCATGTGGTTGCCTCCAAAATGGGTGATAGTAAAGTAGATCAAATGTGTAGATTGGTTTGTGTGAATAGCTGTAAGCAAAATATAAATGATTACATTATGTATCTGTAAAAAGTGGCACGCTACTAGTATAACATTTTTTTGTTGATTTTAAAATAAGGGATGATGATTTAGTGGCGCAACCCCATAAAAATGATGTTAAAAAAATCTTTCTTTCCTCAACCACGCAGAGAAGGCATTTTTAGATTAGTAAAAACTTCAAACATAGCTTTATAAAATGGTTCATCCTCCAATTCATATATTGTCGTTTCAAAAATTTCTTACGCGAAAATAGAGACCAATAGGATGAATATCAAAGTAAGTGAACTAATTGCGCTTAGTAAGATATTTGATGCTGATATTGCAGAATTTTTGAGGTGATTTAAATTTTAATGTCAATCGTAGCGTTTTCTTGTCCGTTTATCGAAAAAGGCTTGCAATTAAAATTTTGGATGTTATAATATCGTTAGTTTAACAGCGACAAAGATTACAAATGACACAAAAATGAGGGGGTAAGCCATGATTTCAACATCTGCTGGTTGGTTCTGGTGGTACTGGTTTTCATAAATTGCATTAAAGTTTAAATGTCCGAACGAGATTTCAAATTTTGACCATGGTAAGTCATAAAACTACTTAACCCGTCTTAACCGAGACAAAATACAATTTTAAACGCATTAAATGAGTATTTCATTAAAGAGCCCTAAGAGGAAGGCAAAAGCCTAAAAAGAGGGAAAACAAGAAAATCAAAGTTTAATGTTTGGTTTCATGAATTTAGATTCAAATGCTTCAAATCTCACAAGGTAATTCTTTTTGCAATTTTAAAAGTCAATTTAGACACCTCTGTTATACAACTAAATCACTTATCTTAAAATTATATAGGAAGTCTGTGCATAATTCAACAACTTTTACCTTAAAAATGCATGTATGCATAATTTTTATGCAAAAGCCCGAAAAATATGCAATTTTCAAATTTTTATGCAAGCTTATCCATAGCTATTGCAAATTGTGAAATTATATAGTATGATGAAATCATCAAATATTTAGGAGGTAATAAAATGATATCAGCAATACTGGCATGGTTCTCGGCAGCATCAATAGGAGTAAGAATTCTTGTTGTTACAGCAGCTCTTTTCCTAGCTAATCTGGGATTTAGCGCAGGCAACAACACACAGGCGAATAATGGGTTAATGGAGTTTAATACTAACGTTAACCTCAGATCTACTCAGGTAAGACCAAACCTCGGGGCCGTTAATTTTAGGGCGTGGACGATATCAGGGAATCAAAATGCGACCTTTACTGTTAGCCGTAGGATTGGAACCGGCTTTGACGAGGTTCAGGCAGGTCAATGGAGGACCGACTCAGGAACCCGACGCCTCGGAACCCAACATGTTGCAGCTATTAACTGGACTATTAGTGTCCGTAGGCTTAATCACACCAACCAACACAATACGGTTGATTTCATGTTGTGGCGGTAGGATCTTATAAGTCCTGTCTAATTTAATTATGTGCGGCGAACTTCCACCAATATTGGTTTATGGCAAGGGAGTGCCGCACATTTTTTAGTTTTCTGAGAACATAAGTGATGAATTAATTGGGACAATAATTTCACAGAAATAAAATGTTAAGTAAGAGCTTGTTAGTTGAGCTGATGTTTGTGCTTTTTGTGAGTTCAACTAACCAGCTCTTCTTATATGAAAAGGTTATAAATCACTTAACTAATAATTATTGTTAATTTGAAGCTTGAGGAGGATTTGTGGTGTTTGTTAAAAACTTAGAAATAAAGAATAAGAATATTTCTTTTAATCAAATTAATTTAAAATTTAAAATTCCTGGAATTTATATTATAAACGGAGAAAATGGAGCTGGCAAAACTACATTGGTAGAAAATATTTTGTTCGGAAATAGTGGCTCTGTTTATCTCGACGAAGATTTAACTACTGAATTAAATTATGAACAAAAAGCCAATTTATTTTCTTACTTGCCTCAAAACTTGCCACAGGTTAAAATAAAAGTGGAAGAGTATTTGAGAAGGATAACAGGAGATTTAACATTAGATGATATCGGAGGTTATATTACAGATTTAGATTTGGATATTTCGATTTTAAAACAGGTTTTTTCAGATTTGAGTGGGGGGGAACAGGTAAAAATTGCGTTGATAGCAGCAATCTTAAAAGACACTGATTACATATTTTTGGACGAACCAACGAACAACCTTGATAATGAATCGGTTATGAAATTGAAAAATACGCTTTTAGGTTTGTCTAAATTTAAAAAAGTTATTATTATTACTCACGACGAACGTTTAAGTTTTGAACAGTTTAGTTTAATCAATCTTTCAGATGGAATTGTTACGCAAGAGGATTCTGATGGTGAGAATGAATATATCTTTGATAAAAGACAGACTAAAGTACGTTATAATTTATCAAAAATAGTGTTAAAAAAAATCTGGGGGTTAGATTGGGGCTTAGTAATCCTAAATGGATTCTTTCTTCTTTTAATCTTAGGAACCTCATTTCTAGATCGGAACTTTATTGAAATAAGTATTGCTACTTACGACTTAGCCGAATCTGAAATAATCTTTATTGCTGAAGGTGGCAGTTGGAGATTCGATGACTTCAACCAAACCGTCATGGAATCACTAGGACTGGACTTTGAAGAATCAGATGGTAAAGAAACAGTTTCATTTAGTGTATTGGACTATCTGTTAAAAAATGAAAACATTGATGAAATCATTGTCTCTGATTTTACGTTCTGGTGGGAATTACAAAACATGGTTACAGATTATGAGAATACCGATCTCCTTGTCGTTGCCCCACCTGAATTTATTTGGGACGGGTTTACCTTCTCTTTTTGGTTACTCGACCCTAACATGCTTTATGTAGGCAGATTTCCGGGGGATGGTGCTTACGAAGTATCATTGTCTACTAAGATGCTGGAATATCATTTCGGTATTTTTGAATATAATTATGATAATTTATTAGGGCTACAAATTGAAATATACGGCGTAGAACACGAAATAGTTGGTATTCTATATGACGATTTAGCTGTAATTTCATGGAATCGGGAGACAAATTTTGGTTTCTACTTACTAAGATCTGATACTATGAATAAATTTATTGAAAATACTGTTTCATTAAAACATGAATTGTATTGGCATGATCCTTATGGTTTACCAGAAACATTCATTCGAACCAAAGAAGGGGATGAAGTTGAAGTTCTATCTGCTTTGATGGTTGAATTTCCAGACGGCGAATTTTTCTCCAGTCACTTCTCATATCTTTATATGAGGCGGAATAACATAAGAAATACATTGCGTCTACTAAGCCGTAATGCGATCATTCTTATTTTATTCCTCGTAATCATTGCTTCTTTCCAAAAAACACTGTTCACCAT
>Ga0131853_10014217_pt1 | contig 14589 bp, 7 predicted proteins | sample TergutLab28metaG_FD_92764 | JGI IMG/M metagenome (GOLD analysis project Ga0131853, IMG submission 92764) | Labiotermes labralis P1 segment gut microbial communities from Petit-Saut dam, French Guiana - Lab288 P1 (version 2) (version 2) | ecosystem: Host-associated > Arthropoda: Insects >... | reverse complement strand
TTTTGTTATGATTTTTATGCAGAATATAAAATATCATCTTAGTGGCAGTGAGAAATTATTGTTTACTTTTGTTATGATTTTTATGCAGAATTTAAAATATCATCTTAGTGGCAGTGAGAAATTCTTGTTTACTTCGTTATGATTTCGATAACTAATGGATCACGTTAAATCTGAAATAGAGATATATCAAGATTTCGTTTATACTTCTTTTATGAAATATTGGTTTTTAAGATTTTAAACAAGTACAAATATGGCGACGATGGTAATCTTTTCCTGCACTTTCGACAAATTTAGTGTTCACAGAATTTGAATCTAAATGGCAATTTCTTAATAAAATAAAATAAAATAATTAATAATACTCATAAACAAACCACATTTGTTCAGTATGGAACAACAAAAGTTTGATCTCATCAACTAAATTGCCCTCGCATATATGCTACATGTTTCGGCCTGTACTTAGGCCATCCTCAAGCATGTCAATACAGATAATAAACATATATATAGGAATATACAATAAAAATGTTTATTGTCAATACAGAGAACATATATAGGAAGATAAATTATAAATTATTATTGAACCCCCCTATATATGTTACTTGTATTGACACGCCTGAGGATGGCCTAAGTACAGGCCGAAACATGTAGCATACATGTAAGGGTAATTTTAATTGATTACAAGAAACTTGCGTTCGACCAAACAAACGTGGTTTCTTTAATATTAAACACAAAACGGGATGGCTTCCATGAAGATAACTAACGATAATTATACAATATAAACCAACAAAATGCACCTTTTCTTAATATTTTAATTTTTAATATTCTGATGTCTTCTGCGTGTTTCTAACCCGAGGGTTCATCTTTAGGAATACGGTTGCATATGTCCGAAACATGCAGAAGACATCAAAGAATTAAAAATAAAAATACTGACTTAGACAAGACGCATTTTGTTGGTTATGTTGTATAATTATATCACAGTGCATGGTGCAAAAAGAATAAAAAACTGATACTCGTACATATGACTAAAAATCTCTGCAGTAAGGAAAAAGGGCTTTCATTTAAGCTCGTAAATGCTTGTTTTGGCTTTTACTTGCTCCGGAGTCCTTCTATTACCATAGTTTCTAGAAGTATTAATTGCTTTTAATTTCTCATTTAAAACTGTCATTCCCAAAGATAATTATTTAAATGCATTATGATTTGTATGTATTTAAATGAGACATTTTGGGCTTGGTAGCTCAGTCGGTATAGCGACTGACTACGGGCTGGACGGTCGGGGGGTCGAATCCCGGTAGGGATGAGATTTTCCGCCCGTCCAGACCGGTCTTGTGGCCCACCCAGCCTCTGTAAAATATGTACCGGGTCTTTCCTGGGGATAAAGTGCGGCCGGGGCGTGCTGCTGACCACTCACCCCCTTCTAGTGCCGCTGTCATAGAAGAGTAGAGCTATACCTCTACCCACCCTCTGGGCCACACCGGGCCTGTAACGGGAAAATTTTACCTTTAACTTTTTATTTAAATAAGAATCTTCGCAATTGATATAAGCTATTATGGCCGACATTTCTGACGATATCTTTCAATCAACCTGGTGTAAAACGTAGAATATATTCCGATAGGCCAATGAATGTTCCGCACATCTGCAGCTATTCGGCAGTCATAATCACGCTGACACTTGTCGTTACGTCACTCTACTAAGAAGTCGGTAGTAGATGAATGCATTATGAATAAGGAGCATTGGTGGAATTATTTTGAAAGGGGACAACTGACGTATTCAATGCCAAGTCGTGGCATCTTCCTTACGGCAATAAATAACCAAACGAATTATTACTTGATTAACCTTTTGGCGCCGGAAATATTTTTTAAATTTTAGCACACCCTGTATATAAAATGTGAATAATACACGAACCAAATATGTTAGAATTATGAAACAAACTGCATTTTGAAGAAAAAAAAACGGAGAGTATATACCATGTTTCAAATATTCGGTACCTATATTTGTTGAATAAATATATAAAATGCAACTTAAAGGTTAGCGGTACGGTACGACCACTATAGTTGACATTAGGCGTCAAAAGGTTAATTATCGAAGTAGACGCACTGAGTTCCTGAAGCATAAAAAAACAACTAGATGCCACTTGTTATTTTATTGTACTTCTTATAGGCTCAATATGTTTCGGGCATTACTATGCCCGAAACATGTTGAGCCTATAAGAAGTACAATAAAATAACAAGTAGCATCTAGTTGGTTATTTAGTCTTCAGTTATCACAATGATGCACGGTCCAATAAACATCAGATGCACTGAGTTTCTTTTTCCTTACGTTCAGAGAATCAGGAAATTCAGTTTTTAGGGAAACCCGAAGTTCAGCGCCGTGTTCATATGACTCTGGCAGGATCCTAACATAAGTGACAGGACTTCAGTCCTAACTGTCGCTAAATATTAATTTGTATTTCTATTAAATAAATCTTAATATTGTCCTCCCATCACGTCTGTTAATACAAGTGACTTACACTCTTCATATTTTCTATTAAGGTAAAGGTAAATAAGTCCCATTACAGGCCGAGGTGCCCAGAGGGTTCCAGGAAGTTAAGGTTCCCAAATTACGTGACAACGGCACAGGATGGTGGTAGGTTGTCAGCCTTACGCACCGGCCGCCTTTACCCCCAGGAAATATTCCTGGTACTCATTACTGTTAGAGGATGGGTCGACTCGAGGGCCATAGTGCGATCGGAAGGATTTTATGTCAATGAAAAATTCCAATGACACCATCCGGAACCGAACCAGCGACTTTCCGATTTGTAGCACAGCACCTAAACCACTGTGCTACCACGGTCCCCCAAATTTTCTATTACTACCTAATATTTTCAATACACTTCATATCTATCCCCTAAATCCTACAAGCTTCGCCCATGTAATCTACATTGAGCAGATACCTATGTCATTAGAACCAACAAAACGCACAATTAATGTTTTGATTTAATTATGGTGTCTTCGACATGTTTCGAACATTCAAGTGCTCATCCTCAGAAAGACTTGTACATGCAGTTTTATGGTATTTCTCTCATGCATCCATATAAGCAGTCTGGTCGATCAAGCACATCCTGCCATCGACCAGACTGCTTATATGGATGCATGACAGAAATACCATAAAACTGCATGTACAGTACAAGTCATTCTGAGGATGAGCACTTGGATGTTCGAAACATGTCGAAAAAAACTACAATTAAATTAAAACATCAATGTAAAAAATGTGCATTTTGTCGGTTATTACGTAGGTATATAATAATGCACAGTTCAAAAAACGCAAAGCTTGAGCACAAAGTCTGCAGCGTATTTAGCGAAATGCCCAATTTGTAAAAGTTTCATCATTGGGCACTTTCCTGCAGCCCCTGTTATTTCTTTTTCTTACGTGCATATACTGCCTCCAACAACCTGTTAACATCTCAACCCTAGGCCTAAATAACCAGTACTTAACACAGCCAGATACACCAGACGAACGTTAGAGGGCTCTTTGTATGTCGCGGAAGTACAACATGCGCACATGTTACTGATTATATCTAATTTATTATTCACAGTTAATTAAGGAATTTCGTGCTATGGCTCAGACAGTATGTCGTCCGTCTGTCACAAATGAGGTCCGATTTCAACCCCAGGTCAGTGGTGGACAAAGTGGCACTGGAAAAGATCTTTTTTTCAGGTACGTCAGTTTCCTCTGGCAGTATCCTGTAACCAATGCTCATTCATCTGAAACAACGCTGTTAAACAACACGCTTAAAAATTAACGACGCTGTATAATGTTAATATTTAAACTGCAGAATGAGGCAAAATATTGTGACAAAACTAGAGAACGGCTGGTCTTGGCTTCCTACTGAAGGAAACGAGCAATTACAATGCCCAATATGTCGACCCAAATCCGGATATTTCTTTGTTCATGATGACTAAAGACACTTCACTTTTGTTATGCCCTAAGACACTTGTAAATTAGACAGAATTAAAATCACAGACAGGACGTTTGAAACAACAATTAACTTTTGGGCACTTAGTCTTATTACAAAACGCAAATAAATAGTGGAATGGAATATAAAAAGAATATAAAATAAAAACTACTAACTAAATACGCAAAAAAAAAAAAGGAATCGCGGAAAGAAAATCGCTCATTGCTGCATACAAACCGTCTGTGTAGGACAGATTATTTCGAATGGTGAAGAAATGCAAGAACTTCGTAGTTGCATCGTGCTTGTTGATAATATTCAGTTCTTTGTTTGTCCAAATAATGCACACAAATTATTATGAAATTGTTAAACTGTTAAAATCATTTAAAATTATAATAGTTGCTCCAACATGTTTCGGTTTACACAAACCATCATCAGGGAGCTCTCAGCCTGTGCTTCGCCAAAGTTACAATGTTTATATCGGCTACATATCGTTATTTGTAGTTATCGATATTGTGGCTGCAGCCACAATACCGAAGAGCTTAATAAACGCAAGAACTATTTACAATTTAATTCCAAGGTACGCATGCATTTCCATTATACACAGGTCTCCGTTTGAAATTATAAGCGTGTATTGACATATACTGGAAGGTACATAACAAACTCCAAGGAGAAGTGTCATCCTCCAGAAGTCAAGAGTTCTTCACCTAGTCAAGAATTAGCCAGCCCTTACAGAACCCGGAAGTAAAATACTGTGTTCACTATAGTCCACCATTTTTACCTTATTCTGGGCCACAGCAATCCAGTCCACCACCCCATCCTATTTCCAGCATATCAGTTTTATTATTATCTTCACATCTACGCCTATTTCTTCCAAGTGATCTCTGTACTTCGGGGTTCCCAACCAAAAGCCTGTATGTACCTCTTCTCTCTTCCATACGGGCAACAAAACCTGTCTGTATCATTCCTCTTGATTTTATGACCGGAATTATATATATATATATGTCATGCGTACTCTTCAGTATATATATATATATATATATATATACACTGAAGAGTACACGTGACGAAGCTCCTAATTATGAATTCTCCTCCACCGGGATGCTACCAGGTCCCTTTGGCCCAAATATCCCCCTCAGCACCCTAGTCTCGAACACTCCGCCGATGTTTTTGTCCTGAATCAGACCACGTTCAACACCCGTGTGTAACAACCGGAAAAAATTATGGTTTTACGTATTTTAATTTTTATATTTCTGGACAGCGAAGGGGAAGGCAGAAGAAATGGACCAAATGGTAGCAGAATTTCCTGAGGTCATTCATCTCTTAATTTCCCCATGAAGGCAATTTTTATTAGTTAAGGGTTTTCCCAAACGAAAATCAAATTAAAAATCATGGGTTAATGTCACATACGATATGCAGTCACTGAGCAGTGGGTGTTACGCATTTTAAATTTGCACTTTTATTCTTTCTTTACCATTTGTTAATTTCAGTCTTTATGTGCTTTTGTTAACTTCTTCTATCCTCTCTCTTTTTTTTCCATCTCTTTCCGATACTTTAACCAATTAACTCTACACAGCAATCCACGAGGTGTTCAGCTACTCAAGAAATCCCAAGTAATTTATGCAACCCAAAGGTTCAGCACCAGTCTTACAAAAGTCTACTACTTTCCCTATCCTAATTTAGGTAAATCCACGTCAAAATGCTCCATCTATTTTTTAAAATTCATTTTAATATTATACTTTCATTTACTTGTGGGTATCCCCACTTAAACGCTGGTGTACAATTCCCTACATTCGCGCTACATACCCCGCTCATCTCCTCCGCTTTTATGTGATCGAGAACTGTACAAATCATGAAGCTCATCATTTTGCAGTTTCTCCAACTTCATCTTCACTACCTTCTTATGGGCCAACATATTCTACTTTCCATGTTCTTCCCGTAATATTACAGACCGTGTTTCACATCCACAAAAAACAAGACACAAAATTAGTCTCGTCTTCTCTCTTTGTACGAGAAATAAGGCACAGAACTTTAGTGTAGGTATAACCTAGCAGCATGATTCAGCGCCAAAGCTCCAGACATGTTCTTTGTAAGATATCCATTTAAATTCTACAGAAGATTAGCTGCTGTCCTGGCTAACCTATTTCGTTACTCCCTCAGTAGCTTCAGTGAATGCCACGGTTGTAATTTCAAGTGGTGCTGAATGGCTGCAGACAGCGTCGTTATTTAACCGCAAATGAAAGACACGAATTATCTTCAAGCATAGCCAGGCCATGATCACCTCTGCCTTAACCCTTTAAATGCCAAATTAAATCCCATCCGCCCTTTGCTAGCATTAATAGGAGTTCACCATATTCTGCACATTAGCAGGTAAAGGGTTAATCTAGGTATAATCACCCCGTGGTGTTTGTCAAATTTATATCGATTACAGGGTCCGAGGACAACAAAACTACGAATATAACGTGCTCATTATATTTACTGCAACATGTTTCGGCCGGCTTATACGGCCGTCATCAGATGGTCGTGGAAATTCTTAAAAAGGAAAGCTCCTCCTAAAACACTTTTATTTTTATGAATTTTTACGACTACCTCATGACGGCCGTACTAGTCGGCAGAAGACATGTTGCAGTAAATGTAATGCATACGTGATATTCATAGTGTTGTGTTACTCGGACACCCTAATCGATATAAAATCGTCCTTAATCATTAAATACCCATCACTCGTGATCAGAATCTCATTTTAAGATACAGAACATCAACAGTGGGACCTGAATTCCTAACAGACAACCAGATTTTGACGTTTTGCTGACCGTGCATCTCAGTATTTAACCAACTTGATGCATAAAATTTGTTTTACCATAAGTTTTATTTCGTACCTCTACATGTTTCATCACACCTATAGGTGTGATGATACCAGAGGCTGTGTAATGCAATTTTGACCTCCTGATGATGAGCACGTGTGCTCGAAACATGTAGAGGTACGAAATAAAACTTATGGTAAAACAAATTTTGTGCATCAAGTTGGTTAAATACTGAGATAAAGAAAACCAGATGTCAATGTATCGTCTGCGTGCTAACCAAATTTAACTAAAACTCACTTCTGTCGGAGGTCCCAGTAACACTGTAAATTGTAAAGTGGAAAACCATAACTGATGCTCAATATTCTGAATGTCTACGGAGTGTGAGCGTAAAGCTGACCTGAGAATAACTGACGATGTGACACATCTCCGATCCAAACGGCCAGTATTGTAGCAGCACGGTGGAGACAGAAGAAAACGGCACGCAGAACAGGATCATGAGAATATCACCCACAGCGAGGTTGACAATGAAGTAATTGGTGACGGTCCTCATACGTGGAGAAGACTGTACCACATGGCAGACAAGCCCGTTGCCCGCCAAAGCAAGCAAGAAAATGAAGCAATACATTATGTACACTGCTGCCTGATAATATGGGGATGTATCATCAACCCCAGGTCTGTTGTTGCACGTTACGTTGGAGGAACTGTTATCCCAGTCGGTGTCGTTCTGAAACAACGTGTAGTTGGGGTCCATGGCGTTGAGTTCACACGGCACTATCTACTGGAATATGTTAATTAAACTACACACAGTGCAAGTGTCCAAACCACCGTTCAAAATCACTCGAAATATATCACAACACCTTAGGGGTCAATTTAAACACCCAATACATGTGAACATTACGCATTTTACACCTACTCATTCAAAGTTCTGAACATGTGACGCAAAGAGTTCAAACACATAAGAAATATTTATTGCATTTTTAAGAGTTAATTTCACAATCACAAGAAGTGTATACCTATCATACAATTAACGGAAAATGCGCAAAAACGCAAATTTATTAAAAGTAAAATGTTCCATTTTTCGAACGCCCGTTCGTAGTCAGACGAAACGTACTCAAACATTTGATGCAACTGTTCGAATACGAACCACATTAATTGAAATTTCATTCCATTTTCAAAGAGAGAGAGATATATATATATATATACAGCGAATTTCTTACATACAAGATATTTTGACGTACGTACAACTTCACCAACTCGAAAAAAATTTTGGGTCCCTGTGTATTTGTCTTAAAACAATATATCTTGCTTTGTGGACACAGTAAATACACAAATAGTAACTTGCCAACAAAAACTACCGTAATCCGTGATTACTTTACACATGTGTATGTACCCAATTTAGTTTATTATTTTTTTTTTGCAGTACCGACAGGCACACTGGAAAACAAACGCGTACCCTTTAAATACACAAACCTTCAAAATAATTTGCTGTTGTCGTAACATTCCAGTTAATTAAAATATGAGATCATATGAGGGTAAAAAAGTCCCAACGTACTGCCAAATATTATTATCCGCTTGATAAATCCAGGGAATTTATTATGTGACTGGCCACAAATTATAACATACTGTTTAATTTTGCGTTACAGTTTATAAACGCCGTACAGTCTTCAGTTAAAAACGGCGAACTTTGTGCTATGCGTGAAATATAGTTGAACGCCAATACTTTGTGCTATTCATTTCAGGTAAGTTTGAAGTAAGGTTTCCAGCCCCACATGTCAGTGAAAGTGTGATGATGGAACAGCAATACACTTACAGAAATACACATACACACCACCGAATTTTTTTAAGAACAGTGACAGTCACAGGCACATAGTCACACTTAATCACATCACAAGTATTAAGGTGCATTCACGTGTTTTGAATAAGCGGATAAAATTATTCTTATACTAAACGAGTGTAGCCCAGTTCAGAATAAGTCACGTAATGATAATCGTTAGCACGAGTCCGATCTGTACATATAACATTAACATTAAGCATACACTAATTAATTCCTTATCGTAAATTACAGGTAAACGCCTAGTCCGTGACAGCAGAGCCTTACACAAAGTTTGATATTAACTTGAGACAGATTTCAGGTTCCAAAAATCTGCAGATTTTGCAGTTAATTCTAGTTCTTTCCATACTGCTTTGGAAACGATTTTTAATGTGTTGTAATCCGCGATCATAACACAAATTTCCAAATATTTAATTCGCTATCAATTAACACGCAAAATCAAAATTAAAAGAACTTCTGGAAACAATTCATAAGAACTAGAGATAATAGAAATATTCATGATACGTCATTATTCTGTGATAAAGTGAAGAATACCACTGACTAGCTAATTTCTGTCTACAAGAACAATGGGGAAATGGCTTAGATTGAACATCTTTTCAGTTGAAAATGAGGCTCCAACAGTTCTTGAAGTAGAACCTCAATATAAATTAGAAACAACTAGTTCCCATGCCGTTATATTCTCTGGTATGTCTTCTTATTTAAATTAATGAAACTTGTTTTTCTTGGCATATGATGGTGTCGATTGCTGTCGGGCAACTGCAGCGGAGATGTTGGAAAAAACGGATTTACTTAAGACACCTGCATCACTACAGACTTGACTATTTCAATGTGCAAGTTCAATGAACTTCAAATGTAAGTTACTATTTATCGAAATTCATATCTCAGTAGATACGTTTCCTGAAGCGATCACACTCTTTGAATATTTTCGAAACTGAGTAGTTTTATTAACATATTTTGTAAATTTGAAATCAAAAAAGAATAAAAATTTCTCCGCAGCTGACATCGGACAATTTAAAATTACATAGTATTTTGTTAGCGCGAAGTTCGCGAGAGTGACGGAAGACACCGGAACGGAGCTTCGTGGCGTCCGTGCCGACGGTCAAGATGCAACTAGTATTCCGACGTCGACCAGCAGAAAAGGACGCCGATATGCGCGACGGACGGCGCTGTGGAACGTACACTGTAGAGCAGCCTCGTGGTAACGCATCATTCTCGCGTCCCAGAGTTCTTGGATTTAAAAAATCTGGATCCTTACAACTCAATCAATAATGTAAATGGCTGTGCCATGCCTAAGGCAGTTAGTTGCCTGCCTCCCGCCGCGAAGGCCTGGGTTTTGTCCCTGGCCACAGAGTGTGGGGTTTGTGGTGGAAAAAGTCGTGCTGGGAAAGGTTTCTCGTCGAGTACTTTCGGTTTTTCTCCCGTCAGGATTATTCCATCAATATCCCACATTCCTTCATTTATCTCCGATATTATATAATATTGGTAAACGACAGCAGCGTCAAATAATACGCTTAAAAATGAAGTAAATGAATGAAAACTTGAAGACCAACCTTCTGTTCCCAGCAGGAATAGGAATTTCTCCTCGCCACCACGTTAAGACCAGCTCTTGGGCCTTTCCGATAGATACCGCAGATAATTTGCTCTGGGATAAAGCGGCAGAAGCGTAAATTAGACCACCCATTTCCATCAAAACCCCGACAGAGTTTGCAGGTTTATCTCCATCTCACTTCGACGTCTTGGTGGTGCAGTGTGCTTGCTTGGATACAAAAATTTTACTTGTATCTGTCTTCGAAGTTCGCTTTCTGAGTGACGCTAGGAGTTCCACCTGTTATTCAGACCAGTAACAGTGATCCGCTCTATAACGATTTTCCGTTAACATGAAGTGATATGGAAAAGAACGTAGGAAGTACCAACTGTGGAGTGTCTGGTCCCGCACCTCAGAGAACTTGAGACTTATAGTGTATGACATATCATATATATCATATCGTATATTATATTGTATTGTATTGTATTGTATTGTATTTTATTATATTATATATACATGGTAGCTTCAAAATGTTCCCGGCATCACTCTATTTCCGATAAATACAAAAACAGTATAATCATTTAAGCCACTTTCCTTCAAAATAGCTCCTTGCGCAACAATACAAATCTGCCAGCCACTGGAGAGGTTATTCGAAACATTCCTGGAAGCCATTTTGTGAAAGCCTTTTCAGCTCTTCCGTCGCATTCTTAAATATGTTAGTTGCATCACAAAAGCGCGTTCCTTCAATACTCATTTCAGTTGATGGAACGGATAAAAACCGATCGGAGCCAGATCAATAGAAAACCAGGGGGTGCTTCAGTGTCGTCACATTATTCCTTGCTAAGTAATTCTTGACCAAAATCGACATATGTGCTGGAACATTGTTGTGAAGGAGAAACCACTGTTATTTCTCTATTTTTCGAGGCATTTACTTCTGTCCCCATCACTAAGTCGACGAAGGATATCATTGTACATCTCTTTATTCGCAGCAGCAATTTCTGTAAATTATACCAGCGAATTCCTGTAAATTATACTAGTGAATTCCTTAACTTTGTGAAGCTACTGCATATACACCAACATGTGTATTATTTGTCTACCATGTCTGTTCGAAATATTTTGTTCCGATAAATTCTGAGCGAGACACGTGAGAGATTTTAACGAATACTGGAGAACGACATGTTTTAATAAAACTTCCCAATAACTAATTTGATAACTGTTACGTGTAGACATATAAATAGCATAATTGACAGGGGAATTTGTGCAACTTTCCTTCGGCAACTGCCCTAAAATCGCACTTTTAAACCAGGAATAAAATCAACTCACAGAAGAACGTACATACCAATATAATGCAGACAGTTCACAAAATTTGTTACAATAGCATTATTCTGGTATTTTTAGCACAGACATGTTCAGGCTAATTGATCACATTTAGATAAAGGAGCGTGTCAAGTTAAAAGTGTAATGAGATGGTGTGGGGGGAATTCAGCCGTATGAAGAGTCAAACAGTGCGACTCGATATAACCACTATGGGGAAAAAAAGTCTAAATTACCTGCATTTACTCTCAATCCGTTACGTGCACTTCGTATTCCCTACGCAGACCTTGGCAGTAGTAGTCCTGAAGGCTGAATGTTATGAGGGTTGAGGTAACCTATTCTGTATATAACAAACTCACTATTATACGTCAGCACAACAAATATTTATTGGAGCAATAGGCTACATGTTTCGACCTGTTAACAGGACATCATCAGGCTTCCAACAGAATAAGTCAAAGATGGTGTTAAGAAATTGGGATCCCAATGTATTTTATAGTTGTAAACAAATACAAAAATCTGGTACTGGATAAAATATGATACATTATCTAGTTAAAACAATTAAAACACGAGTAGGTAACTGACACAACAAGATTACATGCGCCACCAGGTGGCAAAACAGATAGAAAGACTACAAGCCCAACAAACTACAAGGAGTACGAACAACCAAAAGAAACACAACGCTGAAGTTAAGATTCTAAATCAGATCAAAGGCGTCAGTTACCTACTCATGTTTTGTTTTAACTAGATTATGTATCATATTTTATCCAGTACCAAATTTTTTATTTCTTTACAACTATAAAAAACATTGGGATCCCAATTTCTTAACAGCACGTTTGACTTATTCTGCTGGAGGCCTGATGATGACGTGTTAACAGGTCGAAACATGTAGCCTATTGCTCCAATAAATATTTGTTGTGCTGACGTATATTTGCGAGTTCATTATATACTTCATTAGAGCACTTCGCGACGCCTTCTCTATTTAAAAAACAACCTATTCTGTCCCTTACTTGTTACCACTTAACAGACGTTTATTCGTGCCAACAGTCTTTCGTCAGAAATACTCAGCCAGAAACTGGGTGACTCTTCAGTTCATTCTTCCTAACTAAACACATGGAATAGAGACATTTTTAAGAAATCGGTATGTGATCAGCTGACCAAGATATCCGACGCCTTTTACGCACATCCAAATTTCATTTCAATGTTCACAACAGTTTACCATTAGACCGTATCAAAAGTGAGCCCTGTCTACTTCGTTATCATCCATCTCAATATTATCCTCCCATCAATCCCAACCGATCTGTCTCCTTTAGTTTTCCCGATAACATAATTCTGCACACATTTTTCATATTTCCGAGTAGTGCTTGTTACTTGTCCCTCCAATTCCATTCTTCTTGATTTCACAATACCAGCAATATTTCATGAACACTAAGCTTGCAAATTAAGTTATTCTTCTTTATGAAATTTTCCCAAGCCAATTAATTTCCCTTCCCTCTGTCTCTTTGTCTCACGTTCCATCCTTTTCACCCCTAACCTTATAAATCACAGTGGTTACTTTACGTACAGTCAGGTTTAACATTTAATGAGGCAGGCAATGTACGTGTAGACGTGACATTGGCGCACGTTCGCATAACCACCACTGCCGTGCAAATGCAAGAGTTATTACATATTCTGACTGTGGGTGTGTAGCCTTGGTTATCCAGCCCGCATCGCGTATGAGCCATATTATCATCTGTGGCCTGTCTGGCTCTACAATATTCGTCCACATAATTTCATAAACGACAGGATTATAGGGAAAAGTCGCTAAACACAAAATGTGTGTTTTGAATTTCTCTACAACATTTTTTCTGAAATACTTCTCATTCTAAGAAGAATTAAGCGAGATACACTCATAAATGTACATAAGTACGTGAATTCATTCTTATTTGATGTTAATCAAACTTGAATATTCAAATAATCAAAACTGAATTTTCGAAATATCTTTAAATATCAAATTCCATTAAATCCATACAGTAAGAGCCGAGTTGTTTCATCCGGACAGGCAGACAGACAGACGGACAGAGACAAACAGGCGTAACGATGCTAATAATCGCTCTTCACAGTTTTGCGAACGTGCTTAAAAATCCCACGTTCTGCTCACACAGTGCATTTACGCGGGGTTTTTTTTTTAAATGTAGACTATATTGGAACAAATGGCGATTTTCGCCTTATGAACCATTAATTGATCGGTTTTTTTATGACGGAAACCAGCTGTGTCCACTACGCGGTACGAACTTGTTCTTTAAAGAAAATGCATTTGGTCTTTAAAGACTTCATCCAACTTCATCATTAAGGGTGAACAACTTTACTCTTACACAAAATGTTTCTGAAGCTGTAAGCAGCAGGTTTCTCTCAGACGCTAGTCCCTACCTGCTAACCTATAAGACAGCACATCCCATAAGACCGCAGTGAAGAGCGTCTATTATCCCTGCACTGTATGGTGGGAGATAAAAATTACGATAGACCTCATTTATGCCAAGCTGACCACTCGCCTCCACATAGTAACAAGTTTAAGAGTGAACCGAATCAAACCTCAACTCCCCATACGTCTCCAAGACGTACACAGGTACAACTTTTTCTTTTCCCTCATTTAGGTTAGCAGGCGTCGAAATTGATATATTTAAACCAGAAAACTAACAAATACGAAACTGGGGTGCTAACCATTCTTACACGACTTTCACTGACTTACTGAAACTGCAGAGAACAAAGCTGTGCCTATCAAAGCATAAAGCGCGGTCACACGGCCTGAACACCATGCATAGTCGTAAAATAGCCATAACGTTTAAGGAAAATTAATTTTCCGGTTACTAGCAGTTTCATAACTGCACGTTCCTACAGATTACCAAACAATCTGAAACATTCATTACAATTCAGACACACTTCATATTTGAATGGAAGCATCATGACGTTCTCATAAACGTAATATGATAGTAAACAGTGGACGTCAGCACAACTACTTTATTACTCAAGGTAATTATAAGGCTACATGTTTCCACTATAGACCAGTCATCTTCAGGCCTATTTTTGTCAATTTAGTCACAAGATGCTATGCACACTTTGGGATCCCATCGTGTTTACATACATGGGATACATGAAATTAAATCATTTGTCTCAAAGGGTGTGACGTGTAAATTGTGTTTACACCAGTGGGATATAT